>Ga0105047_10003107_pt1 | contig 29400 bp, 24 predicted proteins | sample MAT04_FD_78384 | JGI IMG/M metagenome (GOLD analysis project Ga0105047, IMG submission 78384) | Freshwater microbial communities from Lake Fryxell liftoff mats and glacier meltwater in Antarctica - MAT-04 (megahit assembly) | ecosystem: Environmental > Aquatic > Freshwater > Ice > Liftoff... | reverse complement strand
ATAGGCCTTCCGAGGGTTCGTGGTGGTCGACATCCAGCGCACTCCTTTGCGTGAGAGGAAAACGCCAACCATCGCCGAAATCAGGAATTACGACCAGATCAGTTTCCGGATAGACTCTGAGTGGCATCGTGCCAATCTATGCATTTTGAACTCAGCACAACCCCCCGCCAGCGAGCGGACAACTCGCGGAGATGCCTCATAGGCCGGCCGGATCGCCTGCTTTCTTCCTGCTGTCCCCGTGCTCGGCGGCTGCCGGAAGATCACATTCGCCAGGCCACTGCGTGCTGGTCGCCGAAGACTGTATCGAGAATCTGCGCATGCTCGAACAGATGCTGTCGCGCTGCGGTGCTCAGTGGCTAGTGAATTTCGGAACACACGATCGGCCGGCCGGAGTGAATCGATGCACGGCAGTCATGCAGCAGAGAGACCGTTTGCGAGCTTTGCCGCCAGCTCCGGCGAGCCGCCTCAGGCTGATCAAGCAGCCGCCTGAGTTCGGTCCAGACATTGCGATCCGTTTCCGGCGGTAGCAGAGGCTCACTCCGCAACTCGCCGTCCGCGACCAGAGTCATTAATCGTCCATCGCGATACGCTCCGAGAGTTCCCTCAACGACCCAACCGGTTCGCAGGCCGCTGAAAGCAGCACGATGCGACTCCAGCCAGGCCGACATGCCGGAAGGGCATTCCACCCGGATTTGCAATCCAGCGGTTGCTGCCAGATTCCAGGCTTGAATGGTGTGCGGTGATTCCTCAACGATCAGCAGAAGCTGTCGTATCAACCAGCCGCCGACTTCCCTAAACGTCTGTTCGGGATCATCCGGCACCATCACCTGCGGGTTGTCCGCGGGCAGAGCATATTCGCTGCCAATCCAGTTGATCTGACGAAGTTGCCCGAGCCGCCCTGAACGGCAGGCGAACTTTGCTGCCGCAAAATCGGCATCTTCTCCTCGGGCGAAGAACGATCCGATTCTCTGGCCCGACGTGGAAATGGCCGCTTCAATCCGAGCCAGTTCCGTGACATTCATGGCGGGTAAACCTTCCACCAGTACCGATTTGCCTGCTCGCAACGCCGCGCAGATTCGCTCCACGCGCTGGTCCTGCGGCACAGCGATGACGATTCCCGTGAGTTCCGGGTCGGCCAAAAGTGCGGCCCAATCCGTAGTCCACCGCAAACGATCGGTGCGATCCGCCGACACATCACCGGGATCCGTTTCTCCAATCACCGTCAGCGGAAAATCATGGCGGAGCAACCAACACTCGTGGAGATAACGACTTTCCGGAGTTCGGCCCCACAGTGCCCACGAACTGGAATGCGTTAAGTTCATCGCGAGAACTTCCGAGGCCGAAATGCTATTCGACGGGCTTCAATCCGCTAAGCTTGATCGTCAATTTGCCCGTCGATTTATGCCCGGCCGGCGCGTTGATCTTCAGCATCACAATGCCATCTTCGCTGGGAACCCATTGCATTTTTGATTTCAAATGGACCGCCTTAGTGGGCTTGCCGTTATTCACCACGACCGCCATCAGCCCGCCACAGGGAATTCCTTCGACATACTCCTGCCCGGCATCCATCGCCGTGATGCCATCGGCGGTCAGGTCGGTTGTATATTGGAATTGATAATCCCCCTGAACCTCCACGCGCACGGGCCTGCTCTTCACAGCGACCGCTTGGATCGGCGTCCACGTTCTGCCGACGTCCAGAATGTACTCAATTTCTTCCGCGTCGAAGACCTTCTCGTTGAGTTGCTCGACCTTTTCTTTCAACCCCGGAAAGTTGGGGTTGAGTTTGAGCAAAACTTCCAACAGTGCCTTCGCGCGGGCATGCTGCCCCACCTCTTCATATTGATTGGAAATCTCGACGATCTCACGCAGCATATTCGTTTCGAGTTTTTCGACGCGGGTATCGAGCGATTTGATCGTTCCTGATGATTTCGATTTCGCCTTCGACTTCCCCGTTGATTGTTCCGCGGCAACCAGCGAGGCAAGCCCAATGATCAACAGCAGGCAGCCAGTCGTTCGGGAAAACCACCAGCCCGTGGAGATTCGCATCATGCCCTGCTTTCGTCATATTCCGATCGTCGCACCACCTCTTCGATACGCGGTTATCCTAATGACCGCTGCGGGGCGGACGCAATTGTGAATGGACTGACTGAGCAATTGCCAGTGAATCAGTTTGAGTATTTCCTTGTCGTGCCACGCCCACGCGCTTCGCGCGGGCGTGCACTGAGCCGTTGAAACACGCCCGCGCGAAGCGCGTGGGCGTAGCACGGCTGATAGTGACCAATGCACGGGCAAAGTCCGTGGTATCACGCCGGCCCGGAGAGGACCGTCACCTGGGAAGCGAGTTCAGCGACACGCCCACGATCCAGGCGGGCTGATAACAATTGCCCCGCGTTCTCAGCGGCGGCTGCCATGCCGAAACGAACGGCCGTCACGTCATCCGCTCCTTGAGAAAAGGCCACAGCCATGCCTGCCGCCAGGCAGTCGCCGCAACCGATGGGGTTCACTGTCGCCACGGTCGGTGGCCGGAAACGAGACAGGCCGGCCGCATTCCATAGCCACAGTTCATCAGCCCCCTGGCTGACGACGACCCGCTGCGCGCCGAGTTGATGCAATTGTCGCATCGCCGCGAGTAAATCGGCATCCGAGAAAATCGGCTGGCCGAATGTCAGTGCCAATTCTTCGCGGTTTGGTTTGACCAGGAATGGTTGACGCGGCAGACATGCCTGCAATTCCGCGCCACGGGCATCCAGCATGATTTTCGCAGAAGTCTGAGTCATCAGTCTGAGATAAATGTCCGTCGGAGTTTCTTTCGGCAAAGAACCGCTGAGGACGGCCCACTCAGCAGACTGTGCTTCCTCGACGAATGCCCGCTCGAATTGTGCGAGTTCACCCGCGGTGATCGCCGGGGAATTCTCCACCAGTTCCGTCGTGGCCCCCGTCGATTGGTCGAGGATCGTCGTGCAGACTCGGCTGGGGGCAGTCGTCTCGATCCAGCGCGTCGAAACGCCCAGCCCATCGATTTCCTGCCGCATCAAACGCCCTGTGTCGCCACTGAACAGGCTGACCGTGCGTGCATCAGCGCCCAGATGATGGAGCGCAGAGCCGACATTGAGAACTTTGCCGGACGCGATCCAGTGCGCATTCGTCGCGCGGTTCACCTCGCCGGGTTGAAATCGGGCGAAGCTCAGAATCTGTTGCCAGGCTGGGGTTAAACCTGCCGCGACGATCACCACAAGCCCTCCAGAATGTCGGTCAGTTCCTTGTCAGAGATCTCGCGGGGATTTCCGCTGAGGCTATTTCCTTGCGAGCCGCTGACCAAGTCTGCAATCTGAGTCTGCATCACCCCAAGATCCCGCAATCGGGTCGGGATGCCGACCTCGTGACAAAGCGTTTCAACTTCCACGAGAAAGGCCTCAGCGGCGGCGGCATCCGATGTCCACACGCCGTGTAAAGTCCGTCGCGCGAGCCGGGCCAGATCGGCTTCGCTCACGGCTCGATTGACGCGAATCGCCGTGGGCAACATGACGGCACACGCCAGACCATGCGGCACGCGATGTTGCACACCCAACGCCGCCGCCACGCCGTGGGCCAGCCCCAGGCCCGAATTCGCCAATGCCAACCCGGACAGCAACGCGGCATGCGACATCGCTTCCCGCGCAGATCGATCGCTGCCATCGCTCACCGCGCGGCGAATTGCCGGCAAGGCGAGTTCCAGTCCCTGCTCACACAAGGCCCGCGGGATTGGCGCGGATCGGCGCGAAATGTAACTCTCAATGAGTTGCGTGATGGCATCCAAGCCAGTGTACGCGGTCGTCTTTGCTGGCAGACTCACCGTCAGTTCAGGATCGATCATCACGCACCGTGGGATCATTCTCTCGGAACGCAAACTCTTCTTAAACGGTGGATCATATGAAGAAATCACGGCATTCTTGGTTGCTTCGGTTCCTGTTCCCGACGTAGTCGGCACCGCTATCAGCGGCAGCGGTGCATGGTCGATGGTCAAACCCCGGCCAACCCCTTCGAGATAATCGACAACGGAATTTCCTTGACGATTCGTGACCATCGCGGCAACGGCCTTGGCGAGATCAATCGTCGAACCGCCGCCGATTGCCAGCACGATGTCGCCATTCCCCGCGTCTTGTGCCAGCAGCTCTTTCGTCAGCCCATCCACATCGCTGACTTCCGGTTCGCGCGATGGTGGCGCAAAGGTGACGATTTCCAGACCTGCGCTTCGCAGCGACTCCGTAAGTTCGGAGACGATGCCGTTGTGTTCCAGCGTGCGGCTGCCGGAGATCAGGAAGACGCGCCGGCCAAGATTTGCGGCAAGTCCCGGCAGTTCCGTGCGTCGTCCCCAGCCGAACACGATTTGAGCCGGCGTGAAAAAATAGTAGTTCACAGATCGTTCCGCCCCGCAGTGAGGGATGTCGTCGATTCCCGTTCGACGACCGTGGTCCGTGTCGTTCAGACGACGATCAGTTCGTCAGCCAACGGCCGACCGCGGTGCCGAGCGCCTGACTGATCACCTTATCCAGCAGACGCCGCGTGTACCATGCGTTGTCCGGGTTGAGATAGATGATGTCGCCGGGCTGCACCAGTAATGTCTCTTGCGGATCGGCGCGGGCGGCGATCAGGTCGACGATGATCAGCAGCGGCATTCCGTCGGGGCCGACGCGCTGCAGCGTCACTTTGGTTGGCGACAGAATCGGGTCGATATAGCCCGCCATCGCCACGGCGGTCACAACATCGATCTCCCGATCACGCGGCAACAGCAGGCCGTTGCCGATCTCGCGATCCCGATCTCCCACGGTGAATCGCACGCGACTTTGCTCGCTCAGCGGCCCAACGACATAGAAGACTTCGTGCGTTTTCTGAGGGACAATCACGACGTCCCCGGCCTGGAGGGTCACGTCCGCCGGGCAGATCCAGCTCGCATCACCGCGCAGGGGAATTCTCAAAATTGGGCCGGCCCCGTCAACGGGAAATACCGGCTCAGTGGCCGTGGGGTGAACGGGAGGGAACCACGCGGGCGACGGGGGCACATCATGCGGCGATTGCCCACGGATCACAGGTCGCGGCGCGCTCGATTGTTGACGATAGTCCTGATAAGGCCGAGCAGGTGAACTCTGTGGCGGCGCTGCCGGCCTGGATTGAGGCGGGGGCGGCGGCAGAGTCGTGATCCGCGCGGGAGCGACGAGCGGAGCAGCCGGTAACATCTGGATGCGTGGTTGCGGCGGCGGCGGAGAGAGCAGCTGTTGATTCGACGGCGGTGCGAATTGTGTCGGCGCCGGCATGGGTTGCTGCGGTTGATAGCCGATGTTTGTGATCACATGGGGGGCGACCGGTAACACGACATCGGGCGTTTGCGCGGGGGGCAGCGGCGCGGCATGGCGACGATGAACTTCGATCACTTCGCCCGCCTCTTCGGTGAAACCTTCCGCAGCGGCGAGTGCATGGGCGACATCGTTCTCATACCGGGGCAGGGCATGCACCCCCGGCTTTTTCACCGCCCCCAGCACGAGAACGTTCACCGTCCCTTTTTGGACCAGACGCACTGTCGCCCGCGGATTCTGCAACACACCGGCCGCAAGCGTGCGATTGACTTGATCCTGCGCATCGGACAGCGACAGCCCGCCGACGGCAATCGGCCCCACGCGAGGCAGGGAAATCCAGCCTTGCTCCAGCACGGTCGCCTGCATCACTTGCAGACTGCCGGGCGTGTTCAGGTCGGGGATGGAGATCTCCAGCACATCTCCCAACCCCAGGCAGTAAGCCGCGGGTTGATCTGCGGAAAGGGCCGAAAAGTTGATCGGTTCCGCCGCCGTTCGTGTCGGAAAACGGAATTCGTCGGGTAGCGTGTGAGCCGCGATGCCCGGCGAATGCAGCGGGGCATAGCACCCGGCCAGCAGCGTGGGCACCAAGAGGGCAGCCGCAGGCAACCATCGCCAGTGATGGGGCTTGTTGCTAGCTATGATCGATTCACCCACGAGGCCATCCCTGGCAGAAGCAAAAACGGAGCGATCCCGGCGATTGACGGAACAATCCTGTCCATCTTCAATCGACTCCCCGCAGGCCGGACAATCAGCAGAATCGGAAGATTTTGACTTTCACAAACAGCGTGCGCGGGCGTCGAAATCTCGCTGCCACCTCAAGTCCCCCAGTTTGCCAACTGGAGTCGCAGATAGCCGAGCGTGGTATTCGAGCTGACGTTGATGCGTCGCAAGCGGTAAGGGGATTTCCCCACCTGCGAATTCACACCACGCACGGTTGTGAAACCCAATTGATAGCCGGTTTCGGCCATGGCAGCGGTGACATCCTCGTTTACCCCCCCGGCGGGGTAAGCGAGTACGGAAGCAACGCTGCAACCCAACTCCTGCGAAAGGCGATCTCGCGACGTGACGAGTTCTTCCCGTATCTCCGCGCGCGAAATGCGGTTGAGCATCGGGTGGGTATGGGTATGAGGAGCCAATGTCACTCCGTCGCGATGCATCTCGCGCAGGGTCTGCCACGACATCACGGAATTATTCACGGGGTCGGGAACGTCGGCGGCGGAGATGATCTCTTGCAGTTGCTGTTGGAACTCTGCATTCGAGACCGTCTTGAACCGTTCTTTCCATTCGCGAAAGATTTGTGCTCGCTGCGTCTCGGAACTCAAGCGGACACTGCCGTGAATGGACGGGAGTTGCCGACCAGTCGGTGATAGGCAGACCGCGCGATAGAGCCGGTTCCACCAGAAGTGCCGTGAGGGATCATCTGGATACGCGGTGGGCACGAAGACTGTCGCCGGTAATCCCAGCGATTTCAGAATCGGCCAGGCATGATCCGCGAAGTCGATTGTCGCATCGTCGAATGTCACCAGCACGCCATTGGCGGGCAGCGGCGTATCATGCTCCATCGCTGCCAGCACATCCTGGAGTGACAGAACGTTGTAAGCACCGGCGAGAAACTCCATCTGCGTCCGAAACTGAGTCGGAGTGGCGCTGATCAGTCCCGGATAATCGAAGGGGCGACTCTCCGGCGTGTCGATCCGGTGATAAGTCAGCACGCGTAACACTCCGCGACGCGCGGAACGATGTTCCAGGCGTGTCATCATCGCGTCCCACATCCGGGATGTGGAAAGTCGATTCGCGAATTGTCTGGCCGCCGTAATGAGCATGGTCAACGTATGAAGAGATCGCCCAGATCCAGGCCGGAGACTTTTGTCAGTAAAAAGTTCAGTTCACCAATAGAAAATTAACTTGCCGCAGCGGCTTCCATCATCGAATCGACGTGGACGGCAGCCTTGGTTTTTTGCAATCGATACACTTCGTTCGCCTGCTTCAAGAGCCGATCCAGGGAATCTTCCTGCAAGCGATCCAGCACACCGGTCAGCGTCAGTTCGTCGATGCCGAACTCAAGCGTCTCCGCGGTGACTTCGATATCCAGTTTCTCAGCGATTACGTCCTTCAGGCGACGGACGAGGTGTTCCGCCTGTTGTTCGTTTGTCTCGGGCAGAAAGAGCAGGAGCTGATTGCCGACGCGGACTGCCAGATCATGCGATTTCGTTGTCCGTTCGAGAATTTCGCTGATACAGCCGATGACATATTCATTCCCGAGCGAAGTCTCCATCTGCCGCACCAGTTCGCGGAGCGCCGTGGGGGTCACCTGTTGCGGTGAAAGTCCCACGACGGAGAGCGGCCGCTCGTGCCGGCGGGCACGGCGAATCTCTTCCAGCAAGATCGGCTCGGCATCACGGATGTCAGCGACCGAGCGGGCACGCAGCACATCAAGCAACTGACGCGACGTGATTCCAAACTCGTCGGTATGCTGAGCCACTTTCAGACAGACGTACTGCGATAGGACAACCGAGGCGGTTTCCAGCAGCGTGATCGGAAATGATTCCAGGTTCACAGAGTAACCAAGCGTCGCCTTGCCGATCAGCATCACGACGACGAAACAGGTGGCAGTCAGTTCAAAGGGCAGCGCCCTCGCGCGCCGCGACCACAGCATGGTCGCGCCGGCGAGGAACGACACGAAGTACACGAACGAGGCGAGATTGATCGATTCCGCCATCCGTTCGATGTTGAACAGCAGGAAGAACCAGCACAACGCGGCCAATGTCCATTCACGATGCGATTTCATAACGTCGGTATCTCGGTTTTCAGGATGCGTCGGTTTTTCCGAAGATGGCTCAGGTCAGTAAGCGCCTTTGCGGGCAAGCACGGCCACGGCGGTGCGGTACAGCAATTTCAGATCGAACCAGAAACTGCGCTGGCGGATGTAGTCGATATCCAATCGCAGCCGGTCGTCGAAATCGACATCGCTGCGACCGCTTACCTGCCACAGTCCGGTGATACCGGGCTTCACTTCCAGCCGCTCGGTATGCCACAAACTGTACGTGTTGGCGCTGAACGATGTGGGCCGTGGGCCGACAAGGCTCATATCGCCCCGGAGGACGTTGAAGATCTGGGGCAGTTCGTCGAGGCTCGTCTTTCGCAGGATTTTGCCGACACGCAAGACACGGGGATCGTTTGTGATCTTGAAATCGGGCCAGGTGAGTTCGTTGAGATGCAGCAGCGAAGCCTTCAGTTCCTCAGCGTTTTTTTGCATGGTCCGCAGCTTCAGCATTTTGAAGCGGCGTCCAAAACGACCAGTCCGCTGCTGGATGAAGAAGACCGGGCCGGGATCTTCCAGCCAGATCGCCAGCATGCACAGCAAGACAACGGGCAAGACAACCGGCATCAAAGCCAGGCACACCACGATGTCCAGCAGCCGTTTGGAAAATTCGTAGACAGGTCGGTGAAGCGAGCCTTGGGACGCGCCGGGACGGATGCGGGCACGCTCTTCCAAGCGTCGAGATGTTTCGGGCGTACTCATCCATCCTCCAGGGCGACCCAACTTGTCGCAGCCTCATCGGCCGACAATGACGGATCTCCGTTCATTCAGACTACGTTGTAAATGTGTGACACAGTGGGGTGCCGGGCCAGTCAACACACGGGAAAACCCTGAGCATAAGTGTCAGATTTAACGATTCGTCGGCCCTGAGGCGAAGTGGCATCGCGACCCTCCCCGTCAATCCGCATGATCGCTCTTGGCCAATGTGTTCGGACATCCCTTACATCCGGATTTCACGGCAGCTCCTGACAGATAGCGTCAACTGGCGCTGCGGAAATCCGGCCGTGTCGGGGCGGACCGGAATCGTGTGAGCCATACTCCAAATGAAGCCTTGCGCACGAATTGAGGATCTGTGATTCCGCGCTGGGAGATCATTCCGCGTTCACGACTCATGGCTGATTGCAGGTAGCTTTATGTCCGATCATGCTCCACGCTCCCGGTCTACCACACCGTCGCCTGCGACTGCGTCGGAACCCGCTCCGGTCAATTCGTCGCCGTGGGTGGTGGATGCGGCGCTCTTGTCCCGTTGGCGGGGATTGCTGATTGGCAGCGCGCTCTGCGCGGGCGTGCTAGCCGCGCTGTATGTCCTCATCGCCCCGCCAGCCTACCGGGCCGAGGTTCGGGTCGTGATCCAAAATCTGGGTTTAGGAACGGATGCCGGCAGCAAGCCCACCTACGACAAGGAATTCCTGTCGACACAAGCCGAGGTCATCCGCAGCCCGACGATTCTGCTGCGCGCATTGCAGATTCTGCCGCCGCATCCGCAAGATCGGCCGAAGGATCCGCCGGACCCTGTGGCGGATCTCTCCGAAGCGTTGCAGGTGAACCTGCTAGCAGGCACCGACATCGTCCGCATCACCTTCGAGCATTCTGATCCCCAGTACGCCGCGGATCGATTGAAGTCGATCATCGACAGCTTTAAGGAGCACGCACGCTCCGTGGAACAGACTTCGACCTCGCAAAGTGTCGATCTGCTGACAGTCCGCGAGCGGGAACTCCAAAAACAATTGCAAACTTTGCAACAGCGGTCGATGTCACTCCGGAGTGATGCGGCCGTCACTACCACGAATGTCACGGTCGATGAAAGCCCGCTACTGCGCGAGTTGACCAACCGCTGGGTGGCCGTCGAATCGGGACTGGCTGCCGCGGAATCGAAACTAGCCGGGGGGGCAGGCTATGCGGCGAACCTCGTCGACTCGCCGGCATCGCGCGAACTGGCTGAACTGGAGAACCAATCGGTTGCCGCCCGGCTCGATGCCGCGAAGGCGGAGAAAATTTATGGTCCCGCCCATCCCGAACGCATTTCGGCCGAGCAACGGGCCATCAATCTCACACGCGAAGTCGAAGGCAGGAGAACTCAGGTCTTATCAGGCTTGGGTGCCTTGCGCGATGCCCTGTCGCGCGAACGCGATCAACTGCAAACCATGATGGCGCGGGAGACCGAGCGACTGCATGGAGCGCACTCCGCCCGGTTGGAACATGAACAGGTTCAAGCCGAAATCGGGCAGCTCTCCGAAATCCATGTCTCGACAGCGAAGGCGTTGGAAGCCGTGCGACTGGCGGACCGCACGCTGGCGGTGGGCCGCACCTCGATTCTGATCAATGTACTCGATGAGTTTGTCGCCCCGCGGGAAGTCGTCTGGCCGAAGCCTATCCCTTTGATTTCCGTCGCCGTGCTGCTCGGATTGATGTCAGGACTGGGGCTGGCCGTGGTGCTGGAATCACGCGGGAATTCGCCAACAGCCGGCGTCGTTCTCCCGCAGGAAACGGTCGAAGAATTTATTCCGGCTGAACCGAATCCTGATCAGAACCCCCAGCGGAGATTTTCGGATGTCTCCTGGGGTCTGACACCCGAAGTGGTTCCCCGATGACCGCGGATCGGCTCGACATCAGCGACGCGCTTCCGTCACCCTCGCCGGTGGAACGGAGCGCCGTGCGCACCCAGGTCCGGGGTTCCACGCTGCTGCTGCTCGGTCGTTGCTGTTCGCTCGGCTTGAATCTCATTACCCAGGTAATCATCGTCCGCGCCCTCTCGAAGTCGGGGTATGGCACGCTGGCGTATGTGGTGTCGCTGGTCGAGATTTTCTCGATGGGGGCATTGTTCGCGCTCGATAAAACCACACTGCGATACGGTGCGATCTATCACGCACAGAAAGATCGGCCGCGGTTGATGGGGGCGCTGGCTCTTGCCGGACTGATCCCCCTGGTCAGCGGTCTGGCGTTGATTACGCTGCTGTATTTCGGACGAGCCGAGTTTCAGCCGCGATTCGCGTTGGACAACTCGTCGTGGTTTCTGCTTCTGATCCTCGCCTGGCTGATTCCGACGAACGGGCTGGCTTGTGTGGCGCAGTCGGCGGCGAATGTCGTTTATGGTGCGAAATCCCTGTTCTGGCGCAAGCACTTACTCAGCCCGCTGATCAAGGTCGTGGCTGTGTCTGTAGCGGCCACACTGGGCAGTACGCCGGAAATCATGGCCACGGCCCTGGCGATTGCCGGCGGATGCGGATTACTGGCCGACATCTGGCTGATGGGTTGCCTTGTCCGTGATGAACAGTTGGGTGACGTGTTGGCACCATCGCGTTGGAAGCTCCCCTGGCGAGATTTTCTAGGAGACTGCCTGCCCGTACTCGCCACGGATCTCGCGTACCTGTTTCGCGGTGCGCTGCTCGTAATTTTCCTGGGTTGGTGGAGCACGCCGGAGGCAACCGCTTCGATGCGTGCGGTTTTGCCGGTGGCGAAACTCAACGAATTGGTCCTACTGAATTTCATGGCCATCTTTGTTCCGCTTGCCTCAAGGCTCCATGCCAATCGTGAAACCGACGCCCTGTGGACGAATCATCGGTTGACCAATCTGTGGATTCTCACGCTCAGCTTTCCCATTTTCGCCGGCATCGCGGCACTGGCGGAACCTGCGACCGTACTTCTGTTCGGTTCAGCCTATGCCGACTCGGCCCCGGTGCTGATTCTGTTGGCCTTCGCGTATTTTTTGCAGGCGATTTACGGCATGGACGGGCATCTGCTCCGCGTGCTGGGGCAGATGCGCGTCTTACTGGTCGTCGATTTATGCGGCAGCGTGGCGCTCGGCCTGGCGGCCTGCGCGCTGATTCCGCGGGGGGGGGCGGCGGGTGCCGGTGCGGCGGCGATCATCGGCATCGGTCTGCATGGCGAATTGCGACGCTGGGCGTTGACGGCGACCGTGCGAAAGTCCAGTTCTTCCGTGGAACGGCGCTCGCAGGCTTTTGTCCTCGCCACAGCGGTCCTCGTGTCGGTGATCGCGTGGCTCGCCTCGCCGGGGTGGGTCTTGGGCGGGTTGCTGGCAGCCGTGGCGTCCGCGGGAGTGATGCTGGCCATGCGGCACCAACTCGATGTCGACGGCACCTTGCCCGAACTCCGAAAACTCCCAGGATCGAACTGGTGGATGCCGCAACACAATGAGGCAACCAGCCCGAGGCATCGACCACAAAATCCGTTGATCCAATCCACCTCGGGTCATGCTGTTTAAAAGTCACGGAGGCATCCCATGGAAATCGAATCCCGCGCGCCGTCGCAAATGTCCTCTGCGGATCTGAATGCCTGGCGCGAGCAGGTGCAAGGTCCGTCCCCGTACGGCAGTCCCTTCTTTCATCCCGAGTACGCGCTGACGCTGGCCGAATTTCGTACGCAGGTGGAAGTGGCCGTGATTCGCCAGAACGGCGTGGCAGTCGGCTGGTTGCCGTTCGAGCGGCATGCGGGTGCGATCGGTCGTCCACTGGGCATCAAGTTAGCCGATTTTCAGGGAGCGATTCTCCGCTCTGACTGCAAGGCGACACTGGGCGATATCACACAACATCTCGGCCTTTCCGCCTTTCATTACGATCATCTGGTCTCGGACCAAGCGGCCGCGCCTGGTCATCAGGTAACAGTCGATTCACCCTATCTGGATCTGCGTGACGGTTATGAGGCGTACCTCGAACAGCGTCGCGGCGACGGGGCCGGCTTGGTCTCGCAAGCCAGAAAGAAACATCGCAAGCTGATCAACGCGGGGAAAACAATCGAGTTCCGCTGGCACGATCCTGATCCCCTCGCCTTGGTCAGGCTCTGGGAATGGAAGTCCGCTCAGCGGCAGGCGACCGGGACAATGGATATTCTGCAATTCGATTGGGTCCGACTGTTTCTGCAACGGATCGCCAGTACCAATCGGCCGGGCTTCCACGGTGCGGTATCGACGTTGCGGATCGATGGCGAAATCGCCGCCGTACACCTGGGCATGCACACCGACACGACGCTGCATTACTGGTTTCCCGCCTACTCGGTGGCGAGCAAGACACACTCGCCCGGATCAATTCTGTTACTGCATGTCGCGGAGGAATGTGTCCGCCGAGGCATCCAGAAGATCGACCTCGGCAAAGGAGACGACGGTTACAAGACGGAATTCGCCAATGGCGTGGCGTCTGTCTCCACCGGAACTTTTGACCACAGCCCCGTCCGCCAGTTCCTGCGGACCTCGGTAAGTTCAACGAAACATTGGATCAAGAACTCGCCGCTACGCTCAGCCGCGCGCCTGCCGTCACGCTGGTGGAAACAGTGGCGCGCCCGGACCACGATGGGTGCAACCTGAAGTGTGGTCTCCGAGCAGGGTGATCGCCGCGCCATGCGGTCGCGAGACGTTCGGACGAACTCAAGCCCGCCGGACACGGTTTTTCTGGATTGACTCCTCGATCAAGCGTCATTCCTTGATGGATTTCGACTCGTCCCGCTAAGATTTTCGCCCACCGAGCGAATTTCTGGCAGGATCCGCGTGATCCATCCCTGCCATTGATCCGTTCTGATTGATGGTACAGGGTTTTCGGATCTGATATTTGGTCGAGGTGTGCGATGTGGACATGCCTGCTCATTCCGCTGCTGGCTGCCGCGAGTGGCGATTCCGCTCAGGTCTTACAGGAAGTCACGGCCAACTGTCAGACGGGGACCCTGATCTTCAGCCAGGGGGATTGTCTCGCTGTCAAAGTCTTTTCCCGCAGCCGGTTTACGCACTGTGCGGCGGTGGTGCTGGAAGACGGGCAGCCCCTTGTCTACGACGCCATGAACGGCACCGGCGTCCGGAAAACGAATCTGACGGATTACTTACGACTCCAGACCCCCAGTGAAATTCAAGTCCTGCACCCCGCAGGTCCGCTGACTGCGGCTGAACAGCAGAAATTCACCGATCATTTGCGGAGCCAACTTGGGCGTGAGTATGGCATTAAGCATCATTTGACCGGTCAGCGCGTACCAGGAGTTCACTGCGCGGAATACTGCACGGATGCCTTGCTGGCCGCCCAACGAATTTCCGCCGAGGAACCGGCGCGCGTGTCCCCCGGCAGTCTGTATGAAGGGCTGACCGAGCACAAATTGTATCTCGATGGAGGCCACTTCGAGCTGCGGGAGAAAACAACGGCCACACCTCCGCCGGCGGATGAATCGTGGTGCGGGCGGGCGTGGCGTGAATCGTGGGAATGCACGACGGCGAGTTGCCGGCAGATGTCGCGGTGGTTTCTCTGCCGGGAAAAGACGGGCGCGGTCAAATAAGTGGGACGAGGAATTTTGCACGGGCGTACACACTTTCGGACAACGGGTGGGATGTTACAATTCCCGATGCGGCTTAAACTTCGCACATCCTGGAATTTTCCCACCTGTTGCTCCAACGCCGCGGCCTTGCTTGGCGTACTTAAGGACAGGTGAATTGAATGACACGAACTATGTCGGTCCCCGACACCCATGTGTCGGCTGAAGCGGTTTCTGGCGTCGGCAACGAAGCCCAGTTGGTCGAAGAAGCGCGCCGGGGAAACCAGGCGGCTTTCGGCGAACTGGTGGTTCGGTACGAACGGCGTGTGATCCGTGTGATCACGCAGTTCGTCCGCGACCTCGATCTGGCTCAGGATCTGGCTCAAGAAACATTTTTGCGGGCTTATCAACGCTTGGATCAGTTCGATCCGGCGCGACGATTCGGCCCGTGGTTATTTCGGATTGGCGTCAATCTGACGCTGGATTATCTGCGTAAACGCAAACGGCGGGGTTGGTGGTCGCTATTCACCGATGCTTCATCGGAACGAACGCCCGACCCTGCCACCGAAGATCCGCGCCAGGCGCTGGATCTTCGGCAGGAAGTTGATGCCGTGCTGCAGCGTCTCCCGGAGAAATACCGGACTGTGCTCGTGCTGCGTGATCTGGAGAATTTTTCGACCTCGGAAATCGCGGCGATTCTGCATCGCAAAGAAGCGACGATTCGGTGGCGATTGGCGGAAGCGCGTCAGCGGTTCCAGCAGTTGTGGGTTCAACGCCGCGATGGACACGGGTCCGTACGTCTGCCCACGGCGGCCGAATCACCGGAATCGGCCGATGAGAGTGAGACCGAATAACGCGGGATTTTGTGACACTGATCGTGTGGTTTGGGTGAGATGATGGAAACGCCGGACAAAACCATTTGTGTTTGTGAACAGGTTCGCACGGAACTCGCACTCCATGCGGGTGGCGACCTGGACGATCCCCAAACGCTGGGGAAAGTTGAAAAGCACCTGGCTGGTTGCCCCCACTGCCGCCAGATGTTCTCGCAGCTCGTCAGCGGTATGGAAGTGCTGCAGATGTGCGCTGCCAATGCCGCTTCTGTGCCGAGGACAAGTCTTTGGCCCGCCCTCGCGCGTCGTCTGCCTGTGACCGCAACCTATTCCGCCGCGGCGGCGCAGTTCAATTTTTGGGTTCCCACCGCGGCGATGACGGCGGCATGCGCTGCGATGCTCGTGGTTACAGTCGTGCAGTTCAACCGCGGGATGCCTTCGGATACCGTCCGGCATCCTCAGTTCAGCAGTTCTTCCGCTCGGAATCTGTTTGTGAACGATCGTGAGTTCGCTGCCGGGCGTCGTTCGGCGCTCGATCACAGCCGCGACTTGGTTCCTGTCCGTCTCCCGGCTGATCCCAGCCAGTGGTAAGTCGCTTTCCGGCAGATTTTCAAGCGGCATTCCGCTGGAATCGTGCGGTCTGCGACAAACGCTGATAAGTCGGGCACGTTCGCAGCAGCAAATCGTGCGGGCCGACACCGATCAGTTTGCCTCGCTCAAAAACAGCGACCAGCGTGACAAATTCCAGCAGTTCGGGCGTCATGCGGTGCGTGATCACAAATGCCGTGCGGCCCTGCGAGACGCTGCGCAGCGATTGCAGAATCAGTTGTTCGCTCTGGGCGTCGATCGCTGAGGTCGCTTCATCCAGAATCATGATCGCGGGATTGCGGAGCATGGCACGGGCGAGCGAAACGCGTTGACGTTGTCCGCCCGATAACCGACACCCCTTCTCGCCAACCGGTGTCTGCAATTTCAATGGCAGATGATCGGAGAACGCGGAGACGTAGGCCAACCGCGCCGCGGCTTCGATTTCGTCGTTGGTGGCCGAGGGCTGGCCGTAGCGTATGTTCTCAGCAATCGTGCCGTCGAATAACTGCGTTTCCTGCGAGACATACCCAATTTGCGCCCGCAGTGCGCGTAAGCTGACAGACCGCAAATCGACCCCATCGATGCGAACGCGGCCTTCCTGCGGATCGAAAAATCTCAGCAGCAACTGCACCAGCGTCGATTTGCCTGATCCATTCTCTCCCAACACCGCCACGACGGAACCAAACGGAATCCGCCAGGAGACATCATCGATGGCCGGCGGACGCGGAGTGTGCTCGACACCGGCGACGGCATATCGAAATCGGATGTGCTCGAATTCAATACTCCGCGAGTGGCGTGGCAGTTCGGCCGGGCGGCTGGCATCCAGCACCAGCGATTCCCGATCCAGCAGTTCAAACAGCCGCGCCGCCGCCGCGGACGCCTTCTTCACCTTGGAATACACATTCGACAGTTTCCGGACCGGATCAAGGACTCCGGCCAGCAAAGTATAAAGCAGCGCCAGGTCTGCGACTTCCAGTGGCGTGGCCGAAAGTTGAATTCCCCAAATCGACGTTTTTCCCCGCAAAACGAGATAGGCACCGGGAGCCAATGCGAGGAACCCGGCGAAGGTCGCCAATGTTTCCATCGCGGGGTTGTTAATCGCATCGAGTCGCAGAATCTGATACGCCCGGCGAAAATAGGCCTTACTCGCGGCGTGAAACCGTCTGCGATGGAGCCGTTCATTCCCAAAGGCTTGCACAATCCGAAACGAGCTGAGCGTTTCTTCCAGCACCTGATAAACCTCGCCCATCGTCTCCATCTGCTTGCGGCTCGACTTCTTCAAGTGCTTGCCGATCGCCCCCAAAACCAGCGCCGCGGGGGGGACACACAAGATGGAAAGCAGCGTGAGCCGCCAGTTCACCGTGAAAGCACCGATAATGCACACGGCGGCCTTGAGCGGTTCGACCATGACCTGGCTGCCCAGCAGATTCAGTCCATGAGAGAGTTGCGTCAAATCGAACGTGAACCGCGACATCAACTGCGGCGTGCCTTCCAGCGCCAATGTCTGGCAGTCGAGCCGCAGCGTTGACCGCAGCAGACGCTCGCGCACCTGCATCAAAATTCGTTCCACGACCCCGCCGATGCAGGTCTCCTGAAAATACTCGCAGACGCCCTTCACGGCCGTCATCGCCGCCAGTAGCAACAGAATGATTGTGAATTCGGCGAAGGGGTCGAAGGGCAGCCACGGAATGATCCGCCGATTCACCCAGATCAAGCGCGAATGTTGCGTGGTCACCGTCGACAATTTGGCCCGGCAACTGGCTTGCTCACGAACCTGGCGGGCATATTCCGATGAAATCCGCTCGGAAGGGGCCGGGCGATTCGCTTCGAGTGCACGGTCGAGTTCGGCTAATTGCAGCGCGAGTTCGGCGGATTTCGACTCCGCTTCCGCGATTTCCGCAGTCACATATTGATGCAGGCTGCGGCCTTCCAGCAGCACCTTGACGATGGGGAAGGCGAGCGTCAGGGCCGCGGTCCACAGCGCGGCCACAGCCAACGCCGCCAACAGCGACGCTGCGAGCGCTTTGCGCTGAGGCCAGACGTAATTTCCCAGTCGGAGTAATGGCTCCACGACCGATTCGCATCCTTGCTTTACAGAATGTATGGCGAACCACCGGCCCGCCGATGAAGTCGGGGAATTAGACTCGGAAACGGCCCGCCGGTCCAGAGGAATCTTGAGCCGCCCGCCCAGTGTCGCCCGCTTGTGCATTTTCTCGCGATAATCTATCGTGCCAAACAGGCAATAGTTGATTCTTCACACACATTTCCCACACGAAAGCCGCTCATGAATCGCACCTCACTCGGGCTTGCTCACGTCAGTCGTGTTTGGACCGCGGTTTGCCTCCTGGGCCTCTGGGGGACTTGCTCCGCACCTTTACTCCCGGCTCAAGATGATGATCCCGTCGTGACTGAATTCGATGTCGACCCGAACTGGCCGCAGCGGCCCGAAGATGTCAGCGGTAAAGGGTGGGTCTCGGGGCTGGCTGTCGACACAGAAGACAATGTCTGGTTCTTCCGCAAAGGTCCGGACCCCGTGCAGTGTTACACGGCCGATGGGAAATTTGTGCGCACCTGGGGAAAAGACCAGTTCGTCAACCCGCATCATCTGCGGATCGATGCCGATGGCAACATCTGGGTAGCGGATTTCGGTCAGCACATCGTTCAAAAATATACGACCGAGGGAAAACTGTTGATGACCCTCGGCGTCAAAGGCGAATCAGGCACCGATGAGACGCATTTCAACATGCCGACCGACATGGCTTTCGCCGCCAACGGCGACATCTTTGTGACCGATGGTTACGGTAACCGCCGCGTGGTTCACTTCGACAAGTCGGGCAAGTTCATCAAAGCGTTCGGGGAAGCCGGGCCAAAAGCCGGCCAGTTCGTTATTCCGCATGCTATCGTGATCGACTCTCAAGGGACGATTTTTGTCGCCGATCGCAACAGCGGGCGGATTCAACTGTTCGATCAGTCCGGCAAAGTGCTCGATGTCTGGTCGAACATTCTGATGCCTTGGGGCCTGTCGATCACCAAGGATGACAAGCTGTGGGTGTGCGGCTCGTCGCCCCATTGGTGGTTCCGCAATAACGTGTATCCGGAATACAAAGACCAGTTGTTCATGCAGTTCACAACCGCCGGCCGGCCGTTGCAAACCTGGACATTGCCGCTCGGCGACATCGGCACCAATAAGGACATGCCCGACACGTCGAAACTGAAGCCGGGCGAAACGGTCGGCGCCCACTGCATCGGTCAGGACTCAAAAGGCAGCGTCTACGTCGGCGACATCTACGGCGAACGCTGCCAGAAGTTCGTGCCAATCTCGCAGCGCTGATTAGCGACGTTTCGCAGAAGCGTGGTCCCGCCGATGCCAGCGGCGGGCTTTAGACTTTGTTCTTCGTTCGGCGCGGGTCTACTTGTTGCAATTATACGAGTAGTCATCGCAGATTGGGCTGAAGACATCCAGCACGACGGCTTTACCGCCGACAGCGACTGACCGCCTGGTCGGTGCTGGACTGCCACCGGCGAACATCACCCTCGCCCCCCGAAATGAGGCGCGGGGATAGGAAACTTTTTACAGCGCTCGAGAGATGCCGGGCATCGCGATGGGATAGCTGCCGTCGGCTTTGGGCAGTGAACTGGGGGTGCCGTCCCAGGTGAATTTGTCCGGCATCAGACTCAATTCAGAATTTAGCGCGTCCTGCCATTCGATGATTTGGCCCGAGTAGGTCGCCATGCGGCCCATGATTGAGGTCAGCGAACTGTACGCGCCGTTGTCGGCTTCGTTGTACTCGGCGTCGGTGCGAATCGCGGCGAACAAGTCATCATGTTCGACCTGATACGGATCGGGATTCGCGCTGCGGAACTTCCATTGCTCGTCTTTGGTTTGGATCACGCCGTTGATATCCGCCGAGCCTTTAGAACCTTGCACCCACTCGGAAACGCTGTTCCAGCAGTTGGGGATGTGCCGGCACTGGCTGAAGACACGCGCGCCGCCTTCGTATTCAAATTCGACGAAGTGATGATCGTAGATTTCGCCGTAGCGTTTGTCGGTCCGGAACTGCCGGCCGCCCATGCCATTAGCGCGGAGCGGGGTTTTGCCGAGGACCCAGTTGCAGACATCGAGGTTGTGGATGTGCTGCTCGACGATGTGATCGCCGCTGAGCCAGTTGTAGTAGTACCAGTTGCGGAGTTGGTACTCCATTTCCGATTTCGCGTCTTCTCGCTTGAGTGGCGGTTCCCAAACGCCGCCGCCGTTCCAGTAGGCGCGGAAGGCGACGAAATCGCCAATCATGCCGTCTTGCAGGCGTTTGATCGTTTCGAGATAGCTGGCCTGATGGTGTCGCTGCAAACCAACGCCGACCTTCAGCTTTTTCTCTTTCGCTAATTTGCTGGCTTCCAGCACCTGCCGCACACCGGGAGCGTCGACCGCGACCGGCTTTTCCATAAAGACGTGCTTGCCAGCTTTGACCGCGGCTTCAAAGTGACCCGGCCGGAAGCCTGGCGGCGTCGCGAGAATGATCAGATCGACGCCACTTTGCAGCAGCTTTTCGTAGGCATCGAACCCGGAGAAGGTGTGATCAGCATCCACGCCAACGCGGGTCTGTTTGTCCGATGAGAGAGACGCCTTGATCTCCGCCGCGGCCGATTGGGCTTTGTCCTCGAATACATCCGCGACGGCGATCAGCTTGACGTTCCCCTTTGTGGAACATGCCTGTTTGGCGGCCCCTTTGCCACGACCGCCGCAACCGACGAGGCCGACTTTCACGGTGTCGTCATTGCCGGCGTAGATCGCACTGTTCAACGACAGACTGGCAGCACTCGCGGCGAGAGCCGCGAACGAGGAGTCTTTGAGGAAATCGCGGCGTGAAGGCTGGGGCATGTTGTCGTTCCTGAGCTGAAGGAATTTGAACCTTTTGTCATTTCACTGGCGACGACTGATGGTTGGAGTTCAGCCTTCAGGCTGCGCTTTGCAGGCTAAAGCCTGAACTCCAACGTGAGATTACCGATTCCGGCCGATCTTCTCTTTCACGTCCGGCGGGACGATCGCATTGTAATGCCGGGCTTCACGTTCTTCGGCACTCGGGGCTTTCAGCGGACGAATGATCCGAAAGCCGACGCCTTGGGCATCGGTGAGATACCACGCCGATTGCGGCAACTGAGGGTCCTGCTGCTTCCAGTCTTCGGACGAGGCGACACGGGCCGCGCTGCGCAACTGGGATGCGTCATCATCCCACGAACCGCCCCGGACCACGCGGGGATATTCGGTGTCCGGGATGCACACCGGATTCACGAGGTTATCGGCCGCTTTGCATTTCTCGTAGAAGTCGGCTTCGTATTTGTCCAACACCCACTCGGCGACGTTGCCGTGCATATCGTGCAGGCCCCACGGGTTTGGCTTCTTCTTACCGACTTTGCTGTACTTCTCGCCGCTGTTCTCAAAGTAAACCGCGTAATCGCCGAGTTCGGCGGGGTCGTCGCCAAACGAGTAGGCCGTGGTGGTGCCGGCGCGGCAGGCGTATTCCCATTCGGCTTCTGTCGGCAGGCGATAATAGTCGCCCGTTTTCGCGGAGAGCCATTCACAATACCGCTTGGCGGCGTGCTGCGTCATCGAAATCGCCGGGTAGCCACCTTTGCGGCCCATCTCGAAATCCATCGGACGATAGGGCTTCGTCGGCCGCGTGATGATGTCCGAGAGTTTATCGAGTTCGGTCGGCTCGACCATCTTGAATTCACGCAGCTTGATATCGAGATCGAAGCCCCAGACATCGTACTCTTCCCAGGTGACTTCGCATTTGCCCATCCAGAATGGCTCGATGATCACCTTGTGTTGCGGGCCTTCGTCGTCCTTGCGGCCAGGTTCGCTTGCCGGACTGCCCATGACAAATTCGCCGCCGGGGATGGGCAGCATGTCGAACTTGATTTCGGTATTACGGATCGCCTGCGTGTAGGGCTTCATCTCTTCAGCGATTGCCTGGGACGCGACCAAGCAGCCCGCCGCACACGCGAGGAGAGTTATCAATCGAGAAAACCTTGGATTGCGCTGCGGGTTGGTGACGGTGTATGATGAATTTTTACGCCAGGGAGTCATAAGCATGCCATTTTCACGAAGTAAAGTGAGACGAGTTCGCCCAGTCGCCTGGACGATGCTGGTCGGTTTCATACTTTCTACAGGAATCCAAATCGCAACGAGAACCAAAATCGGTCGCGCTGCCGAACCACTTCCAGTGAAGCTCTGGCAGTTCCGCGAGACGCATCTCGGCGTCGATGTCGAACATCGAGTATATGCTGCCGACGAGGCCGTCGCCAAGGTTGCCTCGCAAGCTGCTTACGCCCGCATCGACGAATTGAATCAGATTTTTTCCGATTATGACACCGAAAGTGAGATTTCACGCCTGTGCCGCACACAGGGTGCCGTCAAAGTCAGCCCGGAACTCTGGTTTCTATTGACGAAAGCGGAGTTGATTCACGATCAGACCGACGGGGCCTTTGATGTGACGGTCGGGCCGTTGATCAAACAATGGCGGCGGGCGCGGCGGAAGAAGGAATTGCCGACAGCCGAGCAGATCGCCACGGCTCAGGCGTTGATTGGCATGTCGCAGCTGAAACGGAGTGCCGTCGACATGACGGTGGAGATTCAGCAAGCAGGCATGCAGCTCGACTTCGGGGGGATCGCCAAGGGATACGTCGCCGAGGAAGCGTACAAAATTTTGGCAACCCACGGTTGTCCGCAAAGTCTCGTCAGCGTGGCGGGCGACATTTTCGCCGGTGATGCGCCTCCGGATAGCCCAGGCTGGCGGATCGGCATCGCACCGCTGGACCGGCCCGATGGTGAGCCGAGTCGGTATGTGAATCTTGAACAGCAAGCGATCTCGACATCGGGCGACGCGTTTCAATATGTCGAGATCGCGGGCGTGCGGTATTCGCATATCGTCGACTCAAAAACGGGACTGGGATTGACCGAGCGAAGCAGCGTGACCGTCATCGCCCCGCACGGCTGGATGGCGGACGGGTACGCCACGGCTGTTTGTCTTGTCGGTCCCCAGCGCGGCCTCAAGCTCTTGAATTCGCTGCCGAAAACCGCGGGGCTGATTGTCACGATCAATGAGCGCGGCATTCCCGTCACCCAGGAATCGACCGGCTTCGCAGACCTGCTCGGGAAGCAATGAGACGCCGCGGCGGGGGCGAATTTCATTCAACTCACGAATCAAACCTGACTGGTTTGTTGACCCCGCTCGCGAGTGTGGTTATGTTTTCCGCACAATGGTTTTCTCACAACCGTTCAGCAAGGATCACACGTCTCGTCACCACCTCTAATCTAATTTGGAACGTACATGAACCTTTGGAAGTCACTAGCGCTCAGTTGCTTCTGTCTGATGGTTTGGTCGGCCCCAGTCCACGCCAGTGAAGCGGATCTCGCGATCCCCGATCTGAACGTGCATGGCTCATTCACCATCGCCGGGCAGACGATCAGTGCCGGAAACCTCTTGTTTTACGGCTCGTTTGTCATCGCCGGCACACTCGGCATCAGCCTGTATCTCCGCGGGCAGATCAAGAAGATGCCGGCCCATCAGTCGATGCTCGACATCGCTGAGATCATCTTTCAAACCTGCAAAACGTACCTGATTCAGCAGGCCCGCTTTCTCGCGATGCTCTTTTTAATCATCGCGCTCCTGATGACGTATTCGCTGCGTGGCCTGCAGCACAAAGACTGGATGACGGTTTTTCAGGTCCTCATGTTCTCCGTGGTGGGCATCCTCGGCACGTACTGCGTGGCGTGGTACGGCATCCGCGTGAACACGTACGCGAACTGCCGGACGGCGTTCGCCTCGCTGCGCGGCGAGCCGTGGGATGTGGTCAATATTCCGCTGCGGGCCGGCATGTCGATTGGCCTGTTTTTGATCTCACTCGAACTGATCATGATGGTGATCATTCTGCTCTATGTTCCGCGAGACCGCGTCGGCGTCTGCTTCCTCGGGTTCGCCATCGGTGAATCGCTGGGAGCCTCGGTACTGCGCATCGCGGGGGGAATCTTCACCAAGATCGCCGATATCGGTTCCGATCTGATGAAAATCGTCTTCGATGTGAAAGAAGACGATCCCCGCAACCCCGGCGTCATCGCCGACTGCACAGGCGACAATGCCGGCGATTCGGTCGGCCCCACGGCGGACGGTTTCGAGACCTATGGTGTGACGGGCGTCGCGCTCATCACCTTCATCGTTCTGGCGTTGACCGAAGCCAATCATCCCGGCACTTATGAAGATCTTCAAGCCAAACTCATCGTCTGGCTGTTCGCCATGCGGTTCCTGATGGACTTCATGTCCGGCATGTCGTACTTCGTGAATCAGGTGATTTCCGAAGCGAAGTACAAAGGCCTGAAAGAATTCGACTTTGAGGAGCCCCTCACGCGGCTCATCTGGATCGCGTCGATTCTCTGCATCAGCACTTCCTACGGCATGAGCTGGCTGCTGATTGGAGATATCCAAATTAACGGTGCCGCGATGCCCCAGTTGTGGTGGCAAATGGCGACGATCATCAGTTGCGGCACATTGGCCGCGGTGCTCATCCCTGAATTCACCAAGGTCTTCACCAGTTCGCACTCCAAGCATGTGCATGAAATTGTGACGGCTTCGCGTGAAGGCGGTGCGTCACTGACGATTCTCTCCGGCCTGGTCGCAGGCAATTTCAGCGCCTTCTGGAATGGCCTGCTTATCGCCGGGCTGATGGCGGTCGCGTACTTCGTCAGCATGTTCGGCCTGAATGACGTGATGCGTGTCACCCTGGAAAATGGGATGATCATCGAAGGGGGATCGATCTTCGCTTTCGGTCTCGTGGCGTTCGGCTTCTTGTGCATGGGACCAGTGAATATCGCCGTCGATAGTTATGGCCCTGTGACCGACAATGCGCAGTCGGTGTTTGAACTGGCTCAGACCGAGCACATTCCGGGCATCAAAGAAGAAATCGAGCGTGATTTCGGCTTCACTCCCAACTTCGAGCAGGGCAAGCACTATCTGGAAGCCAACGACTCGGCGGGCAACACGTTCAAAGCGACCGCCAAACCGGTGCTGATCGGCACGGCGGTGGTCGGTGCGACGACGATGATTTTCGCGATCATCCTGCTGCTCGGCAAAGCGGGCATGCTGCACCTCAGCTTGACTGACGCCCCTGTGCTGCTCGGTTTCATCTGTGGTGGTTCGGTGATTTTCTGGTTCTGCGGCGCGTCAATGCAGGCCGTGACGACCGGTGCCTACAGCGCGGTGGAATATATCAAGCAGAATATGGACTTGACCAAGAAAGAGGCCGATATTGAGGATTCGATCACGGTCGTTAAAATCTGTACGCAATATGCGCAGAAGGGGATGTGGAACATTTTCATTGCCCTGATGACCTTCACCCTCGCCTTCGCCTTCTTCGATCCGAACTTCTTCGTGGCATATCTCATCTCGATCGCCGTATTCGGTCTCTTCCAGGCCATCTACATGGCCAATGCGGGCGGCTCGTGGGATAACGCCAAGAAGTATGTGGAAGTTGATTTGAAGGAAAAGGGAACCCCGCTGCACGAGGCGACCGTCATCGGCGATACGGTGGGCGATCCGTTCAAGGACACGACCTCGGTGGCCTTGAATCCGATCATCAAGTTCTCGACGCTGTTTGGCTTGCTCGCGGTGGAAATTGCGTTGGAAATCAAAGCGGCCGCGGCGGCGGGGAGAGGAATGGATTACACGCCCTACTTCGGCGTCGTGATGCTGCTGATCGCGCTAATCTTCGTCTGGCGTTCGTTCTACTCGATGCGCATTCCGGCGAAGGTGTGATGTCCCAGAAAAATCTGCGAACCCGCAAGCGGTGATCGCTTGCGGGTTCGCTCTATTTTACACCCCATACCCTGCGAGAATCTTGTCCATCCGCTGCGAAACTTCGGTCAGGCGCGCCTTGTCTCCCCCGGCGACTTCCGCCGTCGCCCAACCGGAGAATCCGATCTCCTTCAGCGCGACCAGCACGGCCGGCCAATCGCAGCCGTCGGCGGCATCGCCCAACTCGGCGGAAAAACCTTTGTAAACGCCCTGGTCGCCGGCGAGTTTGCGGTCGTATTCCTTGATGTCCAGCTTGCCGATTCGTTTGCCGAGCGTCTGAATCCAATCTTCCGGCCAGCCATATCGGACCACGTTGCCGATGTCGAAATACGAGCCGACCATGGGGCTTTCAAACTCGTCAATGTAACGAGCCGTTTCGAGCGGACTCAGCAGGAAATTGTTCCAGACGTTTTCAAACAGAATTTTGACGCTCAGTTCCTGCGCCGTCGGCAACGCCTTCTTAATTTCAGCCTGAGACCGTTCGTAAGCCTGCGCATAGGTCACATTCTTATTTACGACGGCCGGTACGAGCAGCACGGTCGTACCGCCGTAGGCCTTCGAGTCTTTCAGACATTGAATCAGAGTTTCAACCCCTTGTGCCCGAACTTCCGGATCCGCATCCGACAAGGGCTGCCGCCAGTGGACATAGTCGACGACGCCATGCACGATCAGGCCAGACTCGTCGCGCGCTTTCAGCACTTCATCCATTTTCTGCGGCGAATCAATGTCGATCCCCTCGTAGCCGATCTCCTTCAGCATCTTGAATTTTTTGAGCAGCGGCTCATTCCCGCCGACCATACTCAGCTTCACGGCCTTGTGGAGTTTGAGCTTCGGCTCGGCGGCTTGAGCTGGTTGGCCAGATAACGCCACGGCGGCAAGTGTCGCGGCGCCGGTGGCTAGAAAATCTCGGCGGTCAATCGTGGGTTCGCTCATGGTGGTAGGGTTCCTCGTTGAGTGATGTTTTAAACCAGCCCGCGGCGCAAGCAAGGGCGTTTTGGAATTCGGCCCTTGCTTGCGCCGCGGGCTGGTTTTTCTGGATGTCGGCGGTTTTCAATGCTCTCCGCTCGCATCCACTTCTCGCCTCGGATAGCATAAGCTGACCACGAACGGAAATCATCCTAAACTTGAAATTGTGGAGATAAGACCATGCCCACGACCGATCAACCGCTGACCAATTCCAACCGCCGCGACTTCCTCAAAACCGGCAGCACGGTCGCTATGGCCGGTACGTTGGGCCTCAATCTCAGTATGTCGTCCGGGTTGTACGCCGCCGGCAATGAAATCCTGAAGGTTGGTCTGGTGGGTTGCGGCGGCCGCGGCACGGGTGCCGCGCGCGAGGCAATGAAAGCCGATCCACAAACCCGCCTGGTCGCATTAGGAGATGCTTTCCCGGAGCAGATCGAAGGCAGCCTGACAAGTTTGAAGGGGATCGCGGAAATCGGTGAACGCGTGGTGGTCGACTCCGATCATCGCTTCACCGGTCTCGAAGCCTATAAGCAGGTGATCGATGCGGTGGATGTCGTCGTGCTGGCGTCGCCGCCGGGATTTCGGCCGTATCATTTGCGATATGCGGTCGAGCAGGGCAAGCACATCTTCACGGAAAAGCCGATGGCGACCGACGCTCCGGGCGTGCGGCACTGCATCGAAACCGTGAAAATGGCGGAAGAAAAGAAGCTGGCGCTCGTCGCCGGGTTCTGCTGGCGATACGACTTCGCCCGCCGCGAACTCTTCCAGCGGATTCATGACGGCCAGATCGGCGATGTCGTCGCGACTTACGGGACTTATCTCACTGGCCCTGTGAAGCCAATGCCGCCGGCCGATACGCGCCCGGCCGGCATGTCGGATCTCGAATGGATGGTCCGCAACTGGTACAACTTTACCTGGCTGTCGGGTGATGGACTTGTCGAGCAGGCGATTCATACGGTCGATTGGCTCGCCTGGGTGATGAAAGACGTGCCCGCCGAGAGTTGCACGGCGGTCGGCGGTCGGCAGATTCCCGCACTTGGCGGCAACATCTACGACCACATTGAAGTGAACTACAACTGGGAATCCGGGGCACGCGGGTTCCTCGCCCAGCGGCAGATCGCCGGCTGTCATAATGAAAACAGCCTGTACGTTCACGGCACCAAGGGGACGGCAAACATCACCGGCCGCGGCGTGTTCATCACGGGCGAAACGCCGTGGAAATATTCCGGTCCCAGCAACAACATGTATCAGACCGAACACGACGAATTCTTCGCCTCGATCCGCGCGGGCAAACCGCTCAACGACGGCGACCGCATGATGAAGAGCACGCTGCTCGGCATCATGGGCCGCATGGCCGGCTACACCGGTCAGCAAGTGACGTGGGAAATGGCGATGACGTCGCAGGAAGAATTGGTGCCGAACATCACCGACTGGAAAGCCGACGTGAAAGCCCAACCCATGGCCCGCCCCGGCATCACTCCGTTTGTGTGATTGCGGAAAAGAGAGTTGGAACCACGAAACACACGAAAGGCACGAAATAGACGCACAGTTTGCAGCATAGGCTGCACACGAATGGCAGCTTTGTGAGCATCAGATCATTTCTCAAAAATGACTTGCCTGATTGCATTCTTTCGTGAATTTCGTGTGTTTCGTGGTTCAATCATGCCGTTTTATGACACCAAAGACCTGCCCGCGCTGGAGATCATCCCCGGGTGCCGGACGCGGATTCCGTATGGCGAGCATCTGATGCTGTCGTACCTGGAGATGGACGACGGGGCGGAAGTGCCGTTGCATTCGCATCCCCACGAACAGGGGGGCATCCTCCTGGAAGGCCGCGTGCAGTTGACGATCGGCGAAGAGACCCGCGTGTGCGAGGCCGGTTCGTTGTTCATCATTCCGCCGAATGTGATGCACCGGGCGGTCGCTGTCGGCGGCAAAGCCGTTGTGCTGGATGTCTTCAGCCCGATTCGCGAGGACTATGCGGAAAAGTACAACAAGTATATTCCGACGTCCGGTTCCAAGCGGACCCCCTAACCACTGCTTGCGGCATGTTTTTCTTGCCGTAACGGCTGAGGGGCGTCTGCTTTGATCGCTGCGTGTGGCCGTCCAGGAAACGAGCGTTGCCCAGGTGAAACTCGTGGGTCAGAAAGCGCGGGATGGGCTGGACGGACAGGCTCGTCACGGGGAATACGTGCCATGACGGCAGTTTTCATCCTGAGAGACCCTTGCGACGCACATGGCGCATGACGACTGGACCAGAGAAGTCCGCTCGACGGGCGGGTTCAAGTTGCTGCCAGTCCATACGAATCCATTTCGCTCCTAAGGGTTTCCGCATTCAAAGACATAGCGGAACGAGAGTTGCTTACCCAACTGGTGCGAGCCGACAGTGGATGTCGGCATAGGGAATCGGACTTTTTCAGGAACGCGACATGAATCAGACATTGAATCGCCCCATGACAGGCACTGCGGAAGCTGAGCAGCACTCCGAAGGTTGCCTCGCGGAAATGATTGAAAATCAGACCGCCAAACTACCGTCCGACACGTTTTTATGGGCTGCCGTCGCGGCCATCGGCGTGTCGTGTTACCTCCGCATGGCCGGGCGGAAAGATGACAGTTTGTTTGTCGGCCAATGGCCGGCTCCATTTCTGCTGCTGGGCGTGTATAACAAGTTGGTCAAGGTCGCCGGCACCGATCGGACCTGAACTTCCCCTGGCAACGACACTGACCGGCAGGCACTCAGCTGTTGCACACTGAGGGCCGGTCGGTCAGGCTGT
>Ga0105047_10003106_pt1 | contig 29406 bp, 26 predicted proteins | sample MAT04_FD_78384 | JGI IMG/M metagenome (GOLD analysis project Ga0105047, IMG submission 78384) | Freshwater microbial communities from Lake Fryxell liftoff mats and glacier meltwater in Antarctica - MAT-04 (megahit assembly) | ecosystem: Environmental > Aquatic > Freshwater > Ice > Liftoff... | reverse complement strand
TCGCCGTAGGTCCCCTGCAGCAGAGCCAGGGCCAAGGCGTCGCCGATCTCCCTCTGGATGACCCGCTTCAAGGGCCGCGCTCCGTAGGCCGGGTCGTACCCCTCGGCCGCCAAGCTCGCCTCGGCCGCCGCGGTCACGTCCAACGTGATCCGACGTCGCGCCAGGCGGGCCTTCAACGACTCGAGCTGGATCTGCACGATACGGGTGAGGTCGCCCTCGGTGAGGGGACGGAAGCGGACGATGTCGTCGATCCGGTTCACGAACTCCGGCTTGAAGAACTCCCGGGGGTCGCCGGCCAGATTCGACGTCATGATCAGCACGACGTTGGTGAAGTCGACCGTACGACCCTGACCGTCGGTGAGCCGGCCGTCGTCGAGGAGTTGCAGCAGCACATTGAACACGTCGGGGTGGGCCTTCTCGATCTCGTCGAGCAGGACCACCGCATACGGGCGTCGGCGCACCGCCTCGGTGAGCTGGCCGCCCTCGTCGTAGCCGACATAGCCGGGCGGCGCACCGATGAGCCGACTCACAGAAAACTTCTCCATGTACTCGCTCATGTCGATGCGCACCATCGCCCGCTCGTCGTCGAAGAGGAAGTCGGCCAACGATCGCGCCAGCTCGGTCTTGCCCACACCGGTGGGACCGAGGAACAGGAACGACCCGATGGGCCGATTCGGGTCGGAGAGCCCCGCCCGGCTGCGGCGGATGGCGTTGGCCACGGCCACGACGGCCTCGTCCTGGCCGACCACCCGATCGTGCAGCACCTCCTCCAAGCGCACGAGCTTGGCCATCTCCCCTTCCATGAGCCGGCTCACGGGTACGCCGGTCCACTTGCCGACGACCTCGGCGATGTCCTCCTCGTCGACCTCCTCCTTCAGCATCTTCTGCACGGATTGGAGCCCGTCGAGCGCCACCGACGCCTCGGCGACCCGGCGCTCGATCTCGGGGAGCTGGCCATAACGGATCTCCGCCGCCTTCTCGAGGTCGCCCTCACGCTCGAGCTCGAGGCGCTTCGTCTCGAGCTGCTCCTTGAGAGCGCGAATGCGGTCGATGGCGTCGCGCTCGCCCTGCCAATGAGCCTTCATCCCCGTGATCTGCGCGGTGAGGTTCGCCAGTTCCTCGTCGAGGGCGGCGAGACGATCAGCGGACGCGGCGTCGGTCTCCTTGGCCAACGCCACCCGCTCGATCTCGAGCTGGCGGATGCGACGCTCCACCACGTCGATCTCGGTGGGCATCGAGTCGATCTCGATGCGCAGCTTCGACGCCGCCTCGTCCATGAGATCGATGGCCTTGTCGGGCAGGAAGCGGCCGGTGAGGTAGCGGTCGGAGAGCACGGCCGCGGCCACCAGCGCCGCGTCCTGGATGCGCACTCCGTGGTGCACCTCGTAGCGCTCCTTGAGGCCGCGCAGGATGGCGATGGTGTCCTCGACCGACGGCTGATCGACGAAGACCTGTTGGAAGCGGCGCTCGAGGGCAGCGTCCTTCTCGATGTACTTGCGGAACTCGGCCAGGGTGGTGGCCCCGATCATCCGCAACTGGCCTCGGGCCAGGAGCGGCTTGAGCATGTTGCTGGCATCCATCGACCCCTCGGACGCCCCCGCGCCGACCACGGTGTGCATCTCGTCGATGAAGGTGACGACCTCGCCCCCGGAGTCGGTGATCTCCTTGAGCACTGCCTTCAACCGCTCCTCGAACTCACCGCGGTACTTGGCCCCTGCCACCATCGAGCTGAGGTCGAGGGAGATGACGCGCTTGTTCTTCAGGCTCTCGGGCACGTCACCTTCGACGATGCGTCGGGCCAGACCCTCCACGATGGCCGTCTTGCCCACACCGGGCTCACCGATGAGCACCGGGTTGTTTTTCGTTCGTCGGCTCAGCACCTGGATGACCCGGCGGATCTCGTCGTCGCGGCCGATGACCGGGTCGATCTTGCCCTCCCGAGCCGCCTCGGTGAGGTCGCGCCCGTACTTCTCGAGCGCCTGGTACTGGTCCTCGGGGTTCTGGCTGGTGACCCGGTGGCTTCCCCGCACATCGGCGAGCGCGGCGAGCAACGTCTCGCGATCGACGCCCACCCGGTCGGCCAGCGCCACCAGGAGGTGCTCGGCGGACAGGTACTCGTCGGTCAGTTCCCGCCGGAACTCGTCGGCCCGATCGATCAGGGCAGTGAGCTCGCGGCCCACCCTGGACTCGCCCCCGTAGGCCTTGGGTAGTTTCGACAACGCATCGTCGACCTTGTTGCGCAGGGCCATCGGCGCCACGCCGACCTTCTGCAGGATCGGCAACACGATGCCTTCCTCCTGGCCCAGAAGAGCCTGGAGGAGGTGGTCGGGGGTGACCTCGGGGTTGCTGGCCGTTCGCGCCGCGGCGATGGCGGTGTTCACGGCATCCTGGGTCTTCAGGGTCCAACGGTTCGGGTCGAGGGCCATGGTGGCGATCTCCTCTCTGGCGCGTGTTCGGTGGCGGATTCCTTCAACCTCGGGACGAGCGCCCGAGGAGCTGGCGGAGGACCTCGGAGGTCTCGCCGTAGCGGACCATGGCCTGGCGCACTGGCACGAGGTCACGGCGATAGGTGCGGTGGGTCTCGTCGACGGCATCAGCGGCGTCACGGCGGGCCTGGTCGAGCTCGGCCTGGATGGCGGCCAGCTGCTGTTCGAGCTCGAGCACCCGCTTGACCCCCGCCAGGTTGAGTCCATCGTCGGTGAGCGACTGGATGCGCTGCAGCAGGCCGATGTCGTCGTCGCTGTAGCGACGGCTGCCACCAACGGTGCGGGCCGGCTCGACGAGGCCCTTGCGCTCGTAGATGCGCAGGGTCTGAGGGTGGACCCCGGCCAGCTCGGCGGCGACCGAGATCACATACACCGCACGGGCCTCCCGTTTCTCGGAGGAGTTCGTCACGCCGGCCACGATCAGACCCCCAGGTGGGCGCGTGGCGAGTCGGGGAAGGCTTCGGCCATGGCCTCGACGGCCCGGCGTTGCTCGTCGGTGAGGGTGCTGGGGACGTCGACGTGGACGGTGACCAGGAGGTCGCCGACACCCTTCTTGGTGGTGACGCCCCGGCCCTTCACCCGCAGCACCTTGCCCGACGGGGTGCCCTCGGGCAGCTTGAGGGTGACAGTGGAGCCGTCGAGGGTGGGCACGGTGAGGCGGCCACCGAGCACCGCCTCGGCCAACGTGACGGGAACGGTGAGGGTGAGGTTGTCGCCATCGCGCCCGAAGACCGTGTCGGCGTCGACGTGGACGAGCACGAAGAGGTCGCCGGCCGGCCCGCCGTGGCGGCCGGCACCCCCCCGCCCCTTCAGCCGGATGCGCTGCCCGTCCTTCACCCCTTCGGGGATGCGGACCTTCACCTCGCGGGCCCGCCGCTCGACACCACTGCCGTGGCAGGCCGAGCACGGATCGACGACCACCGAGCCATTGCCCCCGCAGTTGGCACACGGGGTGGAGAACGAGAAGAGGCCCTGGTTGTCGTCGAGCACTCCGCGCCCGTGGCACACCGGGCACTCGGTCGGCATGGTGCCGGGCCTGGCGCCGGTGCCGTGGCAGGTGGTGCACCCGGCGTCGGAGGTGAGGTGCAAGGTGGTGGTGATACCGGCGACCGACTCACGAAACGGCAGGTGGAGCTCGGCCTCCAGGTCGGCGCCCCGCTGGGGGCCGGCGCCACGCGAGCCGGGGGCACCCCCTCGACCGCGACGCCCGAAGAGGCCACCGAGCAGGTCGCCCAGGTCGCCGGACTCGGTCCCACCCGGGCCCCCGAACCCTCCGGGGAATCCACCGCGGCCGGAGGAACCGCCGAAGCCTCCGACTGGCCCCATCTTGCGGACCTCGTCGTACTCCTTGCGCTTGGCCTCGTCGCCCACGACCTCGTAGGCCGCCGAGACCTCCTTGAAGCGATCCTCGGCGGCATCGTCGCCGGGGTTGGCGTCGGGGTGCAGCTCGCGGGCCAGCTTGCGGTAAGCGCGTGTGAGCTCCTTGGCCGTCGCCGTCTCCGAGACGCCCAGGACCTTGTAGTAGTCCTTGTCGAACCACTCACGTTGTGGGGCCACGGCGGCCTACTCCTGCCTCTCGCCATCAATGGACGTCGCGATGGAGGCGGCTCCGTCGGCGGGCCACCGCCGAACTGTCACCCGCGCACCTTGACCATGGCCGGGCGCACGACCCGGCCCTTCCAGACGTAGCCGGTGCGCAGGACCTCGACGACGACAGATTCGCCTCCGTCGCCGGCCTCGTGCAGCACGGCTTCGTGATGATTCGGATCGAACGGCTCGCCTTCGGGCGTCATGCGCTCGAGGCCGTCGCGTTCGAGCAGTTCGAGCAGCATCTTGGCGATGGGCTCCACGTCGGAGGACCCGTGCCCGATGGCCGCGTCACAGGCGTCGAGCACCACCAGCAACTTGTCGACGAGGTTGGCCGTGGCCCGCTCGCGGACTTCGGCCTCCTCACGCGCGGCCCGCTTGCGGTAGTTGTCGAACTCGGCCTTCAGGCGCAGCAGAGTGTCGCGGTACTCGTCCCGCTCGGCCGCGACCACCGCCGGGTCGGGCTCGGCTTCGAACTCGGCTTCGGCTCCGTGGGCGTCGGGGCCCGCCGCGTCAGCGTCGTGGAGGTCGGCGGCAAGGAGGTCCTCGAGGTCGTCAGCGGTGGGTGCGGTCGCGGGATCTTCCCCCGCGGCCGCCCCCTCACCAGGTGTCACTTGGCCTCGTCGTCGACGATCTCGGCGTCCACGACGTCATCGTCGTCAGGGGCCGAGCCGCTGCCACCACCGGCCGACGCACCAGCCGCCGACTCGTTGGCCGCAGCCTGCTGGTACAGCTTCTGGGTGAACTCCTGGCTGGCCGTCATGAGCGACTCGGTGGAGGTCTTGATGGCCTCCATGTCGGAACCGGCGACCGCCGTCTTCAGGTCGACCAGCTTGGTCTCGACGTTGGCCTTCTCCTCGGCCGAGATCTTGTCGCCCTGGTCCTTCAGGAGCTTCTCGGTCTGGTAGACGAGGGTGTCGGCCGAGTTGCGCACATCGGCTTCCTCGCGACGCTGGCGATCCTCCTCGGCGTGGGCCTCGGCGTCCTTCACCATCTGCTGGATGGCGTCCTTGGAGAGCGACGACTGACCGGTGATGGTCATGGACTGCTCCTTGTTGGTGGCGCGGTCCTTGGCCGAGACGTGCACGATGCCGTTGGCATCGATGTCGAAGGTGACCTCGATCTGGGGCACGCCACGCGGGGCGGGCGGAAGATCGACGAGCTGGAACTTGCCCAGGGTCTTGTTGAAGTTCGACATCTCGCGTTCGCCCTGCAGCACGTGGATCTCGACCGACGGCTGGTTGTCCTCGGCGGTGGTGAAGACCTCGGTGCGGCGGGTGGGGATGGTGGTGTTGCGCTCGATGAGCCGGGTCATGACGCTGCCCTTGGTCTCGATACCGAGCGACAGCGGCGTGACGTCGAGGAGGAGCACGTCCTTGACCTCGCCCTTGAGCACGCCGGCCTGTACGGCCGCGCCCACAGCCACGACCTCGTCGGGGTTGACGCCCTTGTGGGGGTCGTTACCGGTCATCTCCTTGACGAGGTCGACCACGGCCGGCATACGGGTGGATCCACCCACGAGCACGACGTGCTCGATGTCGCCCTTGGTGAGGCCGGCGTCCTTGATGGCCTGCTCGAACGGCACCCGGCAGCGCTCCAGGAGGTCGGCGGTGAGTTCCTGGAACTTGGCCCGGGTGAGCTGCTCGTCGAGGTGCAGGGGCCCGTCCTGGGTGGCGGTGATGAAGGGCAGGTTGATCTGGGTCTGCTGCACCTGCGACAGCTCGACCTTGGCCTTTTCGGCCGATTCCTTCAGGCGCTGCACGGCCATGTTGTCCTTCGACAAGTCGACGCCGTGGGCGGTCTTGAAGCTGTCGACGAGCCAGTCGATGACCCGCTGGTCCCAGTCGTCGCCGCCGAGTTTGGTGTCACCGTGGGTGGACTTGACCTCGAAGACGCCGTCGCCGATCTCGAGCACGGACACGTCGAAGGTGCCACCGCCGAGGTCGAACACCAGGATGGTCTGGTCGGTGGCGTCCTTGTCGAGGCCGTAGGCGAGCGCGGCGGCGGTGGGCTCGTTGATGATGCGCAGCACCTCGAGGCCGGCGATCTGGCCCGCCTCCTTGGTGGCGGTGCGCTGGGCGTCGTCGAAGTAGGCGGGCACGGTGATGACGGCCTGGGTGACGGTGTCGCCGAGGTAGGCCTCGGCGTCGCGCTTGAGCTTCATCAACGTGCGGGCCGAGATCTCCTGGGACGTGTAGTCCTTGCCGTCGATGTCGATCTTCCAGTTGGTGCCCATGTGGCGCTTCACGGAACGGATCGTGCGATCGGGGTTGGTGATGGCCTGGCGCTTGGCCACCTCGCCGACGAGGACTTCACCGTTCTTGGCGAAGGCGACCACCGACGGGGTGGTGCGGCTCCCCTCGGCGTTGGGGATGACGACGGGATCGCCGCCTTCGAGGACGGCGACGACCGAGTTGGTGGTACCGAGGTCGATACCGACAGCCTTGGGCATGACAGGTGCTCCTGGGGTTGGGTGACAGTGCTGCGGGGGGTCCGGGCGGTTCATAAGCCGAGGCCACATGAGACCACCAGAAAAGTTGAGTGTGACGATAACAACTTTGCCGACGAGTTCCCCATTCCCCGTTCGCAGGTTTTCCCGACGGCCGTCGGGCAGACTGACGGTCATGACCGCGTCACTCGTGCTGCTCCGCCACGGCCAGAGCACCTGGAACCTGGAGAACCTCTTCACCGGTTGGTTCGACGCCGACCTGACCGAGAAGGGACGGGCCGAGGCCGAGGCCTGCGGACCGGCGCTGGCCGATGCCGGCGTCGCGCCCGATCTGGTGCACACCTCTCGCCAGACCCGGGCCATCCGCACCGCCGACCTGGCCCTCGACGCCATCGATCGGCTGTGGATACCGGTCCGCCGTTCGTGGCGGCTCAACGAGCGCCACTACGGCGACCTCCAGGGCAAGGACAAGAAGCAGACCACCGCCGAACACGGGCCCGACATGGTGAAGGTCTGGCGGCGGAGCTACGACACCCCGCCCCCCGCCCTCGCCCTCGACGATCCCCGCCACCCCCGGTTCGACCCCCGCTACGCCGACCTGCCCCCCGATGTGCTCCCCGCCGCCGAATGCCTGGCCGACGTCGTCGCCCGCATGCTCCCCTACTGGTACGACGGCATCGTGCCCGACCTGCGCACCGGGGCCACCGTGCTCGTCGTGGCCCACGGCAACAGCCTGCGGGCACTGATCAAGCACCTCGACGGCATCTCCGACGCCGACATCGCCGAGGTCAACCTGCCGACCGGGGTCCCGATCCTCTACGAACTCGGCGCCGACATGATGCCCTCGGAGCAGGTGCCACTGACCGAGCGCTACCTCGGCGACACCGAGGCCGCCCGGGCCGCCGCCGACGCCGTGGCCCGCCAGGCCGGCTGACCCTCCCGACACGGGCAGGACCACTGCGGAAGGGCCCGGTCTCTCGACCGGGCCCTTCCGTCACATCAGGGCGAAACGGGTCTGCTGACCCAGCCGATGTCGGTCAGACGGCCTCGTCCCCGAGCTCGCCCGTACGGATCCGCAAGAGGGAACCGACCGGGAGGGTCCAGATCTTGCCGTCGCCGATGTTGCCCGTTCGAGCGGCATCGGCGATCGTCTGGGCCACGCTGGCGGCGTCGTCATCGGGAACGATCGCCTCCAGCTTGATCTTCGGCAGGAACTCGACGGTGTACTCCGCACCTCGGTAGGTCTCGGTGTGGCCACCCTGGCGACCGAATCCCTTGGCCTCGGTGATGGTGATCCCGGTGACACCAGCCGCCTTGAGGGCGTCCTTCACGGTGTCGAGCGAGTGAGGGCGAATGATTGCTGTGACTATGGTTGCCATGCGGTCTGCTCCTATCCCTTGGTGGAGACGAGGAGTTCCTCGCCCATGCCAGCCAGGACGTCATCGGAGTAGCCCGGCGCCCCGTGTTCGCTGAGGTCGAGACCCTCGAGTTCCTCGGCCGGGCTGACCCGGAGGATACCGATGGCCTTCATGCCACCGAAGAGGATTCCGGTGGTGACGGCAACCCAGGCGATGATGGCCAGAGCGCCGAGCACCTGGGTGACGAGGAGTTCGGTTCCTCCGCCCTCGAACAGCCCCTCGTCGATGGTGAACAGGCCAGCGGCGATGAGGCCCCAGAAGCCGGACACGGCGTGCACGGCGACGGCCCCGACCGGATCGTCGACCTTGAAGGCCCGCTCGAGGAGCAGCGCCGCCGGGACCACGATGATGCCGGCGAAGAAACCGATGATCAGTGCCGGAACGACATCCACCGTGCCGACGACGGCACAGATGGAGACGAGCCCGGCGAGCAGGCCGTTGCCAGCCATGGAGACATCTGGCTTCTTGAGCAGGACCCAGGAGCTGAGCAACGCCCCGGTCGCACCGGCACAGGCTGCGAAGAGCGTCAGCACGGCGATGACCGGCACGGACATGTCGGCTTGCAGGGCCGAGCCGGGGTTGAAGCCGAAGAAGCCGATGAAGAGAATCATGACACCGGTCAGCGCGAGCGGGATGGAGTGCGCCGGAATGGCCCGAGGCTTGCCGTCGGCTCCGAACTTGCCGATGCGGGGACCGAGGATGATGGCGCCCATGAGTGCCGCGATCCCACCAGTGAGGTGCACGAGGCCCGAGCCGGCGAAGTCGACGAAGCCACGCTCGTCGAGCCAGCCGCCGCCCCACTTCCAGCTCACGACGACCGGGTAGATGAGGCCGGTGATGAGCACGGTGTAGATGAGATACGAGACGAACTTCGTCCGCTCGGCGACGGCCCCGGCCACGATGGTGGCGGCGGTGGCCGCAAAGGCGGCCTGGAAGAAGAAGTCGGTCGAGACGCTGAGCGGATAGAAGTCCGGCCCGAGGGCGCTGAGATCGGGCAGCGGGTCCAGAAGACCGGGAACACCCCACCCTGCGAAACCGAACCACCCTCCCACGAACCCCGGGTAGGCGAGACCCCACCCGACGAGCCCGAACACCAACACGCCGAGCGCAGCGTCCATGAGGCTCTTCATCATCATGTTGGCCGAGTTCTTGGCCCGGGTGAGACCCACGGCCAGCAGCGCGAAACCGGCCTGCATGAAGAACACGAGTACACCGGCGACAAAGATGAAGATGTTGTCGAGGATCACGGTCTGAGCGATGTCCGCCGCCGTTCCCGTGAAGCGTTCCACCAGTTCGGCCTCGACGACAGTGACGTCGACGGTGGTGTCCCCCTCTTGCGCGAGCGCAGGGACAGCGCCTAACAGCAGCACCGCTGCGACCAGGCCCCCTCCCAGGAGCATCTTGAAGCGCATGCATTCTTCCTTTCTCTGGGTCATCATGGTGACGGGGACAGGCGCTGACCGGCGGTGCGTTCAACCTCTCTGGCTTCCGTCTGAACGATTGCTGAAGTTAGAGGAGGGCGGTTTCCGGGGAATCTCCCCCGCATTACGGCTGGCCGTCACTCTTGTTACGAGAGTGTTTCGCCGCCGGTGCGACACCGTCTCAGGCGGTGCGCTCCCCAAGAGCGGTGACGCCTTCCAACCCTGCCTCACCACCGCCCTCGGCCGGCGCGGCCTGCTCCAGCAGGTAGCCACGCGAGCGCACGGTCTTGATCACGAGGGCCAGCGGCGCAATACGTCGGCGCACCCGCAGCATGTGGACGTCGAGGGCGTTGCGACCGGGGGCACCTTGGGGCCAGCCGGCGCGGGCCAACTGTTCCCGGCTCACCACTGCGCCGAAGCGGTCGAGCAGCGCCGCCATCAGCCGGGCTTCCACCGGCGGTAGCGACACCCAGTCGCCACCGCTGCGCAAGACCCCGTCGGGGTCGAGCACCGGTCGTGACGGCTGATGAGTTGCCGTTCGCGCCAGCACGGCGCGCGACCGCGCCTCCACGTCCTCGCTGGTCGCGGGGAGGCGAATCCAGTCCTCGAGGCAATCGATCAATGTTGGGGGAGGGTTGTCCGGGTCGACGAGCAGGAGCCGGGGATGACCCTGACGGGCCAGAACCTCTCGGCGTTCCTTCTCGTGCGGCCAGCGCAGGAGCACGACGTCCACCACCCGACCGTACGAAAGCGCTGTTTCCGGGATGTTTCGCAGTGGTGAAGCAAGAAGGAACCGGACGCGAAGAGCTCGTGACCGTCAGAGGCGCACGCCCGCCCCGATCTCCCTAAGCTGCGGCCATGGCACGAGACGCATGGCTCAACCATCTGGCCCAGGTTCCGATGTTCGCGCACTGCTCGAAAAAGGAACTGCAGCAGGTGGCCCAGGCCACCATGGAGGTCTCGGCCCCCGACGGTCGGGTGCTCGTCCGGGAGGGCGAACCGGGGCACGAGTGCTTCATCATCATCGAGGGCCACGCCCGAGTGGAGCGCAACGGGGCCGTGGTGGCCACCCTCGGGCCCGACGACGTGGTGGGCGAGTTGGCCCCGCTGACGGGCGGACCCCGCACGGCCACCGTCACCGCCGAAGGCCCGCTCGACGTCCTGGTCATCGGCCAACGGGAGTTCGCAGCGCTGCTCGACGAGATTCCCGGGTTCGCCAACCGGGTGCTGCACGAGTTGGCCCACCGCATGCGTGACCTCGACGAACGCGCCTACGGCTGACCCCTCGCCGCGAGTGGGGTGTCCTCCCGGCCCGCGAGTACGTTTTCGTTCGTATGGACGCCACCAAGAAGCGCCTGAAGGCCCCCCAGCTGGTCCTGCTCATCGGCCTCGCCGTCGCCGTCTTCACGGCACTGTCCGGCATCGGGACGTCCCTGTTCGGCCAGACCGAGGACAACCCGGTCAGTCGTGAGGTGTTCGGGGGCATACCCACCCCGCTGAAGGTCGCCTTCTACACGATGATCCCCGTGTTGTTGCTCTACGGGGCGATCATGTTCAGCCAGCGGGTCACCAACTGGACACGGGGCAAGCCCGACAACCGGGCCACCACGGCGAAGAACGTGAAACGGCGCCTCGGCGACTTCCGCGCCGGCGTCTACATGCAGACCCTCATGCGTGACCCGGCCGCTGGCATCATGCACTCGCTCATCTACTTCTCGTTCCTGGTGCTGCTCGCCGTCACCACCATCCTCGAGATCAACCACATCCTCCCCGCCAACCTCAAGTTCCTGAGCGGTCGGGTCTACCAGGGCTACTCATTCGTCGGCGATGCCGCCGGGCTGGCGCTGTTCGTCGGTGTCGTGTGGGCCATCGTGCGCCGATACGGGCAACGCCCGTATCGCATCCGCATCAAGTCGAAGCCCGAACACATGGTGATCCTGGGCGTGTTCCTGTCGCTCGCCGTCACCGGGTTCATGGCCGAGGCCTACCGCATCGCCGAGGAGGGAACCCCCGCGTACGAGAAGTGGTCGTTCGTCGGCTATCCGATCGCCCTTCTCGTCGACGGCGGCGGCAACCTGGCCGGCTGGCACCAGTTCTGGTGGATCGCCCACGTGGTCACGTTCATGGCCTTCCTCGTGATCCTGCCCGTAACGATGCTGCGCCACATGTTCACCTCACCGCTGAACATGTACCTGAAGGACCGCGACCGCCCCAAGGGCGCGATGAAGCCGATGCCGAACCTCATGGAGACCGAGCTCGAGAGTTTCGGGGCCTCCACCATCGAGGACTTCACCTGGAAGCAACTGCTCGACACCGACGCCTGCACCATGTGCGGCCGGTGCACCGCAGTGTGCCCGGCGCAGGCCACCGGCAAGCCCCTCGACCCGCGCGAGATCGTGCTGAAGGTAGGGGAGGTCATGGCCGCCACCGGGTTGCCGCGCGTGTCACCGCCCATCGGCACCGACCCCGAGATCGTCATCTCGACCAATTCGGTCTTCGAGCGCATCACCCCCGAAGAGATCTGGGCCTGCACCACCTGCAAGGCCTGCGACGAGGCCTGCCCGGTGAACATCGAGATCCTCGACAAGATCCTCGACATGCGCCGCTACCTGTCGCTCATGGAGTCGAACTTCCCCACCGAGCTGGGCAACGCGTACCGGTCGATGGAGAACTCCGGCAACCCGTGGGGTATCAGCCAGAACGAGCGGGCCGACTGGGCCGACAAGATCGAGGGCATCGAGATCCTCGACGGCACCAGCCCCCTCGAGGCCGAGTACCTCTACTGGGTGGGGTGTGCCGGCTCCTTCGACGACAAGAACAAGAAGGTCACCCAGGCCATGGCGCAACTCATGCAGCGCGCCGGGGTGTCGTTCGCCATCCTCGGCCCGGCCGAGATGTGCACGGGCGACCCCGCCCGCCGGTCGGGCAACGAGTACATCTTCCAGATGCTGGCCATGCAGAACGTCGAGACGCTCAACGGCATGGGGGTCAAGAAGATCGTCACCCAGTGCCCGCACTGCTTCAACACGCTTTCCAACGAGTACCCGCAGCTCGGAGGACACTACGAGGTGGTGCACCACAGCCAGTTCATCGAGTGGCTCATCGACCAGGGCAAGCTCGACATGACCAACGCCCGCCTCGACGAGCGGGTGGTGTACCACGACTCGTGCTATCTCGGTCGCCACAACGACGTGTACATGTCGCCGCGCAACGTGATCGGCTCCCTGGCCGGCATCGAGATCGTGGAAGCCGAGCGCAACGGCACCAAGGGCATGTGCTGCGGTGCCGGCGGGGCCCGCATGTGGATGGAGGAGCACACCGGCAAGCAGGTCAACGTCGAACGTTCTCAAGAGCTCATCGCGACCGGTGCGAGTAAGATCGCCGTCGCCTGTCCGTTCTGCTACATCATGATCGACGACGGGGTGAAGGGACAGGGCCTCGGCGAGGACGAGGTGCGCGTGGCCGACATCTCGATGCACATTCTCGAAGCCATCGAGCAAGGCGAGCGGGAGGGGACCCAGATCGGTGCCGGAGCAGTCGAAGAGTGAGCCGCTGAGCATCCTGGTCGTCGTCGACGACGACGCCGCAGGCACCTTGCTGCACCGACTGATCGGTGAGCAGGGCTGGGATGCTCACCTCACCCACGATGCTGTTGGCGCCATTGGCGAGCTGGAGCAGGCCGACCCGCCCTATGCGGCCGTGGTGCTGGACCTCGACATCGCCTCGGGCACGAGCAGCGTCAAGGCCCTCGCCGACATCCGCCGGATTCCCGGAGACGTGGCTCGGGTACCGGTGGTGGTGTGCAGCTGGGGCGACGACGACCGGCCCAAGGCCTGGATGAACGGCGCCGACGGTCACCTGGTGCGCCCGTTTCACGCCAGCGTCCTGCACACCGCGCTCGTCGATGCGATCGAGCGCCCCGACAGCCAACGCGAGGATCACCGCAAGCGCCAACTCGGTCTGCCCGCCCCACCCGCCCCGGACTGAGCGTCGGCCCCACGGGGGTCAGGGCACTCAGCCGAAGTTCTCCCAATAGCGGCTGGGACGGGGCCCGACCTGGCCCTGGTACTTGGAACCGACCTCAGCCGAGCCGTAAGGGTGATCGGCCGGGGTGGTCATGCGCAGGAAACTGATCTGACCGATCTTCATACCGGGATACAACGTGATCGGGAGGGTGGCCACGTTGGAGAGTTCGAGGGTGAGCTGGCCGTCCCAGCCGGCATCGACGAAGCCCGCGGTCGAATGAATGAGCAGACCGAGCCGACCGAGGCTCGACTTGCCTTCCAACCTCGCCACCAGGTCGGCGGGCAGGGCGACACGCTCGCTGGTGGAGCCGAGCACGAACTCGCCGGGGTGGAGGATGAAGACGTCGTCGACGCCGATCTCCACCAGCTCGGTGAGCTCCTCGAGGTTCTGCTTCACGTCGATGTAGCCCATCGTGTGGTTGCGGAACACGCGGAAGTAGCGGTCGATGTGCAGATCGACCGAGGACGGTTGGATGCAGGACTCGTCGAGCGGGTCGATGACGATGCGCCCGGCGGCGAGCTCCTCGCGAATGGTGCGGTCGGAGAGGATCACGTCCGCCGACGCTACTCAGTCGGGCGGGGGCCGGGCACCCGCCGCGGCCGGCACCCGGTCGGAGGCCGAGGCCCGATCCCCTAGCGTTCACGTCCGAGGCCGCCAGGGGGGCGGTCGACCAAGGAGCACGACGTGGCGTTCGTCGAGATCGACCGACCCCATCCGCACGTCACGGATCACGTTGAACCGACCGGAGCGCATGAACGCCATGGCCTTCGACGTGATGTTGCCGTTGCGCCAGGCGATCGACGAGGTGAGCCACGACAACACCACCCGGGTGGTGGTCCTCACCGGGGCCGCGACGTCCTGGCCGACGAGGCCATCAAGGCTCGATCAGAGGGTCGCCCTCCCGTGTATTGCGACTGAACGGATGCTCAACCGTCGCGTTGGCAAGCCGATGGTCCCCCGACGGGTGGCGACACCATCGACCATCGACCGGGCTCGAACAAGGGAGCAGAAGTGACAGGACTACCGGGCACAACCGTGACCGTCACCGGGGCCGGCGGCCACATCGGGGGCACGCTCGTGCGCACCCTGCTCGAGAAGGGAGCCAAGGTGCGCGCCGCCGACCTCCAGCCCTCCGCCGCCCTCGACGGGCTCGACGTCGAGTTCGTACCGATCGACGTGCTCCGCCCCGAAACCCTCGCCCCGGCGTTCGAGCGTGCGGACATGGTGTTCCACCTCGCCGCGTTGATCTCGATCGTGGGTGACCCCACCGGTCACGTCTGGAAGGTGAACGTCGGCGGAGCCGCCAACGCCGCCCGCGCCGCGCTCGAGGCCGGCGTCACCCGCTACGTCCATTGCAGCTCGGTGCACGCGTTCGACCTCGAGCGATGTGGCCCATCGCTCGACGAATCGGCTCCACGGACGGTCGGACGCCACGCACCCGTGTACGACCGGTCGAAGTTCGCCGCCGAGCAGGAGGTCCGGGCGGTGGTGGCCGAAGGCCTCGACGCAGTCATCGTGAACCCGTCGGGCGTGTTCGGCCCGCTCGACTTCCGGCGGTCCCGGATGGGCGAGACCATCCTCCAGCTTCGCGACGGCAGGATCCCGGTGAACATCGGTGGGGGTTTCGACTTCGTGGACGTGCGCGACGTGGCCGCGGGCATGGTGCTGGCCATGGAGCAAGGCCGCACCGGAGAGAACTACCTGCTGTCGGGCACCCGGCTGTCGATCAAGGACCTCGGCCGGCTGGTGGCGGAGCGGTCGGGTCGGCCAGCGCCACGCTTCAGCATCCCGCTCGGTCTGGTGAAGCCCTTCGCCGGCCTCGTCCTGCGGCTCACACCGAAGGACCGGATCCCGATCTTCACACCCGAGTCGGTCCACGCGCTCGAGTACTCCCCCACGGTGAGCCACTACAAGGCGGCGACCGAGCTCGGGTATGCGGCCCGCCCGCCCCGCGCCACGGTGTCCGACACCCTTGCCTGGTGGGACGAACACGAGCGGGGCGATCAGCCGCCCCCCATCGCCTGATCGAGCGACCTGGGGCCACCCGCGTCCAACCGGTTCCCCGGGCTCCCCCTCGAATCGGCCCGCTCGATCTCACCGCAAAGCCGAACCGGCGATGGGCACCCGCCCCCGACCGCGCCCTGGCCCATCTCGCTACCGCGCCTACTGTCCTCGCCGTGGGAGTCGAGCGATCAGGTTCGCTCGCGAGAACTGCTCGATGCTGCGGCGGATGCCGGTGGGGTGAGGCCCCACCTCAGGAGTCGCCGATGCCGGGCATGTTGTGCACGTAGGACTTCTCCTCGACGCGCTTCTTGATCCGCCAACCTTCGGCAGTGCGGACCATCTCGTCGACGTACCAGAGCCCGCAGTAGAAGACCTGCACCTTCTCGTCGCCGACGGACATCACCATCGGGTTGTGACAGATCGTCTTCACCTGGGCGGTGTCGCCGTCGATGGCGATCTGGCTGGTCGACACCATGTGCTGGAACGACTGGAACATCGGCATGGTGTCGGTGAGGAACTTCTTGGTGTCGGGCAGGTTGCCGGCCGTGCCCCCGAAGACCGTGTAGTCGATCCAGGCGTCGGGCGTGAAGACGTCGTCGAGAGCCTCGAAGTCGCGGGTGTCGATGGCGTAGCTGTACTTCACGAGGAGGTCCTGGATCTCCATGCGATCGGAGATCTCCTGCAGCGTCATCGTCATCGGTGTTCGCCCCCCAGAGGCTGTCGTGGTCGGCGACACTCTAGAGCCGGCCGACCGGGAGTGCGGATGACGCCGCCGGAGGTGGTTCGTCTACAGTCTCCGGTGCAGTCCGCCGTCGAACACGGCACCCTGCGGGTGTAGTTCAGAGGCAGAACATCAGCTTCCCAAGCTGAGAACGCGAGTTCGATTCTCGTCACCCGCTCCACAGCGAGGCCAGGCCACGAGCCGGCGGCGCCCGTGGCGTCGCTCAGCCGGTGAAGTTGGAGTGACCGCACTTGCCGTCGCGGGATTCACCGCAGTGGTCGTCGGGGTGACCACGCCGTAACAGCTTCGCTGATCGAACACCTGCACCCATGAATCCTCCAAGACTCGACAGGAACCAGCGAAACGTAGCCGGCACCCGGGGCAACCTGCTCCGAGCAAGACCTCCTTGTTGCGGCGATGACCCGGAGATCATTCATTTTCCCGGCCCCGACACCGATGTAAGGTTCTGCCGCTCTGATTCAGGGCATCTCCCGGTCTGTCCTTTGGGCAGCCACAGGAAAGGCCAAACCACATGAAGCGACTCATCGGGCTGCTTGCAGCCACCGCCCTGCTCACCGGAGGAGCCCTCGTGGGCAGCACCTCCGCCGGTGCCGCCGCCACCACCACCCCGGTGGTACCCATCATCCAGAACATACCGATCGGCAGCTTGCCCGTCTTGGTGCCCGTCGGCGCCTCCGCCGCCGTGTACGCCATCCATGGTCTCAACCTCGACGGCCAGGATGCGCAGTCCGACGGCGGCACCCCCGTCACCGTGTGCGCCGACGGCGCAACGCTCATCGGCGACTTCCAGTTCGGTGACATCGGCGGACCGGTCCCCCTCCCGTACGGTGCGGACGTGAACATCGCCGTCTACCTGGGAGCCAACGTCCCCTGCGGGTCGGCGACACCCGCCATCGACCAGGACATCACGGTGCCCGCGGTTCCCGCCGTCGCTCTCGTGGCCACCGCCGGCCCCGACGGGGTACTCACCCTGCTGCCCGTGGTGCTCGACACCGACGTGCCGTTTCGGTGCGACTCGTCACAGCTCGACTCCCTCAACACCCCGCAGGGCAACGGCGAGAACTACGAATCTCGCCTCGGAGCCGTACACGCCGCAGCCGCGCCCGAGGTCGCCGTCTCAGTCGATGGCACCACCGCCGGCGAACTCGTCTTCGGTGAGTCACTCTTCGCCGACGTGCCCGCCAACACGTACTCCGTCGAGGTCACCCTCGGCGGTACTCCGATCGTCGGTCCTGCCGACATCGATATCCCGGAGTGCACCCTGACCGTCGTGTACGTCGTCGGCAACCAGCCCGTCGCCGCACCCGTCACCACGACCACCACCGGCCCGGCCCCGGCCGCCGCCGCGGTGACGGCTCGCCCGGCCTTCACCGGCTGAACCACGGTCCAGGAACCAGAACGAAAGGCGACCCGGGACCATGGTCCCGGGTCGCTTCGCGTGCGAGAACCCTGATGACACACGAAGGACTCCGCCCGCCTCGCCCGCTGTCGCCAGACCGATGCCCGACCGATGCCCGACCGGTACCGCAACCGAGTTCCTGTCGCATCGGCGCGGCGCGTCGAACTTTTGGGCCACACGACGGCGGAGCCATCTTCCCTTCCGCAATCGACTCCACTACCTTCAGCGTGTCTGTGACTCCATGTTGAAGTCATCCGCCTTTACGAAAGGCCAACAACCATGAAGCGACTCATCGGGCTGCTCACAGCCACCGCCCTGCTCACCGGAGGAGCGCTCGTGGGCAGCACCTCCGCCGGTGCCGCCGCCACCACCACCCCGGTGGTCCCCATCATCCAGAACATATCGATCGGCAACTTGCCCGTCGTCGTGCCCACAGTCAGCGTCGCCCAGGTGTACGCCATCCATGGTCTCAACCTCGATGGCCAGGACGCGCAGTCCGACGGCGGCACCCCCGTCACGGTGTGCAAAGACGGTGCGACGCTCATCGGCGACTTCCAGTTCGGCGACATCGGCGGACCGGTCAACATTCTTCAGGGGGCGGACGTGAACATCGCCGTCTACCTGGGAGCCGACGTCCCCTGCGGTTCGGCGACACCTGTCATCGACCAGGACATCACCGTGCCCGAGGTGGCCGGCGTCGCTCTCGTGGCCACCGCTGGTCCCAACGGGGTACTCACCCTGCTACCCGTCGTTCTCGACGTGTCCTTCCCCGGTGCATGCGTCGCGAACGCATCCCAGGGCGTGGCGCCGGCACCCAACTCGCGTCTCGGAGCCGTGCATGCGGCAGCGGCGAAGGGGGTCGAAGTCACCGTCGACGGCGGCGCTCCCGCGAGCCTGATCTTCGGGGAGTCGAACTTCGCCAACGTTCCCGCCAACACGTATTCCGTCGAGGTCAGCCTGGACGGCACCCCGATCGTCGGCCCCGCCGACATCGAAGTCCCCCCGTGCACCCTGACCGTCGTGTACGTCGTCGGCAACCAGCCCGTCGCCGCACCCGTCACCACGACCACCACCGCCCCGGCCCCGGCTGCCGCTGCGGTGACGGCTCGCCCGGCCTTCACCGGCTGAACCACGGTCCAGGAACCAGAACGAAAGGCGACCCGGGACCATGGTCCCGGGTCGCTTCGCGTGCGGGCCCGGTGATCGCCGCCCGAGCACGCCCCACCCACTCGACCCGCCGGTCACGCCTACGCTCGCAAGGTGCAGCACCGGAGCTTCTGTCGCATCTGCGCGGCGGCGTGCGGGATCGTGGTCACCGTCGACGACGACGGCACTGTGAGCCAGGTTCGCGGTGATCCCGAGCACCCCGTGTCGAACGGGTACACGTGTCCCAAGGGTCGGGCCCTCCCCGCCTTCCACCACCGACCCGACCGGCTCGACCACCCCACGGTCGGCCGCAACGTCTCGACATGGGGCGGGGCCCTCGACGACCTCGGGGCCCGGCTCGGGGCGCTGATCGCCGAGCACGGTCCACAGTCGATCGGCTTCTATCTCGGCACCGGCCTGGCCTACGACATCGCCGGGTGGCTCACTGCGGAGCGACTGATCGCCACGCTCGGTACCCGCCAGCGCTACACGCCGGTCACCATCGACAACGCACCGGCGCTGCTGGCGGCCGAGCTGGTGGGTGGATCGTCGCAGCTCAACCCCGTGTGGGACCCCGACCGGTCGACGTTGCTGGTGCTTTTCGCCACCAACCCGGTGGTGTCGCACGGCTACGGCACCACGCTGGCCGACCCGGTCACGAAGCTGCGGCGGTTCCGGGCCGGCGGCGGCCGGGTGTGGGTGCTCGACCCGCGCCGCACCGAGACCGCCGCCCTGGCCGACGAGCACGTCGCCCTGCGGGCCGGCACCGACCACCTGGTGTTGGCGTGGCTGGTGCGCGAGCTCCTCGCCGACGGCGCCGATGGACGCGAGCTGGAACAGGCATGCCGACCCGAGGAGATCGAATCGGTCCGCGTCGCGGTGGCGCCGTTCGATCGGGCCCGGGTGGCGGCGGCCACCGGCGCGAGCACCGACCAACTCGACGCGTTGCTCGCGGCCGTACGCGCGGCACCGGGCCAGGTGGCGGTGATGGTCGGCACCGGCGTGATGATGAGCGCCCACGGCCTGGTGACCGAGTGGCTGCGCTGGGTGCTGCTGATCATCACGGGTTCGCTCGACCGGGGCGGGGCCATGCGCTTCAACGACGGGCTTCTCTTCCCCCTCGAAGGACGGCTGCGGGCTCCGGGTGAACCGGCCCCGCCCCCTCCGGGGCCGCCCAGCCGGCCCGAGCTGTCGGGATGGGCCGGGCAGTACCCGTGTGTGGCCATGGCCGACGAGATCGAGGCCGGGAACCTCCGGGCCCTCGTGGTGGTGGGGGGCAGTCCGCTGACCGCCTTCCCCGACCCCGCCCGCACCCGGGAGGCCCTCGGGGCGCTCGACACGCTGGCCGTGCTCGACGTGGCCGAGACACCGCTCACCGCCATGGCCTCCCACATCCTGCCGGTGACCGGGCAACTCGAGCGGGCCGACCTGTCGATGCTCGAGAACGTGGGGTTCCGCAACGGCACCGCGTTCACGCCGGCGATGGTGCCCGCGGGCGCCTCCCGCCAGCCGGCCTGGTGGGTGCTGGCCCAGGTGGCGCGGCGCCTGGGTGTGGATGCCCTGGGCGGACAGCGCGACCCGGACGCCTCGAGCGACGAAGACGTGCTCCGGGGTCTGGCCCGCGGGGCACGGGTGCCGTTCGACGAGATCGTGGCCAACGGCCCCCACGGCACCACCACCACCCCGGCCGACGGCTGGGTGCACGACAACGTGCTGCACGAAGGACGTTGGCATCTCGCGCCGACGGCGATGATCGAGCGTCTCCATCAGCTCGCCCAGGATCACCGGCCCTCACCCGCGCTGGTCCTCGTCCCCCGCCGTCAGGTGCGCACGGTCAACGCCACCGCCTACGGCCGACCCGACCCCGCCCGCATCGTGCTGCACCCGCTCGACGGGGCCGATGCCGGCGTCGGCGACGCCGACGCGATGCGGATCACCAGCACCCACGGCACGCTCACCGGCATCGCGACCCTCGACCCGACCATCGCCCCCGGCACCGTGGCCGTCACCCACGGTCGCGGTGAGCTCCTGGTGAGCAACCTGATCGGGTCGGTCGATGACGTGGACCCTCTCACCGGAATGCCGCAGGCCTCCGGCGTGGCCGTCACCATCTCCCGGGGCGGCTGACCCGCGAACTGGGGGAGACTGGGCTTTGTGGGCCCACAGCTACGCGGGATGGTTCGGGCCAGCCACTTCCAACCCACGCTCGCCGTCACTGCCATCGCCTCGGCGCTGGCCCTGTCCACGGGGAGGGGACTGTCGACGCTGGCCGTCGCCACCGCCGTGTTGGCCGGGCAGTTCTCCGTCGGTTGGAGTAACGACTACCTCGACCGCGACCGCGACCGGGCGACCGGGCGCACCGACAAACCGATCGTGGCCGGCGACGTGCCCGAGCGGCTCGTTCGCAACGGCGCCATCACCGCAGCGGCCGTGTGTGTGCCGTTGTCGATGCTGTCGGGCTGGCGGGCCGGGCTCGTCCACCTCGTCGCCGTGGCTCTGGCGTGGGCCTACAACGCCGGGCTCAAGCGCACGCTCGTCAGCGTGGTGCCCTACGCCCTCGCCTTCGGGCTGCTCCCCGCCTTCGTGACCCTCGGGGCGCGCGATCACCCGTGGTCCCCGGCCTGGGCCACGGTGGCCGCCGCGCTCATGGGATCGGGCGCCCACTTCGTCAACACGCTGGCCGATCGCGATGCCGACGCCGCCACCGGTGTGCGGGGTCTGCCCCAGCGCCTGTCGGCCCCGGGTTCACTGGTCACCGGTGCGCTGCTCATGGGCACGGCGCTCGGCGTGCTGGCGGTGGGGCCCCCAGGATCACCGTCGGCGGTCACCACCGTGCTGTTGGCCGTAGGGGCGGCGGCCCTCGCCGGGGTGATCGTGGCCGCCGTCAACGCACGCGAGCGAACGGCGTGGTCGCTCACCCTCGTGGTCGCCGCCACCGCCGTGGCCGCCCTCGTCGTCAACGGAGACGCCCTCGTACCCGGGCCATGATGACAACCGCGCTGATCCTGGCCGGTCTCTTCGCCACCGGTTCACTCCCGACCCGCCGAGCCGCCGACGAGCCGGCCGCCGCCGACCCCGACGGGACCTGACCAGCGGCGCAACCCGCCCGCTGTCGCGACACTGACGCGATCCCCTACGATGATGACCGGCGATTTCCGGGGCCACCGTCCCGACCGGGCAGACGGTGGAACCGAGGGCGTGACGGGAGGCCGGCGATGGACAACCAGGATGACGCGACCCCCGAGCCCCACCGGCGCGACTCCGACGTTCCCGAGCTCGTTGCCCCCGAGACGTCGGTCGCCGACCCCCGCCCCACGTGGCGGGCCTGGCCGATCCTGGCCGTCTTCGTCGTGCTCGTCATCGCCGGCGGCCTCACCCTGGGCTCCGACGACTCCCGGCGGGTGGATGCCCAGGGGGCACCGACGCCACCGTCAGCGGCTTCGGCGACCGGAGCTCCCACCACCACCGTCGCCCCCACGACCACGACCGCACCCACCACCACCGTCGCCCCCACCACCACGACGGCCGCCGCGGTCACCGAACAGCTACTGCCGGCAACGGTGACACCCGTGGGCCCGGTCGACGGCGCGGTGCCGTCCATCTCGCGGGTGGCCACCACCGACCCGGTCATCTTCGTGACCATCGACGACGGTCAGGTGGCCGACCCCCGGGTCCTCGAATACCTCACGACCACCCGGATGCCGGTGACGATGTTCCTCAACGACTCCCCGGCCCGCGCCCACCGTGACTACTTCGAGGCCCTGCGCCTCCTCGGCAACTCGGTGAACAGCCACACCCAGAGCCACACGAACCTGAAGAAGCTCGGTCCCGAGCAGCAGCGCGCCGAGATCTGCGGCATGGTGAACGTGCTGAACGAGCTGTTCGGCACCCATGGCGGGTTCTTCCGAGCACCGTACGGCGACCTGCCCGCCTCGGCCCGCCGACAGGCCGCCACCTGCGGGATCCGGGCGGCGTTGCAGTGGAAGGGCACCCTCAACGGCGGGGTGCTCGCGCTCCAGGAGGAGTCGCTGAAGCCGGGCGACATCATCCTCGGCCACTTCAACAACACCCTCTACGAGGACCTCGTCGAGATCAAGCGCCAGGCCGATGCGGCCGGGCTGCGCATCGCCCGGGTCGAGGACTACCTGCCCGCCGCCTGATCGAGCGGGTCCGCCCCGGGGGCCGTCAGGTTCGCGTGGAGCGGCGGTAGATGCGCACGGCGAGGGGGGCGGCGACCGCGGTGATGGCGACGCACCAGACGATGGCGACGACGACGACCCCGGAGACGGTCTGACCGGGCTCGAGCGCGCCGGAGCCGAGCATCAGGGCCCGGGCCGCCTGCACCATCGCCGTCACCGGCTGGTGCTCGGCGAAGGGTTGCAACCACGAGGGCATGGTCTGCACGGGCACGAAGACGGCGCTGGCGAACACGAAGGGGAAAACGATCAGGAACACCGCGGTCTGGGTGGCCTCGGGATTCACGACCTTGAGCCCGATGGCGGCCATGACCCACGACATGGCGTAGGCGAACAGCAACACGATGCCCACGCCGGCCAGGAAGCCGAGCAACGAGGTCTGGTAGCGGAAGCCGATGGCGAAGGCGACACCGAACATCAGGGCCAGCACCACGGCGTTGCGCAGCAGATCGGCGAGCGTGCGCCCCGTGAGCACCGCCGAGCGGGCCATCGGAAGTGATCGGAACCGGTCGACCACGCCGCGGGCCAGGTCGTCGGTGAGGCCGATCGCCGTCTGGGTGGCCCCGAACAGCGAGATCTGCACCAGGAGCCCGGGCAGGAGGAAGTTGATGTACTTCCCGCCCGCCGCCGGGGGAATGGCGGCGCCGATGGCGCCACCGAACACGTAGGTGAACAGCAGCAGGAACATGATCGGCTGGATCACCGAGAAAGCCAGCAGCTGGGGCAGCCGCACGTAGCGCAGGAGGTTGCGCCGAGCCATCACCCAGGTGTCGCGACCCAGACGGCCGGGGTGGACCTCGGCGGGGGGCGAGTCGGCCGGTCGGACCTCGGTGGCGGTCATCGTGACTCCTGGGGCTCGGCGGGCGCGACGTGAGGCCCGTTCCCGGAGCCGTCCTCCGACCCCGTGAGGGCGAGGAAGACCTCGTCGAGGCTGGGGCGTTCGAAGCTGAGACCGAGGGGTTCGACGCCCACGTCGTCGAGGGCACGGACCATGGCCGTGAGCGAGCCCATCCCGTTGGGGGCAGGAAAGTTGAACTCCCCACCGGCGAGCTCGACGCGGTCGTCGAAGCCTTCGGTGACGCGAAGAGTGGCGTCGATGTCGCTCTCGCGCACCCGCAGGTGGATGCGGTTGTCACCGAGGGCGTCCTTCAACTCGTCGGACGTGCCCTCCGACACGATGCGGCCCTGGTCGATCACCCCGATGAGGTCGGCGAGCTCGTCGGCCTCTTCCAGGTACTGCGTGGTCAACAACACGGTGGTGCCGTCATCGACGAGCTCTCGGACCAGGCGCCAGATGTCGAGCCGGCTGCCGGGATCGATGCCGGTGGTGGGCTCGTCGAGGAAGAGGATCTCGGGCCGACCGACGAGCGAGGCGGCGAGATCGAGGCGTCGGCGCATCCCCCCGGAGTACCCGGCGGCGCGTCGGTCGGCGGCGTCGGCCAGGTTGAAACGCTCCAGCACGTCCGCGGCCCGGCGGAGGGCCTCGGCGCGGTTCAGGCCGTAGAGCTCGCCGATCATGGCGACCGTCTCGCGCCCGGTGAGGTAGTCGTCGACGGCGGCGAACTGGCCGGCCAGCCCGATGCGCCGCCGGACCGCCCGGGACTGGGTGATCACGTCGTCACCCCCGACGCTGGCCCGCCCACTGTCGGGCACCAGGAGGGTGGACAACACGTTGATGAGCGTGGTCTTGCCGGCCCCGTTCACGCCGAGGAGCCCGTAGACCGTGCCCCGCTCGATGCACAGGCTGGCCCCGTTCAGGGCCTTGACGTCACCGAACGCGAGGTGGATGTCCTGCGCTTCGACGATCGGCGCCTCAGCCACGATCGAGCCCCCCGGATCGCAAATTCACGGCTGCTGGGCGTGGCGACAGGCGAGGGGAGGCACCCGCGGGACGCTAACGCCCGACCGTCACGATCCCACCGGACCGCCGCCTCCGGTGGGCAGGAGGTGCACGTGCTCACCGTGGAGGGCGGCGAGGCCCTTGTCGAGCGTGGCGACACGGGTCCGGTGATGACGGGCCAGCGCGACCAGGTAGGCATCGGTGACCTGCCGATGACCGATCACGCCGGCGAGGTGGGCGGCCTCGTAGGCGAGCGCGTCGGGCCAGAACGAATGCCACTCCTGGGCTCGAAGACCTTCGAGGACCTCGATGGCATCGACGGAGGTCGTCCCTTCGCGGATGAGGAAGCGCAGGAGTGTGCCTTCGGTGATCGGGCAGGTCGCCAGCGAGGGGTTGCGGTGCTCGAACCAGTCGAGGGCGGCCTCGTGGTGGATGTGATCGGTGACGGTGAGAGCCACCAGGAGGTTCCCGTCGGCGAGGAACGCGCTCACTCCTCGTCGTCCAGTGAACGGACATCCTCGGACGTGACCAGGCGACCGACCGACACCTGGGGAATTCCCCGTCGGCTCGCCGTCTGCTCGGGTCGGTCGCGGCGGAGCCCGAGCCGGATCAGGTCGGTGATGACCTCGCTCATGGACCGGTTGGCGTCGTGGGCCAGTTGGCGAGCCAGCGCATGGAGCTCGTCGGGAAGGTCGACCGTGGTTCGCATCGGAGTACCGTAGCATCACTGCATCACTGCATCACTGCATCAAGATGAGGGCGCCGGGGAGCCGGGACCCACGGGGCTCCGGCGGGCGGATGCGTCCGCAGGAGAATCGAAACTGTAGTGTTTCGATTGCCTTTTCAACCCGGCAGAATGGCTCGTCTGCCTACGTCCGAGGGACCCCTTCGTTGCTGCTCCGACTCCTGCGCTCCCACCTGCGGCCTTACCGCCGGCTCCTCGTGGCCGTGCTCGTGCTCCAGACGGGGCAGGCCGCGGCCAACCTCTACCTGCCCAACCTGAATGCCAAGATCATCGACCAGGGCGTGCTCACGGGCGACACCGCGGTGATCTGGCGCACCGGCGCAGTGATGATCGGCGTGACCCTGTTGCAGGTGGTGCTGGCCATCACCGCCGTGTACTACGGCTCGAAGGCGGCCATGGCCTTCGGGCGCGACGTGCGCCACGACCTGTTCCACCGCGTCACGTCGTTCTCCCAGCAGGAGGTCAACCTGCTCGGCACCTCTTCGCTCATCACCCGCATCACCAACGACGTGCAACAGGTGCAGATGCTGGTGGCGATGGGCTGCACGATGGCGGTGGCCGCTCCGATCACCGCCACCGGCGGCATCATCATGGCGCTCCACGCCGACGCCAAGCTCTCGCTGCTGCTGGTCGTCAGCATCCCGGCGTTGATGGTGGTGCTGGCCGTCATCGTGCGGGCCATGGTGCCGCAGTTCCGCCTGATGCAGGAGCGCATCGACAACGTCAACCGGGTGCTGCGCGAGCAGATCACCGGCATGCGGGTGGTGCGGGCGTTCGTGCGCGAACCCGAGGAGTCGGTGCGGTTCGAGAAGGTCAACACCGATCTCACCGACACGTCGCTCACCGCCGGTCGGCTGATGGCCCTGCTGTTCCCGGTGGTGCTGCTGGTGGTCAACTGCTCGAGCGTGGCCGTCATCTGGTTCGGCGGGGGGATGGTGGCCGACGGGCAGTTGTCGCTCGGCAACATGATCGCCTTCCTCAGCTACTTCACCATCATCTTGATGTCGATCATGATGGCCACCTTCGTGGCCCTGCTCGCCCCGCGGGCGGCGGTGAGCGCCGACCGCATCGCCGAGGTGCTCGACACCGAGACGTCGGTAGCCATCTCCGCCACGCCGGTGCGCACGGTGAACACCACCGGCTCGCTCGAGTTCCGCGACGTCGGGTTCGCCTACCCCGGGGCCGAGGCTCCGGTGCTGGCCGAGATCACCTTCCGGTCGCTGGCCGGGCAGACCACGGCCATCATCGGCAGCACCGGATCGGGCAAGACCACCCTGTTGAACCTGGTGCCCCGGCTCTTCGACGCCACCCACGGCACGGTGCTGGTCGACGGCGTCGACGTGCGCGACCTCGAACCGCAGGTTCTGTGGGACCGGGTGGGCCTGGTGCCGCAGAAGCCATACCTGTTCACCGGCACGGTCGCGTCCAACCTGCGCTACGGCAAGAGCGACGCCACCGACGACGAACTGTGGGAAGCGCTCACCGTGGCCCAGGCCGACGAGTTCGTGGCGGCCATGCCCGGTGGGCTCGACGCCCGCATCGCCCAGGGCGGGTCGAACGTGTCGGGCGGGCAACGCCAACGCCTGGCCATCGCCCGGGCCCTGGTGCGCCGGCCCGAGATCTACCTGTTCGACGACTCCTTCTCGGCCCTCGACCTCGCCACCGACGCCCGCCTGCGCGCCGCGTTGCGCCCGTGGACCGAGGGCTCCACGGTGGTGGTGGTGGCGCAACGGGTGTCGACCATCGCCGACGCCGACCAGATCCTGGTGGTCGAGGACGGCGAGATCGTGGGCATCGGCACCCACGACGACCTGCTCGTCACCTCCCCCACCTACGCCGAGATCGTGGCCTCGCAGACCAACGAGGCGGCCCCGGCATGAGCACCACCATCCGGCCCGGGGCCGACACCGAGGTTCCCGAGGCCGAAGGGGAGGCCGAGGCCGCACCGAAGGCGCCCGTCACCTCCATGGGGGGAGTCGGTCGCTTCGGTGGGCCGGGCATGCCCACCGAACGCAGCCGTGACTTCGGGTCGGCCAGTCGGCGCATGTTCGGCCGCCTGCGCCTCCAGGGCGTCGGCATCTTCTTCATCGTCGGTCTGGCCGTGGTGGCCGTCACCATGCAGGTCATCGGGCCCAAGATCCTGGGCAACGCCACCAACGTCATCTTCAACGGCATCACCGACCCGGCGTCGGGCGGGGTCGACTTCACCGCCCTGCACCGGTGGCTGCTGCTGGCCACGGCCCTCTACGTGGGCGCGTCGGGCCTCACCTATCTCCAGGCCTGGCTGTTGGCCGGGGTGGTGCAGGGCGCCATGCACGACCTGCGCACCGAGGTGGAGGACAAGCTCGACCGCCTGCCACTCGGCTACGTCGACCGCCACGCCCGGGGCGATCTGCTGAGCCGGGTCACCAACGACATCGACAACATCGCCCAGGGTCTGCAGCAGACCCTCAGCCAGATGCTCACGTCGTTGCTGTCGTTGGTCGGCGTGGTGGTGATGATGATCTACATCTCGCCGCTGCTGGCATTGGTTGCCCTGATAACCATCCCGGTGTCGCTGCTGATGGTGAAGGTGGTGGCCAGCCGGTCGAAGAAGAAGTTCGTGGCCCAGTGGACCCACACCGGCGATCTGAACGCCCTGGTCGAGGAGGCCATCACCGGGCACGCCATCGTGAAGGCCTTCGGCCAGGCTCCGGAGGTCGAGGAGCGGTTCCGCGTCGACAACGAGAAGTTGTTCGAGGCCAGCTTCGGGGCCCAGTTCATGTCGGGCATGATCCAGCCGCTGATGTTCCTGCTCGGCAACTTCAACTTCGTGGTCATCGCCGTCCTGGGCGGCCTTCGCGTGGCCTCGGGGCAGATGAGCATCGGCGACGTGCAGGCCTTCATCCAGTACTCCCGCCAGTTCGCCATGCCCCTCACCCAGGTGGCGTCGATGTTCAACGTGTTCCAGTCGAGCATCGCCTCGGCCGAACGGGTCTTCGACCTGCTCGACGCCCCCGAACAGAGCGCCGACGACGAGGCCGCCCCGCTGACCGGGCGGGTGCAGGGCCGGGTGGCGTTCGAGGACGTGTCGTTCAGCTACGACCCCGACCGCCCGCTGATCACCGATCTGTCGCTGGTGGCCGAACCCGGGCAGACCATCGCCATCGTGGGCCCCACCGGTGCGGGCAAGACCACGCTGGTCAACCTGCTCATGCGCTTCTACGAGATCGATTCCGGCCACATCACCGTCGACGGGCGCGACATCGCCACCATGCGCCGGCGCGACCTGCGCTCGATGATGGGCATGGTGTTGCAGGACACCTGGCTGTTCGGCGGCACCATCCGCGAGAACATCGCCTATGGCAACCCCGACGCCACCGAGGAGCAACTGCAACAGGCGGCGCGGGCCACCCACGTCGACCGCTTCGTTCGTACCCTGCCCGACGGCTACGACACCATCCTCGACGACGAGGGCACCAGCGTGAGCGCCGGCGAGAAGCAGCTCCTCACCATCGCCCGGGCCTTCCTGGCCGACCCGGCCATCCTGATCCTCGACGAGGCCACCAGCTCGGTCGACACCCGCACCGAGGTGCTCATCCAACGGGCCATGGCGGCGTTGCGTTCCGATCGCACCAGCTTCGTGATCGCCCATCGGCTGTCCACCATCCGAGACGCCGACACCATCTTGGTGATGGAGGACGGGCGTATCGTCGAGCAGGGCGACCACGAGGCACTGCTCGAACGCAACGGGGCCTACGCGGCGTTGTACATGGCCCAGTTCGCCGCCGCCCCGTCCGAGGTCAACTGAGCCAGCGTCTCTCCACCCGGCGGCCCAGCACGGCCGCCAGCACACCGACGGCCAGGGCGACGGCGACGACGGCGACGGGTGGGAGCACGCCCCGCAGTGGGGGCAGCACCGCCCAGTGGGTGAGGTAGATCCACAGCGAGGCGGCGGCCAGGGCGGC
>Ga0105047_10003104_pt1 | contig 29418 bp, 30 predicted proteins | sample MAT04_FD_78384 | JGI IMG/M metagenome (GOLD analysis project Ga0105047, IMG submission 78384) | Freshwater microbial communities from Lake Fryxell liftoff mats and glacier meltwater in Antarctica - MAT-04 (megahit assembly) | ecosystem: Environmental > Aquatic > Freshwater > Ice > Liftoff... | reverse complement strand
GCCACGGCGCGGCTGTCATCAAAGATGTCCTTGATGGCGGCGCAGATGGCGTCGTTGTCGACGGTAACGATCTCGTCCAGCAGGTCCTTGCAGATGCGGAAGGTCTCCTCCCCCGCGCGGCGCACCGCGACGCCGTCGCAGAACAGTCCGACCTGGTTGAGGGTGACGACCTCTCCGGCGGCGATGGCGGCCTGCATACAGGCCGCGTCGACGGGTTCGACGCCGATGACCCGCGTCTCCGGCCGCAGGAATTTGACGATGGCGGCAACCCCGGCGGCGAGACCTCCGCCGCCGACGGGCACGAAGATCGCAGCGATCGGTTCGGAATGCTGGCGGGTGATCTCCAGCCCCACCGTGCCCTGGCCGGCGATCACGTGAGGGTCGTCGAACGGGTGGATGAAGACGGCCCCGTCGGTCTCGGCGCGGCGGGTCGCCTCGGCGAAGGCCTCGTCGAAGGCGTCGCCGTGCAGGATCACGATGCCGCCCAGCGCCCGAACTGCCGCGACCTTGATGGGCGGAGTGGTGACCGGCATGACAATGGTGGCGACCGCGCCGCGCTTCCTGGCCGCAAAGGCGACGCCCTGGGCGTGGTTTCCGGCCGAGGCGCAGATGACCCCACGCGCCAGTTCGGCGGCGTCCAGCGTCGCGATCTTGTTGTAGGCCCCCCGGATCTTGAACGAGAAGATCGGCTGCAGGTCCTCACGCTTCTGCAGCACCGGGCGGCCGAGGCGGGCGGACAGGCGCGGAAGGGGATCCAGCGGCGTCTCGACCGCGACATCGTAGACCCGTGCAGTCAGGATGCGGCGGAGAGTATCTTGCATGAGGAGGCGATCTGAACGCGAGTTCGGGGAGGAAGTGACCGGTTCCATACCGTTTCTGGATCAGAAATACCCAAATAATCCATCGTCCCAGCTTTGGTCCCGAGGATGCACGACTGAGCAGGTCGGAGGGCTGAGGATCGCAAGACGTGTGCGTTCTGTCCCCATGGTCCAAGGCGGACGAATGGATCCTCCGTACACGCCGGAGGATGACAGGGGATGTTATGGCGACACTTCCAACCCTTGCACCCCTCTCTCATCAGCCTATATTGGCCTCAGTTATGCTAACTTTGAGCATAAGTATCGGGAGGCGAGTTTGGTCGTCAGTTTGCAGCTGGATCGCAAGATCGCCGCCGAGACCGCGCCCGTCTGGGCCAAGGTCAAGGATTTCGTCACGCCGATGGAGTGGCCGGTCAAGGCGCTGCTGATCCACGAGATCAATGCGCTGAAAAAGGAGCGCGACGCCGTCATCCTGGCCCACAACTATATGACGCCGGATATCTTCCACGGGGTCGGCGACTATGTCGGCGACAGCCTCGGGCTGGCCAAGGAAGCGGCCAGGTCGAAGGCCCGGGTGATCGTCCAGGCGGGCGTGCATTTCATGGCCGAGACCTCCAAGATCCTGTCGCCCGACAAGACCGTGCTGATCCCCGATCTGAAGGCCGGCTGTTCGCTGGCCGAGGCGATCACGGGCGCGGACGTGCGGCTGATCAAGCAGCGCTATCCCGGCCTTCCGGTGGTGACCTATGTGAACACCACGGCCGACGTGAAGGCCGAGACCGACATCTGCTGCACCTCGGCCAACGCCGTGCAGGTGGTGGAATGGGCGGCCAGGGAATGGGGTGTGGACCGGGTCATCCTGATCCCTGACGAGTTCCTGGCGCGCAATGTGGCAGCCCAGACGAGTGTCGGCATCATCGCCTGGAAAGGCCGCTGCATTGTCCACGAAAAGTTCAGGGCAGCCGACATCGCCGAGATGCGCGAAGCCTATCCCGGCGCGGAGATCCTGGCCCACCCGGAATGCCCCGAAGACGTTCTGGCGGCCGCCGACTTCGCCGGATCGACGGCGGCGATGACCGACTACATCACCTCCAGAAAGCCGAAACAGGTCGTACTGCTGACCGAATGTTCGATGGCCGACAACATCAAGGGCGACCTGCCGGAGGTGAACTTCATCGGCCCCTGCAATCTGTGCCCCTATATGCAGCGGATCACCCTGACGAACATCCGCGACTGTCTGCGGGACATGAAGTTCGAGGTGACCGTGCCGGAACAGATGATCGCGCGGGCGGCCCTGGCCGTGCAGCGGATGATCGACCTGCCGCCGCCGGCGGTCCCGGCGCGCTATGACCTCGTAAAGGCGCGGCATCATGTTGCGGTGGAGCTGATATGAGCGATCCGGGCCCCTGGGGATCGCGCGACGGCCGGGTCGCTACACCGACGGTTCAGGCAACGGATACGGCTCTGCCCGCCTCCAGCCCCGGCGCGCCGCCAATCGACAAGGGCCAGAGCCTGCCCTGGGCGATCGGGTCGACGCTGCTGCTGGGTGGCTTTCTGTGGTTGATGACCGGTAGCTGGGTCGTGGCCGTGGCCGCGATCTTCGGCCTGTTCGTGCATGAATACGGCCATGTGCTGGCGATGAACCGGCTGGGGATGGGGCCGGCGAAAGTCTATATCATCCCGTTCCTCGGCGGGATGGCGCGGGGGCAAAGGAACCCGGAGAGCGAATGGCACGGGGTGCTGGTGGCGCTGGCCGGTCCGGCGTTTGGCCTTCTGGCCGTGCTTCCGGCGGTGGGGATCTGGCTGGCCACGGGCGATGACGCCTGGATGTTGGGGGCCTTCTTCATCGCCATGATCAATCTGGTGAACCTGGCACCCGCGCCGCCGCTGGACGGGTCCAAGGCGCTGGGGCCGGTGCTGGCCCGGATCGACCCGATGCTCGAGAAGGCCGCCCTGATCGCAATCGGCGGGCTGGCCGTCTGGTGGGGTGTTTCGACCGGGCGCTGGATCCTGGCGGTGTTTCTGGGCATCGCGGTGCTGGGATCCCTGCGTCGCGGGGACTGGCGTCCCGGCGAGAAGAAACTGACCTGGCCCGAGGCGGGCCGGTCGCTGGCGCTGTTCCTGATCACGGGCGCGGCCTGCGCGGCGGTGGCCATCGGCGTGCTGATGCCACTGGCGGAAGGCGCGCCGCCGGAGCGCCTCGCGGGCGCGCTCGACATTGCCGGGCGCTTTATCGGCCTGGACCGGTGAGTCGGCTCCATCACCCCGGACCGCTGATCATTGGCGGCGGTCTGGCGGGCCTGTCTGCAGCCCTGGCGGCGGGGCCTGCGCCCGTGCTGGTGATCAGCCCGGCCCCCCTGCTGGAGGCTGCGTCCAGTGCCTGGGCCCAGGGCGGCGTGGCTGCGGCCCTGTCGCAGGACGATGCGCCTGCACTGCATCTGAAGGATACCGAGGCCGCCGGGGCCGGGCTGGTCGATCATGACGCCGCCGCGACCCTGACCGATGACGGCCGCGCGACGGTGGAATGGCTGGCGTCACTCGGCGCACCGTTCGACCGGGATGCAGCGGGCGGGTTCTCCGTCAGCCTGGAGGCGGCGCATTCGCGGGCCCGGGTGGCGCGGGTCGGCGGCGACGGCGCGGGGCGGGCGATCCTGTCGGCCCTGGTTGTGTCTGTTCGGGCCGCAGGCCATGTCACGGTGTGGGAAGACGCGCGTCTGCGGTCCCTGATCCGGGACGCCAGCGGGCGGGTGCGCGGTGCCGTGATCGAGCACGGGGGCCGGCGGGTCGAGGTGCTGGCACCGGCGACGGTGCTGGCGACCGGGGGTGCGGGCGGTCTGTTCGGAGAGACGACCACACCCGTGGCGCTGAAGGGCGAGGGCCTGGCCCTGGCCTGGGCGGCAGGGGCGGAAATCCTGGATCCGGAGTTTGTGCAGTTCCATCCGACCGCGATCGACGTCGGGCTGGACCCGATGCCGCTGGCGACCGAGGCGTTGCGGGGCGAGGGGGCCCGGTTGATCGACCGGGACGGCCGGTTCCTGCTGGGACAGTCGGACGACGCTGACCTGAAGGCGCGCGACGTGGTGGCAAGGGCCGTGCACGCGGCCCGGGCGTCCGGGCGCGGGGCGTTCCTCGATGCGCGGACGGCTGTCGGCGCACATTTCCCGACCGAGTTTCCGGCGGTGTTCGCGGCCTGTATGCGCGCCGGAATGGATCCCCGCGAGACCCCGATCCCGGTGGCGGCGGCCGCTCACTATCATATGGGCGGGATCACGGCGGACCCGGATGGGCGGACCAGCGTCGAGGGCCTGTATGCGGTCGGGGAATGCGCGGCGACGGGCGTGCACGGGGCCAACCGGTTGGCTTCCAACTCTCTGCTCGAGGCAGCGGCCTTCGGACGGCGGACCGGGCGGGCGGCGGCGCAGGCCAGGCCAGCAAGCGGGCCGGTGGTCGTCGGCGCAGTCGTCGATGACCTGCTCGAGGCCGCCCATGCCGAACTGCGGGCGGCGATGAGCGCCGACTGCGGCGTGGTGCGCGACGGCCCGGGTCTGACCCGGCTGGTGGCTCTGATCGACCGGCTGGAGGCGGCCTGCGGCGCGCCGCCGGCCCTGGTCGCGGCCCGGCTGATCGCGCAGGCGGCGCTGGCCCGGCGCGAGAGCCGCGGCGGTCACTATCGCAGCGACTATCCGGAGACGGCGGCCGTGGCGGCCCACACGCGGCTGCTGAAACCTCAGATTGAATCTGCTTTCCGCCCCGTCGGGGTTCCGGCATAGTCACGCCTATGGCCCGCCAGATCGACACACCGGGGATGGAAGACGGCGTCCATCCCTTCGTATTCAATTTCGCCGACTTCGCGCGGATGGGCGATGCCGGGCTGTTTGCCGATCGGGAGGGTCGCGTCGAATTGATTGAAGGAAAGATTGTCCAGATGGCGCCACCTGCGGGCGATCATACCGACGTAACGAGCGAGATTCAGGGCGGCCTTTACATCGGGATCAAAGCCCTGCCGGAAAGCGGCTTGAGGGTCCTGTCGCAGGGCACGCTGAAGATTGGCGATCACAGCGCGCCGGAACCGGACGTGTTCGTCGCCCGCCCTCGCCAAGGTCGCAAATACTATGAAGCGGGCGATGTCGAACTGGTGGTTGAGGTCGCAGTGACCACGCTGGCCAGCGACCGCGATCTGAAGGCCCCCCTGTATGCGCGTGCCGGTATCCCGGAGTTCTGGCTCGTGGTTCCCGAAGACCGGTCTGTTTGCGTTCATAGAGGCCCGCGCCCGGAAGGTCAGTGGGCGTCGGTGATGACCGTGACGGACGGTGCCGTCAGCCCGCTGTTCGCGCCCGGGATCAGGATCCCCCTCGCTGACATCTTTCGTGTCCCATGACCCCGTCCCTGCCCGACATACTGATCCTGCCGATCGTGCGCGCCGCCCTCGCCGAGGATTTGGGGCGGGCGGGCGATGTGACGGCGGCGGCCTGTATCCCGGACGGAGCCCGCATGCGGGCGGTGTTCGTGGCGCGCACGGCCGGCGTGCTTTCGGGCATCGATTGCGTGCGCCTGAGCCTGCTGGAGATGGACCCGCTGGCCCGGTTCGAGACCCGGATGTCGGACGGCGAGGCGTTCGAGGCCGGGGCCGTCCTGGCCGAGGCCGAGGCCGATGCGCGCGCCTTCCTGTCGGCGGAGCGGACGGCGCTGAACCTGCTGGGTCGGCTGTGCGGCGTCGCCACCCTGACCCACACCTATGTCGAGGCGGTCGCGGGCACCGGCGCGCGGATCGCCGACACGCGCAAGACGACGCCGGGTCTCAGGGCGCTGGAAAAGCATGCGGTGCGCTGCGGCGGCGGGCTCAATCACCGTTTCGGGCTGGATGACGCCATCCTGATCAAGGACAACCATATCGCCGTCTGCGGCGGGGTTGAGGCGGCGGTGCGGGCGGCGCGGGCGCATGCCGGACATCTGATGAAGATCGAGGTCGAGGTCGACGGGCTGGAGCAACTGGATCAGGCCCTGTCTCTCGTGGCTGCGGGGGGCGGCCCGGACGTCATCATGCTCGACAATTTCGATTTGACCGAACTGGTCGAGGCGGTCCGGCGCACGCGGGTCGGCGATCACCGGGTCGTGCTGGAGGCGTCGGGCGGGGTCAATCTGACGACCGTGCGGGGCATCGCCGGGACCGGCGTGGACGTGATCTCGGTCGGGGCGCTGACCCATTCGGCCCCGGTGCTGGATATCGGCCTCGACGCCGTGTGACGGAACGCGCGCGGTGCGGGCGGGTTTATCCTTCACGCTGAAAGGATGACCGCATGGTTCTGACATCCCGAGTTCCGCTGGACCCGCGCGTCGTTGCCAACGACAGCGACCCCATGACCGATGCCCCGCCCGCGACGGCCCCGCATGACGAATCGATAGAGAATCACTCGCTGGAACCCCGTGACATCGGGCCCGGCCGCACCACGCGAAGCGAATTCGGAGACCTGCAACAGAACTTGACCGCGAGGCGACAGGTTGTCGAACGCTAGCCGTCAGGCTTGGGGCGCGTTGACCGCTGCCTGCTCGCCGGACCCTGCAGGAGCCTCGACCTTGGTGGAGGGTGTCGGAGCGGGGAGCGGCGACGGCCGGGTTTCAGTCGGGGCCGCGCTGTCGGCGGCACCATCCCGGTTTTCCTGGGCCAGCAAGGCCGTATAGGCGATCGCCTGCCCGACCTGACGCAGGGGTTCGGTGGGGTCCATCCCGGCCAATACCGTCCGCTGGATGTCGCCGTCCGAAGAGGCGCGCGCCGTATAGCTGAAGGCGTTCGAGGAGCCGGCCCGTCCGCCGAAGCGATAGAAGACGTGATTGCCGACCTGGCCGACGCGGAGCAGGGAGTTGCGCCAGCCGGGCGAGACGGCGGTGGTGTGGAAATGGGTGGCGTTGCCAACGCCGGCATAGACGGCACCGGACAGGGCCGAGGACGCTACCGAGCGGGCCCGATCCCAGGCACCGCGGTTGACCTGGCCTCGCATCGAACCGTTGCAGGTGAAGCTGAACTGGCAGCCGATGCGGCGGCCGGAGCCTTGGAAGACGACGCCGCAGACACTGTTGGGGAAGGCGGAATGGCGCGCGCGGTTCAGGACCACCTGCACCACGGCGCGCATGCCGTCCGAGCCCTCGCCCCGCGCTTCGTAATAGGCGGCCTGGGTCAGGCATTCGAGGTCGCGCGAGGCGTCCAGGGCGTTGTCGATTCTGAAAGGCCGTGCGGCCGCCGGAAGATTGGTCAGGCTGACGCGGCGCAGGTCGTTGCGGCGCGCGTCCGGGCGCAGCTGTTCCAGCCGGGCGGTCAGCAGTTCGGTTTGACGGTCGCGCTGGGCTGAGCCCGCAACCGTATAGGGGTCATGACGGCGGGCAATGCTGAGGGCGCTGGCGTCCAGACCCCCGGCCGCAGCAACCAGCGCTTCTTCCGTGAAACCCGCTGCGGTGGCACCCTCGATCCGTTCGGCCTGGGCGCGCACCGTCGTGGCCTTGGCGACGGTTCCTCCCAGATAGGCGCAGCCGATTCCCAATCCCGCCACTGCGCCGAACACCGCCGCTGCCGACACGGGCCGAATTCTGGCCGCACGATCGGCGCGCGAAGACGCACGCTTGGGCGAGGGATGGAACAAGGGCGTCGTCCTATTCAACAGGGCGGGAAGCTGCCCCAGGGTCGTCTGCAGAACCGGGCGAGAAGGTCGTCGCAGGCCGGTTTGCCAATCGAAAGTCGGTGAACGTGTGACCGTCGAAGAAAGCGCCTTAAGCCACCCGTTTATGGCCTCAATGTGTTTGATTCGCAAGTCAGTGCTGCAGCGCAGCAATTGTCGCACCGGGAGTGTGTCTTCGAAGATAACGACAAGTTAATCATAGTTAATATCGGCCGTCTTCGGTGCGAATATCGTATCAATTTGCCTTAATCAAATCGTGGTAAGCTATGCGTTAAAAATTCACTGCTGCTGGCTCGGCGCACTATTGTATTCGGCGGCCATGCCCCATTCATGGGAACCCCTGTCGCGCAAGGACGGGAACCGCGCATGGGGGCCCGCGTTGAGGCCTGACCGTTGCCGAAACCGAACAGGACCCCCCCCATGCGCCGAAATCTCATTCCCCTCGCTGTGACAGCCTTGGCCTTGTCTCTGGCGGCCTGCGGCCAGACGATCGAGCAGCCCGCCGCGACCGGCGCGGTCGCCGGTGCCGTCGTGGCCGGACCTGTCGGCGCGGCAGTGGGTGGAGCCGCCGGGGCGGCGGTAGGCCAGGCCGACAAGCCCGACTGATGGACGACGAAGGCGGTCTTGCCGAAGTGCGTCCCTGCGATGACGGTTCGTCCAAGATCGGTCCGGTTTGTCGCCCAGGCCACATCCTCGCTTGATTTCCCGGCCCGTTTCGGCTTTGCCGACGGCCGGGTCCCTTGGCGACCCTTGCCCCCCGCCCGACCGGCGCGGGGCCAACCTTTCGAAGGACGACCGACCGACCGCATGAGAGATCTGAAACAAACCGGCTTCAGCGACCGCATCAGCACCCAGCAGGAGGCCAAGAAGGCCCTGTTGGCCAAGTTCAAGCCCAAGGCCGCCGCGCCCGACCCCGAGTTCGACCGCCTCGCTGAGAAACGCTCCGCCGAGAAGGAGACGCTGCGGCTGCAGCACGAGGCCGTCAAGGCTGAGGAACGCCGGATCAAGGCCGAGCGCGACGAGGCCCGTCAGGCCGCAGAGCGGGAGTCCGAGGAGGCTGTCGAGGCCGAGAAGCGTGCCGCCCGCAAGGAACGCAAGCAACTGACCAAGGAAGAGCAGAAGGCCGCGCGCGACGCCCGCTACGCTGCTCGCAAGGCCCGCACGCGCTAGACGGTGCAATCGGGCTGCGCGCGTGGATGGGGTTCCGGTGAAGGTCAGCTTCTGATCGGTGACCGGCAGCGGCACGCCCCGACCCGAAGGTCATTTCTTCGGCTGGGCACTTCCCAAGACCCGGGCCAGGTCCTGGCCGGAGTAGGGCTTGCGGATGAAGGGCCAGGGCGCGCCGGCCAGGGCGTTGTCCACGTCTTCGCCGGCGTAGCCTGACGTCAGCACGATCCGCAGGGCCGGATAGAGGCCGGCAGCGGTGCGCGCCAGCTCGATCCCGGTCATGCCGCCTGGCATCACCACATCCGAAAGCATGATGTCGAACGTCGTGCGGGCGAGGGCTGAGAGCGCCTCGGCACCGGTTTCCACCGGCTCCACCTCAAAGCCCAGCCCGGCGAGCTGGTCCACCGCTATGGCGGCGACACTGACGTCGTCCTCGACCAGCAGAAGACGCTGACCGCCCTGGATGACGTCGGCAGCGGACGACGCCGAGGCCGTCGCCTCGGTGGCCGCCAGTGGTGCCGGACGCAGGTAGAGCCGTATTTCGGTGCCCTGGTCCGGCTTTGAGGTGATCTTGACCCCGCCCCCGCTCTGGCGCGCGAAGCCGTAGACCTGGCTGAGACCCAGACCGGTACCCTTGCCCACGGCCTTGGTGGTGAAAAAGGGCTCGAAGACGCGGTGCAGCACCTCCTCGTCCATCCCCACCCCCGTATCCGACACCGTCACACAGACATAGTCGCCGGGGGGCAGCTCAATGACCTCACCCGACGAGACCTTGCAGGCCTGAGTCTGGACGGTGATGGCGGCGCCGTCGCTCGGGCCGCGCTCGGCCACAGCGTCGCGCGCATTGACGATCAGGTTCAGCAAGGCGGCCTCGAACTGGGCCGGATCGACGATGACCCGGGCACCGCCTCGACGAAGTTTCAGCCTGTAGGACACGGTCTCGCCGACGGCGCGGCGCAGCAGGGGGTCGCTCTCGCGGATCAGGGCGTTGAGGTCGACCGTCTCGGGCCGAAGCGCCTGCCGGCGGGAGAAGGCCAGCAGCTGATGTGTCAGCCGCTCGCCGCGCCGCGCCGCCGACAGGGCGGCCTCACCCAGCTTCTGCCGACGGGCCGCGTCGTCGGGGGATTTCAGGATCAGCTCCAGCGCGCCCATCACCACGGTCAGAAGGTTGTTAAAGTCGTGGGCCACGCCGCCGGTCAGGTGGCCAATCGCCTCCATCCTCTGGGCGTGCATCAGATCAGCCTCGGCCTTGGCCTTCTCCGCGAGGGCCTCGCCGACGCGTTCCTCCAGCAGTTCGTTAATGCGTTTCAGGTCCCGCTCGACGCGGCGCGCATCCGTCACGTCGAAGGCGACGCCGACGAAACCCATGATGTCGCCATGCACGGTGAGCCTGGGCCGGGAGAAGGACTTCAGCCAGCGATAGTGACCGTCGTCCCGGCGATAGCGGGCTTCCAGAACAAAGGGCTCGCCGGTGGCTTCGCCAGCGATCGACTCAGACACCACCCTAGCGTGGTCCTCCGGGTGAATAAAGGTGCGCCAGTCCGCCGTGCGTGCGCTTTCGTAGTCGCCGCCCATATAGTCGACATAGGCCTGATTGACGAAGGCACGGGTCCCGTCCGGGTTGGTCACCCAGATCAGAACGGGTGCCGTATCGGCCACAGCGCGGAAGCGGGCCTCGCTGTCGCGGACCTGCAGAGCGGCCCGCGCCCGTTCGACATCGGACCAGGTTCGCTCGGCGACATCCCCGATCAGGGCGACTTCGGTCGGTGTCCAGTTGCGCGGTGTGGCCGAATGGATCTGCAGGACGGCGCGCATCTCGCCGCCCCGGAACAGGGGGACCGCGACGAGGGCGGAAATCTGGAGTGCGGCCCAGGCAGAGGCGTTCGACACCGTGCGCGGATCCGTCGCGACATCCGACACGACGGGCGTGAGGCCCCGGAAAAGCTCATCCTCCAGCGCGCCGCTGAATGCGGCCAGACCCCGCACGCCTGCAAGGCTGGGGACCCCCTCGGTCCAGTCTGGCTGAAGCGCGATCGTTTCACCGTCTGCGGCGATTTCCCCGTAGCCGACGCGGGACGCACCCAGCATGCGGCCCAGGACACTCTGGACATGGTCCATGATGGCTTGCGGATCTTCCAGTTCACGCACGCCGTCGGCCATCTCCAGCAGGAATCTTTGGCGGCGACCCTGGGCGGCGAGCGCGTCGAGCGCTTCTCTGGTCTCGGTGACGTCGAACGACAGGCCGACATAGCCCTGGAAGACGCCATCGCCGTCAAGGCGCGGATTGACCGATACCCGCATCCAGCGCCAGACGCCGTCGTGGCGGATAAACCGACATTCGAACCCGTAGGCGGCACTGGTCTCTCGCGCCGCAGCCTGGATGAAGTTGACCTCGTCGAGGTCGTCGGGATGGACGGTGCTCTTCCAAGTCACGCCCAGGAAGCTCTCGGCGGGCTTGCCATAGAACTCGACCAGGGCGGCGTTGACGAACTCCACCTCTCCGGCTGCATTGGTCAGCCAGACGGGCGACGGCGCTGTGTCGGCCATCAGCCGGAACCGTTCCTCGCTTTCGCGCAACGCGGATTCAGCGGACTTTGCGTCGGTGATATCGACGGCGACAGCGATATAGCCTGCAGGCCGGTCGTCCTCGTCCTGCAGGGCGCGCAGGCTGGTCAGGCACCAGACCACCGAGCCGTCGGGCCGGATGTAGCGTTTCTCCAGCTGGCCGCCCCGGCCGCCGGTGAACACGTCGGACAACAGGTCGAGCGTCGGTTTTACGTCGTCGGGGTGGGAGACGACGTCGGTCGTGATGCCGATCAGGGCCTCTTGCGGCAGACCGAGGATTTCAGCGTAGCGGGCGTTGGCCGTGATCAGCCTGCCGTCCGGCCCCACGCGGGCAATACCGGCAGCGGCCTGTTCCAGTGTCGCCCGCAGTTCCGTCCGGCTGTCGCGCAGGGCCGCCTCTGCCCGGCGGGTGTCGGTCACGTCGGTATGGACGCCGACCCATTCGAGGATATCACCTTGCGCATCGACTGTCGGCACCGCCCGAACCGTGAAGGTCCGATAGTCGCCATCGGCGGTCCTGACACGGTGCTCGAACTCGAAAAGTCTGCGCCCGGTTACGGCCTGGTTCCAGGCGTCGAGCGTCGGCTGTGCGTCCTCGGGGTGGACAGCTGCGGCCCAGCCATAGTCCCGGTACTCGGCGGAGGACTGCCCCGTCAGTCGTGACCAGGCCGGCTGTGGGTCCGGCATCCGGCCGTCGGCCGTATTGGTCCAGAGCACCCCACCAACGGCGTCCACAGCGGTGCCAAATCGGGCCTCGCTGTCCTTGAGCTCGGCGATACTGCCGTCCAGCCGGGCAACGGTCCTGCGCAGGGACGCCGCGACAAGGGTACAGAACAGGCCCACGATGACGAAGTTGACCGTCGCGACACGGCCTAGCGGGGTGACGATCCCCGCGCCCATGGCATTGGGTCCTGCGACGATCCAGCCGCCCAGCAGAGAGGCGATCACGGCGACGATCCCCGCTGTCCGTCCCCCGGCAAGGGCCGCGAGAACGACCGCAGGCAGCAGGATGATAAAGCCCGTGATCTCGCCGTAGAACGCGGACGCTGACCATCGGATCGCCAATCCGCCGGCGGCGAACGCCAGTCCCGTGATCGCGTTGCGCCACCACGGGCGCAGCGGCGCGCGCGCCAGTCGGGCGAAGATGGCTTCCGGCTCAAGCATACGACCCAGCAATGCCCCCAACGCCAATCCATACCCCCGGTTCGCTCAGGCGCATTCCGTGGCAACGCTTTGTCCGGTCTCGCGTTCCCAGAACGACTGCGGACCTCTGCACAGGGGTCCGCGCCCCGGTGGGGTCGCTTCGAACACCCACCGGAACCTTACCGAATTCGATTTCCCCCATTCGATTTCCCCCCAAAGGAGCCGGCATGACTGCAACCATCCACACGGGTCTGACCAAGGCCGAGCGCACGAGTGTCGCCGAGGAGCTGAGCAAGGTCCTGGCCGACAGCTTCGCCGTCTATCTGAAGACCCATGGCTACCACTGGAACGTGCGGGGGCCCGAGTTTTTCACCCTGCATACTCTGCTCGAGCAGCAGTATCGGGACATCTGGGCCGCGCTGGACGAGATCGCCGAGCGGATCCGGGCGCTGGGCGAGTTCGCCCCGCAGGCCCAGTCCACCTTTGCCAACCTGACCTCGATCAAGGACGGCGACCCCGAGAAGGACGCCCCGACCATGCTTAAGGAGCTGATGCAGGACCACGAGACGCTCATCGCGACCTGCCGGGTGGCTCTGACTGCGGCGGATGACGAGGGCGACGATGTGACGGTCGATCTGCTGACCCAGCGACTGGCGGCGCATGAGAAGTTCGCCTGGATGCTGCGTTCGACCCTGGGCGGCCGCTGACCCGATCCGACCGCGACCCCCGGCCCTTCGCCTGAATACCGCCGTGTTGGGGGACTACAAGGCGTGCTACACGGTGCCAAGGCGCTGCAGATGCCGGGACGCATGCTTCATCTCTTTTCCAGAACCGTCGACCCGGCCCGGGTGAGGACGCTTGTCCGACGCTATGCCGCCGCCGCCCCTGCCGCCCTCGCGGCGCTGGGCGTGGCGATGGCAGCAGGCTCGACGGCGCGCTCGCCTGCGGACCGCACGGCCGAGGCCGTGGCCCGGGTGACGGAGGGCGACCTGTCAGCCCGCGGCCTGAAGGCCCTGAGTGCGCGCATGGATCCGGCGCAACTGGCTCTGGCGATCCGCTTTGACACCGGCGCGCCTGGCGTGGCCGGGCTGGGACTGACGCCCGGGTGGGAAAGCCTGACGCTGGCGGGCAGGCCCACGCTGGAATTGGGGGCCAACGGCCTCAATGCTCACAGGCGCAACGCCGCCATGCCGACCCAGATCGGGTCCCTGCGCGAGGCCCGTCCGTTTGTCCTGAAAGCCGCGACACCCGCCGACCGCGCCCGCGCGGTCCGCTGCCTGACCCAGGGGGTCTACTACGAGGCGGCGCTGGAAAGCACCGGCGGCCAGGAGGCGGTCGCCCAGGTCATCCTGAACCGCGTGCGCGATCCCAACTATCCCAACACCGTTTGCGGCGTGGTGTTCGAGGGGGCCGCGCGGACCACCGGATGCCAGTTCAGCTTCACCTGTGACGGTGCGCTGTCGCAGGCACCGGTCGGCTGGGCCTGGACCCGGGCAGCCAGCGTGGCCGAGCGGGCGCTGGCGGGTCATGTGGCCGCCGACGTCGGCACCGCGACCCACTATCACGCCGACTATGTTCATCCCTGGTGGTCGCCCACCCTGGCCAAGATTACCCAGATCGGAGCGCATATCTTCTATCGCTGGAAGGGCCTGGCGGGCGAGACCGCATCCTTCCGCCAGGCCTATGCCGGACGCGAGCCCGTTATCGACGAGGCGCGGTTCGCACGGCCTCGCATGATCACGGCCGCAATGCCACAAGACGCTGCGGCGGCGGATGCGCTGAGGTTCGCCGAGGGTGGCATGGCGATGCGGACGGTCGAGATTGACGGCCAGACCCGGGTGGTCGGTATCGCCAGCCTGGGCGGGCGGCGTCGCGCCACGGCCGAGGACATCGCAACCATTAATGCCCGGCTGGAGACGTTCGAGGCCCCGGCTGCCGTCGCCCCGGTCGTCCCGGGGGTTGTGTCCATGGACGTGGAAGAGGTCGGCCGCCCGTCGGCCTGACGCAGCGTCGCCCGGTACGGTGCCGCTTGCAACCCTGCGGGGGGTTCGCGCAATTCTCCGGCTCGGCCGTTCGCGGCGCCCCTCGAGATCGCGTTTGAGCCCCACGCCCCCCGACACCCCCGCCTGGACCGAAGCCGAACGTCTGCAGGCGCTTCATGCCTATGGCGTCCTCGACACCGCGCCCGAGCAGGTCTTCGACGACATGGTACAACTGGCCGCGAGGATCTGCGAAGCCCCGATTGCCGTGGTCAACCTGATCGACGCCGGCCGCCAGTGGTTCAAGGCCGAGACCGGACTCGGGGTGCGGGAGACGCCGCTGGAGACCTCCTTCTGCGCCCACGCCCTGCTCCAGGCCGACGGCCTCGTGGTGCCGGACGCCACCAGCGACGCCCGGTTCGACGGCATTCCCCTGGTCCCCGCTGCAGGCGGGCTTCGGTTCTATGCAGGTCGACTGCTGAAAAGCCGTGACGGTCTGCCGCTGGGCACACTGTGCGTGCTGGACACGCGCGCCCGACCCGAGGGTCTGACCCCGCTGCAGGCCGAGACGCTGGATGTGCTGGCGCGCCAGGTGATGGCCCAGCTGGAGCTGCGCCGTGTCATTCGCGAACGCGAGGAGGGTGCACGCGCCCTGTCGGAGAGCGAGGCCCGGTTTCGGGCCATCGCCGATTCCATGCCGCAGATGGTCTGGTAGACTTTCCCCGACGGCTTCCACGACTATTACAACGCGGGCTGGTACGCCTTCACCGGCGTGCCGCCTAGGTCCACGGACGGCGAGGGCTGGAACGACCTGTTCCACCCCGAGGATCAGGCGCGCGCCCGCGACGTCTGGGCCCACTCCCTGAAGACGGGGGAGCCTTACGAGATCGAGTACCGGCTGAGGCGCGCCGACGGCGTCTATCGCTGGACGCTGGGCCGGGCGACGCCGATCCGCAACGAGGCGGGCGAGATCGTCCGATGGGTCGGCACCTGCACCGATATCGACGAACTGAAGCGGATGGAGCAGGGCAAGGACCTGCTGAGCCAGGAGCTGAGCCACCGCATCAAGAACATTTTCGCGGTGGTATCGGCGCTGATCGCCCTGTCGGCGCGCCAACACCCGGGGGCGCGAGCCTTCGCCGTGGCCGTGCGCGACCGTATCGCGGCTCTCGCCCGGGCCCATGAGTTCGTCCGGCCGCATTCCGAAGTCTCGCAACCCACGGTCGGGGACACTACGCTGCACACCTTCCTCGACGCGCTGTTCAGGCCCTATTCAGACGATGGGGGGCAGCCGCGGGTGCTGATCCAGGGCGAGGATGCGGTGTTCGACGATCAGGCCGCCACGTCGGTGGCCCTACTGTTCCACGAACTGGCGACCAATGCGGCCAAATACGGTGCCCTGTCCGTGGCGCGGGGACAGGTCCGGCTGGAGACGCGCGCCCGTGACGATCGCTTTATCCTGACCTGGCGCGAGGTGGGCGGCCCGGTTTTGAGCGGTCCACCCGCCCGGCAAGGCTTCGGTTCCTCCCTTGCCACGCTGTCGGTCGAGGGCCAACTGGGCGGACGGCTGGAACGACGCTGGCTGCCGATGGGTCTGGTGGTCGAGGCCGATCTTCCGGCCACCGCGCTGTCACGCCGCAGGGCGGCGCTGAAGTCGGTTTGAAACCCATCGGGTTCCGCAGCGTTCGGTGCCCATGACTGCACGTATCCTGATCATCGAGGACGAGGCCTTGGTGGCCATGGAGCTTCGCTTCGTGCTGGAGGACCTGGGTCATGAGGTCGTCGGCACCGTGGCCGATGCGCGTTCGGCCCGCGCCCTGGCGGCCGCGACCGACATCGATCTCGCGCTGGTCGATATCCACCTGTCGGACGGTGCGACCGGGATCGAGGTCGGGCGCGAACTGGCTCAGGACCTGGGCGTGAGCGTCCTGTTCATGACCGCCAATCCCGGGATGGTGCGAAACGGCGTCGCGGGTACGATCGGCGTGCTGTGCAAACCGACCGACGAACGGGCCGTCCAGACTGCGGTGGACTATGCCCTTGGCCGCCGGCAGGGCCGCCCGGTCGAATACGCGCCGCCGGAGCTTCAGCTGTTCGCCTGACGCCGAATGAAGCGCGCGCGCTGAACGCGCCTACCAGGCCCCGATTTTTTCCACCTCCTGGTGGCTGATCGGATGATTGGCCCGCGTGTGGTCCTCCTCGGCGAGGAACCGCACCGCTTCAAGCGCCGCCATACAGCCCATTCCGGCGGCGGTGACAGCCTGGCGGTAAATGTCATCCGTCACATCGCCTGCGGCATAACAGCCCTCGACACTGGTCGAGGTGGTGCCCGGTTTCACCACCAGATAGCCGCTCTGCTTGGTCTCCAGCTGGTCCCGGAACAGCTCGGAGGAGGGGGCGTGTCCGATAGCGATGAAGACGCCGTCGGCGGCAATCTCCTGCGTCGCGCCGGTCAGGGCGTGTTTCAGCCGCACGCCGGTGACATTGGACGCGACCCCGTCGCTCTGTCCGAGGATTTCATCGACCTGATGGTTCCAGACCACCTCGACCTTGGGATTGGCGAACAGCCGGTCCTGCAGGATCTTTTCGGCTCGGAACTCGTCCTTCCTATGCACCACGGTAACCCGGGCGGCGAAGTTGGTGAGGAACAGGGCCTCCTCCACCGCCGTATTTCCACCGCCGACGACGATCACCTGCTTGCCGCGATAGAAGAAGCCGTCGCAGGTGGCACAGGCCGAGACGCCAAAGCCCTGGTAGCGGGACTCGGACTCCAGCCCCAGCCATTTGGCCTGGGCCCCGGTGGAGATGATGACGGTCTCGGCCAGCAACTCCATGCCGCTGTCGAGCTTCAGCCGGAACGGCCGTTGCGACAGGTCACAGGACACCACGATATCCTCGATTATCTCGGTCCCGACATGCTCGGCCTGGGCCTTCATTTGTTCCATCAGCCACGGGCCCTGAATGACCTCGGCGAAACCGGGGTAGTTCTCGACGTCGGTGGTGATGGTCAACTGGCCGCCGGGCTGGATGCCGACGATGACCACCGGGTTCAGCAGCGCGCGCGCGGCATAGATGGCCGCCGTCCAGCCGGCGGGGCCGGAACCGATAATGGCGACGCGGATCGTTCTCGGAGTGCTCATGAGTGCTATCTAGTGAATGATTCCGCCGGGCGCGATGCCGGGGCGTGATGGAAAACAGGACGGAGCGACACATGGCCGGACCGCAACAACCCGCCACCAGCTATATAGGCGTGGGAATCGCCCTTGGGGTCGCGCTCGGAGCGGGGCTCGGGCTGGCGCTGGGCAATCTGCCGATCGGCCTCGGGGTGGGACTGGCGCTGGGCGTGGTCTTCGGGTTCGCGATGGACGCCAACGGCAAGAGGACCCGCAAGGATCGCGACGGCGGTGGCGACGGCGGCGTACCCCTGGTGGCCACGACCGGGAGCAGCGGGCGATCGAAGGACGCCCAGGGCGATAGTGACCGGGGCTCTGACGGCGGCTCTGACGGCGGCGACTGACGCCTGCGCTCAGGTCCGGCCCATGGCGGCCAATATAGCGCGCGCCGCTCGGTCGGTTTCGGCCAGGGGCGGATAGGTCCAGGTCGCCAGGCTGCCGTCGAAGGGCCGGGTCGCGCCGCGACCGGCGAGGTCGGCGTGCAGCCGGGCGAACTTGCCCGCAGCCTTTCGGGCGATCATCGGCAGGACGTGGACGGGCTTTCCGGTCGAGGCCGCCTCGGCGGCCATGTTGGCGCTATCTTCGGTGACCAGGATGTGGTCAGCGGCCTCAAGGAAGGCGAACAGGGGGTTGGGTCCCTGATCGTCCCAGATCAGGCCCGGCAGGGTGGCGAGGCGGGCGGTCATGACCGCCTTGGCCGCCTCCGGTGTCCGGCGCGAAAAGGTCAGCATCAGCGCCCCGCCCGCCGCCCCGATGGCCGTGGCGATCCGGTCGGCGAGCGCGCCGGCGTGCTCGGCAGGCAGGTCGAACGCCTGCGAGCGCCCGCCGATCATGACAGCGACGCGCGGACGAAGCAGGCGATCCAGCCGTTCGGCGAAGGCGGGCCCAGCGTTGGCCAGGACCTCAGGCGTGATGCGGTGGGGCGAGCCGGTGATCGGGATGACATTGTCGCCGGTGAGGCGATCATGGGCGGGGGCGACGACCATATCAAAGCGGTCGGGAGACAGTCGCGGGTCCTGGGTCTGGACCACAAACGTGCGGCCGTGGCTCAGACGCCGGACGGCCAAGGACAGTGGCAGGGTTGCCCGCCCTGTCGCAATCCAAAGGTCCGGCCAGGGCGCGCCGGGCTGAGGGAAGGGCGATCCGGCGGCCGGGTCCAGCATCCACCGGGCCTTGAGGGTAACCGGCAGCCGGTCGAAGACCGGTCGCCAGCGGATGCGCTTGACGGTGACAACAGCCGCCGTCAGCCGCGCCACGGCCTCGGCGAGGCCAAGCGCTTGATTCTCCATGCCGGTCCGGCCGTCGGAGACGACCTCGATGCGAAGCGGACTGGAGCCTACTTCCACTCGACCTTGAGGATCTCGTAGGCCTTGACGCCGCCCGGGGTATTGACCTCGACCACGTCGCCTACGGCCTTGGAGATCATGGCGCGCGCGATCGGCGAGGAGATGGAAATTTTACCCAGCTTCACATCGGCTTCGTGTTCGCCGACGATCTGGTAGCGGCCCTCGTCCTCGGTGTCCTCATCGACCACAGTGACGGTGGCACCAAACTTGACCTGGTCCCCGGACAGTTTGGACACGTCGATCACTTGGGCGCGGCTGATCTTGTCCTCGATCTCGGCGATCTGGCCCTCGATCCAGCCCTGGCGCTCCTTGGCGGCATGGTATTCCGCGTTCTCGCTCAGGTCGCCGTGTTCGCGCGCCTCGGAGATGGCGGCGATCACGCTGGGCCGCTCGACCGACTTCAATTGCTTAAGCTGATCGTCGAGGGTGCGGTAACCCTCGCCCGTCATCGGCACTTTTTCCATGTGGTCGTGATTTTTCTGGGTTGTCGCCCGGTAAACCGGAGAAGGGAACGAAAAGAAACTCTGGCGAATACGCTGGTCGCTGGGCGCGCGCGACCGGCCGAAGATCATAGGGCTGCCGGGTAAAAGACTCAAGGTCCCGACGGTCGCCTGCCCGCAGCCTCAGGCTGTCGGGGGTCGCACAGGCCGGTGACGCCCGTGAGACAGTTCCTGATTGCGGGACTGGCCGCCGAACAGGACGCACGACACACCGTAGATCAAACAGGCCAGAAGCGCCGTTCCGATCAAGGCAAACAGCAGGGAGGCGACCACGGCACCGGAGGCCATGAAAGCCAGAAGGAAGGCGATGGCGGCCCCGAGGCCGGCGACGATCTGGAGGGTTTTCAGGCGCATGGGGATGCAAACGCGCGCCGGCCGCGAGGGTTGCCGCCCGTCAGGCGTAGGCGTAAGGCCCGCCGCGCTCGAGCGCCCTCTGGTAGGCCGGGCACGAATGAATGGTCTGGAGAAAGGCCTTCAGTTTCGGCTTGTCGGAGCCATAGGGGACGCGGCTGGCACCCGCCTCCAGCGGGAAACTCATCAAGATGTCGGCCGCCGAGAAGGCGTCCCCGGCGAACCACGGGCTTTTGATCAGCTCGGCCTCCCAAAAGGCCGTGTGGGCCGCGATCTGGGGGTCGATGAAGTTGGCCTGGGCCGTGTTCGAGATGGCTTTGACCAGGGGACGCAGCAGGCCGGGCGAGCGGCCGGGCAGGGCGGAAAAGACCAGCTTGAGCAACAGCGGGGTCATGGCTGATCCCTCGGCATAGTGGAGCCAGTAGGTGAAACGCCGGCCTTCGGGCGTGCCGGCGAGCGGGCGCAGACCCCGCTCCGGATAGGTTTCCAGCAGATACTCGACGATGGCCCCGGTCTCGGCGACGACGATGTCGCCGTCCTGGATCACCGGCGACTTGCCCAGCGGATGGATCGCGCGGAGCTCGGGCGGTGCGAGCATGGATTTGGCATCCCGCTCGTACCGCTTCACCTCATAGGGCAGGCCCAGTTCCTCCAGCAGCCACAGAACCCGCTGGGAGCGCGAGTTGTTCAGATGATGGACGATGATCATGGGACGGCTCCGGCGGCGGGACGATACGATCATAGAGCGGTTGACGCAGGGGCGGGCAAGGACGTTGAGGGCTATGATAGCGCATGCTATCATGGCCCTATGGCGCAACTCCTTGTCAGAAACATTCCCGACCGGACCGTCATGGCGTTGAAGGAACGCGCCGCGAAACACGGGCGTAGCGTAGAGGCCGAGCACAGGGCAATCCTGGACGAGGTGCTCGTGTTCGACGCGCTGAGTTTCTCCGAGCAGGCCGATATTCTGAGGGCCAGAACCCAAGGGCGCTCGCTTGTGCCGAGCTGGGTCCTGATCCGCGAAGACCGGGACAGCAGGTGATCGTCGTCGACGCTTCAGTCGCTGTCAAATGGGTCTTCGACGAGGAATATGGGGATGAGGCTGTGGCGCTACGGGATGCGCCCGACGTGCCCATAGCGCCGACCTTGATGCTGGTCGAGGCCGGCAACGCGCTTTGGCGACGCGTCGGCCGTGGCGAGTTGAGCACAGAGGAGGCTGCTGAGCTGTTGGCTGTGCTGCAAGGCCTGCCCGTCGGTTACGTGGAGGAGCAGGCCCTGGTCGCCCCCGCTCTGGCGCTGGCGACGGCGATGCAGCATCCGATCTACGACTGCATCTATCTGGCCCTGGCGCTTCGGCAGGACATCCAGCTCGCCACCGCTGATGTCCGGTTCGCGCGGAAACTGATCGCAAATGGTCATGGTGAGCGGTTGCGATTGATCGGATCACTATGACCCCTGAACCCCGTCTGACCTCCCTGGCTCACGGCGGCGGCTGCGGCTGCAAGCTTTCGCCCGGCGTGTTGAAGGACATCCTGGAGGGCACGCCCCAGGGTGCGGTCTTTGCCAACCTGATGGTGGGTACCGAAACCTCGGACGACGCGGCGGTCTGGCGGCTGAACGACACCCAGGCGCTGGTGGCGACCACGGACTTCTTCATGCCGGTGGTGGACGATCCGTTCGATTTCGGCCGGATCGCGGCCACCAACGCCCTGTCCGACGTCTATGCCATGGGCGGGCGGCCGATCTTTGCCCTCGCCCTGGTCGGGATGCCGGTGAATGTGCTGTCGACCCTGACCATCGGGCGTATTCTGGCCGGCGGGGCCAGTGTCTGCGCGCAGGCGGGTATCCCCGTGGCGGGCGGCCATTCGATCGACAGCGTCGAGCCGATCTATGGACTGGTGGCGCTGGGACTGGTCCGTCCCGACCAGGTGCTGACCAATCGTGGGGCCCGGGCCGGTGATGTCCTGATCCTCACGAAGGGGCTGGGCATCGGCGTCCTCAGCGCAGCCCTGAAGTCGGAACGGCTGGATGATGCCGGCTATGCCACGATGATCGCCTCGACCACGCGGCTGAACGCCGTGGGGGCCGATCTGGCGACGATGGGCGGGGTCCACGCCATGACCGATGTGACCGGATTCGGCCTGCTGGGCCATGCGCTGGAGATGGCGCGGGGATCGGGTCTGGCGGTCGAGATCGAGGCCGGTGCCACGCCGCTGCTGGACGGGGTCGAGGCGCTGGTGCGCGACGGGGTGCGGACCGGGGCGTCGGGACGGAACTGGGCCAGCTATGGCGAGGGCGTCACCCTGCCCCTCGGGTTTGCTGACTGGCGGCGCGACCTTCTGACCGATCCCCAGACCTCGGGCGGGCTGCTGGTCGCCGTGGCGCCCGCAGCCGCCGAGGCGGTGCTGGAGGCGGTGCGGACCGCAGGCTTCGACCGGGCGGCGGTGGTCGGCCGGGTGGTCGCAGGGTCCGGGGTCCGGGTCTTTTGATCCGGCGCACCACCGACCTTTCGGCGACGGCACGGGCCGGGTTCGATGCCCTCATCGATGTCCGCAGCCCGGCCGAGTTCGCGCTGGATCACATCCCCGGTGCCATCAACCTGCCGGTGCTCGACGACGCCGAGCGGGCCGAGATCGGCACCCTCTACGTCCAGTCGTCGAAATTCGTCGCCCGACGCCTCGGCGCGGCGAAAGTCGCCCGCAATATCGCCGCCCACCTGGACGGGGCGCTGGCGGACCGCGACGGCAGTTTCCGGCCGCTGGTCCACTGCTGGCGGGGCGGACAGCGGTCCGGGGCGATGGCGGCGGTGATGGATCAGATCGGCTGGCCGGTCACCGTGCTGGACGGCGGCTACAGGACCTGGCGGCGCACGGTACAGACGGCCCTGTACGGCGACGGGGCGGCCCTGCAGGTCGTACTGCTGGACGGCGGGACCGGATCGGGCAAGACCGCGCTGCTGGAACGGCTGGCGGCGCTGGGCATTCAGACGCTGGATCTGGAGGGCCTGGCGGCGCATCGTGGTTCCCTGTTCGGGGCCATGACCGGTCAGCCGCAGCCGTCGCAGAAACTGTTCGAAAGCCGACTTTTCGAAGCCCTGGAAGGGCTCGATCCGACCCAACCCGTGGTGGTCGAGGCCGAGTCCAGCCGGATCGGCGCGCGGACGGTCCCGCCGGCCCTGTGGACCGCCATGGGCCGGGCCGGGGTGATCGAACTGTCGGCCCCGGTTCAGGCTCGCGCCGCCTTTTCCGCCCGGGTCTATGCCGACATCGCTTCGGACGTGGCCGCGCTGGAGACCGCGCTGGGGCGGTTGCCGCCCCATCATTCGAAAGAGACGGTCGCCGGCTGGAAGGCCTTGGCCCAGGCTGGCCACACAGAGGCGCTGGCCGCCGCCCTGATCGCCGAACACTATGACCCCGCCTATGGCCGGATGTCAGAGCGGCGCGACCGGCCGGTGCTGGGACGGGTGGCGATGGCCGAGGTGTCGGACGCCGAACTTGACCGGGCGGCGGAGGCGGTGGCCGGGATGGTCGGTGGAGCCGGCCGGAGATAGCCTTCCCCCGCCGGCGGGGGAAAGCGGTCCGTCTTCGGCGCAGCATAACTGGACCGATGGGGGAATTTTCCTGCTGACGGTGAAGCACAACGCTTACCCCCTCGTCACGCGTGTCGCTGCTCGCCACGACGCGACACTTCCCCCGTGAAGAACGGGGGAAGGGCTGCTAGCCTTCCGCCATGACCCGATCCCGCACCGCCGCCCTCTTGACCTCGCTCAGCCTGTGGGTGCTGATCGCCCTGGTAGTCGGTCTGGTGGCGGGGGCGGCGGCGCAGGCCTATGGCATTCCCGGCGGGACGGGCACCATCGCGTTCGTCGATGCGTTGGGGCAGCTGTGGCTCAATGCCCTGCGCATGACGATCATCCCGCTGGTGTTCAGCCTGCTGGTGACCGGCATTGCCTCCATTGCCGACGCAGCATCGACGGGGCGGCTGGCGCTGAAGGCGGTCGGGGTGTTCGCGGTGCTGCTGGTCGGGGCGACGGTCTACGGCATCGCCGCGTCGCAAGGCCTGCACGCCCTGTGGCCCATTGATCCGCAAGGCGCGCGCCTGCTGCTGGCCGGGGCGTCCGGAGACGCGGCGGTGCGCGAGAACCTCGGCGGCGGCGGGCTGGTCGCCTTCCTGACCAATCTGGCACCGTCCAATCCGATCCGCGCTGCAGCCGACAACGCCATCCTCGGCGTCGTCGTCTTCGCGATCGTCTTCGGCTTGGCCACCACCCGTCTGCCGGCGCGCCTGCGCCAGCCCCTTGCGGTCTTCTTCGAGGCGGTGGCCGAGACCATGATCGTGATCGTCCACTGGGTGCTGCGTGCCGCCCCCGTCGGGGTCTTCGCCCTGTCGCTGGGCGTGGGCCTGCGGGCCGGGCTGGGGGCCGCAGGGGTGCTCGGCCACTATATCGCGCTGGTGGTGCTGGCCCTGATCGGCCTGATCCTGCTGACCTATCTGGTGGCCATCGTCTTCGGGCGCATCAGTCTGGGCCGGTTCGCCCGGGCCGCCGCCCCGGTCCAGGTGGTGGCCTTCTCGACCCAGTCGTCGCTGGCCTGCCTGCCGGTGATGGTCGAGCGCGCGATCGACCATCTCGGCGTTTCCCAGGCGACGGCGGGTCTGGTCCTGCCGCTGGCGGTGGCGGTGTTCCGCATCACCTCGACGGTCGCCAACCTGGCCGTCTGCATCTATGTCGCCCACCTGTACGGCATCCCCCTGACGCCCGGGGTTCTGTTCGCCGGCGCGGTCACGGCCCTGGCCATCAGCGTCGGCACCGTCGGCCTGCCGGGTCAGGTTTCCTTCTTCGCCTCGATCGCCCCCATTGCGCTGGCCATGGGCCTGCCGCTGGAGGTCCTGCCCCTGTTGCTGGCAGTCGAGGTGGTCCCCGACATCTTCCGCACCATCGGCAATGTCACCGCCGACCTGACGGTGGCGCGGATCGTCGAGGGACAGGACGCGGAGACGGAGGCGGCCGCGGGGATCTAGGCTGCAGGCGTCTTTGCCTGGATCACCCCTCTCCCCACATGCGCAGCAGGTTCCCGATCGTCTTGTCGAGGGTCAGCGAGGCGTCATCCGCCGCGCCGTCCCGCAGGCGCGCGAGGTCCAGCAGGATCTCCCTCTGGTCGGGTCGCCGGATCAAGCTCTGGATCCAGCCGACACAGGCCAGACGTTCGCCGGCCGTGACAGGCGTCACCCGGTGGAGGTGCCCGGTGGGATAGAAGACAACGCAGCCCGCCGCTGGTCGGAACTCGCGGTCCCCCGCCGGATCCGAAATCAGCAGCGCCCCGCCTTCGTAGGTCTCCGGGTCCGACAGGAAGAGGGTGAAGCTTACGTCGGTCCTGAAAGGCCACCCGTCGACGTCAGACATCAGGGCATTGTCCGCGTGCAGCCCATACTGCTGGCCGGGCGCGTAGCGTGAAAAAATCAGGGGCGACCAACGAACGGGGCGCACCAGGTCCTGCACGATCCTGTGGTTTTCCAGCGCGATCCTCAGGCTCCGGCCCAGCGCAATCACGTCAGGGTCGTCCCCGCGCGCCTGCGCGTTTCGCTTGACCCTGGAGGCCGTCGCGCCGGCCGTGACGCCCCCGTCCCTGAAGGGCACGCGACCGAGGACCTCACGGATGGCGCGCACCGCCTCGCGATCGATCAGGTCAGCGGTTACGATCAATTGTGCCTCCGGTGGGTCATCCGCTGAGCGCCGGCGAGGATACCCACCAGAGACCCTTTGCCCCAAACCGCCCGAAAACACTCCTGGGAACCCGGAAATCCATTACCAAAAAGAAGTCGTGGGCCTTCGCCCGGTCTCTGCCTGACCTTGCCTTTTCGCCGCTGTGGCACCATTATCGAGCAGCGACCCGGGCCCCTCTGACCGCAACAGCCTCCCTGGCAGCTGCGGTGATGTCGGACGCAACACGTTTCAAACGTGAGGCCCGACTGCCCCGTATGGCGTTGCGCCTCTTTTCTCGACGGGACCCGCTCATGCCTCTGATTCTCTGCCCCAACGACAACAGCCCGATGCAGACCGTGGACCGCGCCGGGGTCCAGTTCGACATGTGCCCCACGTGCCGCGGCGTCTGGCTGGATCGGGGAGAACTCGAGAACCTGATGGCGGCCAGTGCTCAGGGAAGCGCCCAGCCAGCTGCCCCCACGCCGCCGCCCATGGCGGCACCCCGCCCCCAACCCTGGAGCCCGGGCTTCGGTGAACGCGGCGAGTATGGGGAACGCGGCGAGTCCGGCGAGCGCGGTGAATACGGGCAGGGCTACGGCGGGTACCGCAAGAAGCGCGGGTCGATCTTCGACATCTTCGACTGAGACCCGGCGGCGCGCCGGTCGCCCACAAGCCTGTGCGCGGCATGGCCGAAAGCAGCTGGTCCGGGCGGCCACCACCGTCTCTGCTGCACGCCTTCAACGCCGCGCGAACGTCTCCAGCGGCATCCGCAGCTCGAGCTGCCGCAGGGCTACCGCGACCTTGACCAGCGCCATCGCCTCGGTCGGCCGCCTTTCGCTGACCAGCCAGGCCGCATGCAGGGTCGCGAGCCGTACCGCCTCCGCCGGCTCCATCGTTCCCATCGGCGCATCCGAAGCCAGCAGGGCCTGCAGTCCCGGCCGCGGATCGCCCGCATCTCGCGGCAGTTGCCGGTCCAGCTGCCCCGCGATCCGTATGCGCGTCCAGCCCTCTTCCAGCGCGCGTCGCCTCAGATTGGACAGGCCCACATCGAACCGGCGCGCGACCGCCGGCCCGGATTCCCCGGCGATGTAAGCGGCCCTGACCCGGGCCCAGGTCTCGGGGCCGCGGTATTTGCGCAGACGATGGTGTTCCATGTCGCAAGCGTAACGGATGTCCACGTCAGGAACGGTCGCATCGGCGAACCGTGCGTATCGAAAGTCGCGTCCGCGACCCCCGAAAGTGTCTCTGGTTTCACGCCCGCTGTCGCGCTTTTCTCTGACCGGCCTGACCGGATTCGCTGCGTCCGACCGTCAGGCACTGGTCGAAATCACCGCTTTCGCGCCGACCTCAGCCGTAGTCCTGGATCGGGCGCACATCCAGCTCGCCGGCCTTGATCGCGCCGATGGCCTGGGCCGCGGCCAGCGCGCCCGCAGTCGTCGTATAATAGGGCATCTTCATCATCAGGGCGGTGCGACGCAGGGAGAAGCTGTCCTGCAGCGCCTGTTTGCCGTCGGTGGTGTTGAAGACCAGCTGGACCTCACGGTTCTTCATCGCATCGACGATGTTCGGACGGCCCTCCAGCACCTTTTTGACGAAGGTCACGGGCAGGCCCTGTTCGGTCAGGTAGGCGTGGGTGCCCCCCGTGGCCATGATCGAGAAGCCCTCGGCCAGCAGGGTCTTCACCGCCTCAAGGATGAAGGGCTTGTCGGCGTCCTTGACGCTCACGAAGGCGCAGCCTGCAACGGGCAGGGTGGTGCCGCCGCCGATCTGGGACTTGGCGAAGGCGCGGGCGAACGCAGGCGCCATGTCGGCCTCACCCTCGCGTTTCCAGTCCAGCCCCATGACCTCGCCGGTCGAGCGCATCTCGGGGCCCAGCACCGTGTCCACGCCGGCGAAGCGGGCGAACGGAAAGACGGCTTCTTTGACCGCGATATGGTCGTAGGGCTTGTCCGTCAGTCCGAAGGACTTCAGCGGCACTCCGGCCATGACCTTGGCGGCGATCGCGGCGACAGGCTGGCCGATGGTCTTGGCCACGAAGGGCGCTGTGCGCGACGCGCGCGGGTTCACTTCCAGCACGAAGATGCGCGGGTTTTCACTGTGCGGTTCCTCGATGGCGAACTGGACGTTCATCAGGCCGCGCACTTTGAGGGCCCGGGCCATGGCCTCGGTCTGGCGCTTCAGCTCGGCGACGATTCCCGCCGACAGCGAAAAGGGCGGCATCGAACAGGCGCTGTCGCCCGAGTGAACCCCGGCCTCCTCGATGTGCTCCAGCACGCCCGCCACGAACACCGTCTCGTCATCGCACAGGGCGTCGACATCGACCTCGGTGGCGCGGTTCAGATAGTGGTCGATCAGTACGGGATCATCGCCCGACACCCGCATGGCCTCGCCGACATAACGGTCCAGCTGTTCGCGGTCGTGGACGATCACCATGCCGCGTCCGCCCAGCACATAGGAGGGGCGAAGCACCACGGGGTAACCGACCTCCTCCGCCTTCTGCGCGGCCTCTTCTGCGCTGCGGGCCAGGCCGTTGGGCGGCTGCATCAGGCCGATGTCATGCAGCATGACCTGGAACCGCTCGCGGTCTTCGGCCAGGTCGATGGAGTCCAGCGACGTGCCCAGGATCGGGATGCCGTCTTCGTGCAGGGCATGGGCCAGCTTCAGCGGCGTCTGGCCGCCGAACTGGACCACCACGCCGATCAGGTCGCCCTTCGAGCGTTCGACCTCGATCAGCTCAAGCACGTCCTCGGCCGTCAGCGGCTCGAAATACAGCCGGTCGGAGGTGTCATAGTCCGTCGAGACCGTCTCTGGGTTGCAGTTGACCATGATCGATTCGACGCCGATGTCAGCGAAGGCAAACGCCGCGTGGCAGCAGCAATAGTCGAACTCGATCCCTTGCCCGATCCGGTTGGGGCCGCCGCCCAGGATGATGGCTTTCTTGTTGCCGGTGGGACTGGATTCGCACTGTGGGACCTGGCCCAGGGCCCCGGTCTCATAGGTCGAATACATATAGGCGGTGGCACTGGCGAACTCGGCGGCGCAGGTGTCTATGCGCTTGAATACGGGACGGACGTTCAGGGACCGGCGCAGGGTGCGGACCTGTTTTTCCGACTGGCCGGTCAACTGGGCGAGGCGGGCGTCGGCGAAGCCCTTGGCCTTGAGGCGGCGGAAGTCGGTGGCGTCGGCGGGCAGGCCCCTGACGCGGATATGGCCCTCCTCGCGCACAATGTCGGCGATCTGGCGCAGGAACCAGGGCTCGTAGGAACAGGCGGCATTGACCTCCTCGACCGACAGGCCGTGGCGAAAGGCTTGCGCGATGACGCGGATGCGGTCAGGCGTTGGCTGGCCCAGGGCGCGGATGACGGCGGCCCGGGCCGAGGCGTCGTCCTCAACGTCCACCGTGCCTTCGATCTCGATCTCGTCAAAGCCCGAAAGGCCGGTCTCCAAGCCGCGCAGGGCCTTCTGCATCGATTCCTGAAAGGTCCGCCCGATGGCCATGACCTCGCCCACCGACTTCATCGAGGTCGACAGGGAGGGCTCGGCACCGGGGTATTTCTCGAAGGCGAAGCGGGGGATCTTGGTCACGACATAGTCGATCGACGGCTCGAAACTGGCCGGGGTGACCATGGTGATGTCGTTGGTCAACTCATCCAGGGTGTAGCCGACCGCCAGACGCGCCGCGACCTTGGCGATCGGGAAACCGGTGGCCTTGGAGGCCAGGGCCGAGGACCGCGACACCCGCGGGTTCATCTCGATCACGACCATGCGGCCGTCAGCGGGATTGATGGCCCACTGCACGTTCGATCCGCCGGTCTCGACGCCGATCTCGCGCAGGACGTTGATCGAGCCCGTGCGCATGCGCTGGTACTCTTTATCGGTCAGCGTCAGGGCGGGGGCGACGGTGATGCTGTCGCCCGTGTGCACCCCCATCGGGTCGATGTTCTCGATGGAGCAGATGATGATGCAGTTGTCCGCCTTGTCGCGGACCACCTCCATCTCATACTCCT
>Ga0105047_10003103_pt1 | contig 29425 bp, 29 predicted proteins | sample MAT04_FD_78384 | JGI IMG/M metagenome (GOLD analysis project Ga0105047, IMG submission 78384) | Freshwater microbial communities from Lake Fryxell liftoff mats and glacier meltwater in Antarctica - MAT-04 (megahit assembly) | ecosystem: Environmental > Aquatic > Freshwater > Ice > Liftoff... | reverse complement strand
CGCAAGCTGCGGACGGCGGGCTTCCGGCATCCGCGGGCGATCGAGACGCTGCAGGGCATCAAGCTGCTGAGTGCGGCCTTGATGGCACTGGGGGTGGCGGCGGCGGCCGGGATCAACGGGCATGACTTGAAGGGCATGATCATCGCGGCCATCTGCGCGGGCGGATTCGTGTCGATGCTGCCGGAGCGGTTTCTTGAGTACCGGGCCCGTTCGCGGTCCTTCGCAATCCGGCGGGGACTGCCGCCGGCGCTCGACCTGATTGTGCTGGGGTTGGAAGCGGGACAAACCTTGGACCAGTCGTTGTCGGAAGCGAGCCGCGAACTGCGTGATGCGTATCCGGAACTGAGTACGGAACTGGCCGTGGTGCCGCTGGAACTGCGGGCCGGCTATCCGCGGGCGCAGGTGCTTATCAATCTGGCGCGTCGTAATGAGGAGCCGGAACTGACGAAGTTGGTGAACTTGTTAGTGGACTCGGACCGGTTTGGCACCAGTTTGGCGCCCGCGCTCAAGATGCATGCCCGCTATATGCGGACTCGGCGCCGGCAGTTGGCGCAGGAGCAGGCGCGGAAGACGACCGTGAAGCTGGTGTTTCCGGTTTTCTTTCTGATCTTTCCCTCGGTGCTGGTGGTGACCTTGGGGCCCGCGGTGATCAGTTTGTATTCGTCACTGATTCCGATGTTGGAGAAGTGAGATTAGTCGAGGGTGTCTTCGAGCGAGGTGCTGCGAAGAATGCGGCGGGCCCAACGGTCAAGCTGCTCGGCGGAGGCGCGATGCACCTGATCGAGAGTTGACTGCGGCAATGCGCCAAACTTTTCGGCGAGAAGAGCGAGCAGAAGCTCCTGGCGCCCGGCTTCACGCCCTTCCTGACGCCCTTCCTGACGCCCTTCCTGGCGCCCTTCTTCGATCAAGGGGCGAACGACGGCATTTTCTTTGAGGTCAATGGCGAGCATAGGAAACTCCTTCAACTGTTGACTCAGCACTTCGTCTAACTTCAGTATGCCCGAAAATGCCGTCAATTCGGCGAGGGCAGATTCCTGGTCGGCTCGATTCAGGGTGTTTAGCTTGCCGAGTAGCGCTTGGAGGACGACGGGCCGGTCGCCTTGGGCACCGAGGGCCCAGAGGTTGTCGCCCCAGTCGTCACTGGTGAGGAGGTCGCTGGCGGCGTAGTCCTGTAGGTTGACGATCTCAAACTGGTGGGTGGTACCGCCTTCGGCGAAGAAGGGGGGTAGGCGCAGGTTTTCGCGGCCAATGTAGAAGACGCGCTGATGCACGGGCTGACCGTACTCGCGACGGAAGTAGACCCAGTAGTCCAGCATTCGGAAGGCGAAACCGGCCTCCTGGGTGGCTTGAAACTCGACATGATGAATCTGGCCTTGGTCATTGCGCACCAACATATCCACTTGGCGATTCGAAATCTGTGGTTGTTCGGTGGGAAGCTGTTCGGCGATTCTGCCGCCACAGAGGCGGCGGCTCAAGATTCCTTCGCTCGCGCGCCGGAGCCAGACCTTGGACAGGATGTCTTTCGTTTTCGCCATGCACTCTTAGCTTAGTATCGGGCCTACTATGGGTCGGGTAGAGATTCGCGGGAGGTGTCTAACCCGAGCAAAACCGGGCCAGGACGACGGAAAGGGGCGGAACTCATCACCGTTGCCAATCGGCCCCATAAAAATTAGCCATGGTTCCGAGGCGCTGGAAGGCACCGGCAGTACTGGCCCCCAGGCGCACTTCCATGGTTATAATCGAGTTTCAGCGGCGTGCCCGGAGCCTTCCGGCCGATTTACCCCCACTGGATAGAGGAGTCCGATGTCCACCGAATTGAAGAACTTTTTGACACTCACTTACGCGGAGTTGGAAGAACTGAACCTGGCGGCCAAGGCGCAGCGCAAGGCGCGCATTGACCCGGCGGTGATCCAAGAAGAGCGCCTAAAGTACCTGAACGATACGCCGAGCATTAAGGCCGTGACGCTCCTGTTCAGCGACCTCGAAGGCCGGCTGCACATGCTGGACTACGACAAGAAGTTTCTCGTCAAGAGCTGGGACAACCTCACCTTTGACGGCAGCTCGATCCGCGGCTTTACCGCGCAGCGCGAGAGCGATTTGCGCTTGAGCATCGATTGGAACGCGTTTTACTGGACGCCGGCCGATGTCTTTGGTCCGGGCAAGGTGATGGTGTTCGGCGAAGTGGTCGATAAAGACGGCTCGCCCTACCGCGCTGACCTGCGGGCGGTGCTGAAGCAGTACGCCAACAAGCTGTACGCCAAGGAAGGCTATACGCTGAACGCGGCTAACGAAATCGAAGGTTTTCTGTTCGCCGGTGCCGACGCCGAGCGCAAGTATCACGAGACCGGGAAATTCGAGTATGTGAATACGGGCGGTTACTACCACTCCCTGCCGGGCGATCCGCTGCGGACCTTTATCGACAAGGTGGCCGAAGTGCAGCGCTCGATGGGCTTTGAGAACGAGAAGGACCACCCGGAAGTGGCCCCCTCGCAGTTCGAGATTAATTACACCTACGGGGACGTGGTGTCGGCGGCGGACCAAATTCAGCTCTACAAGCTGATCTGCCGTCAGGTGGCCACGCAGATGGGCTATAGCGTCAGCTTCCTGCCGAAGCCGGTGGTGGGTGTGAACGGTAGCGGCATGCACACCAATGTGTCGATTATGAAGAACGGCAAGAACCTTTTCTGGGATTCAAAGGGCGAAGAGAAGGTCAGCAAGATGGCGTGGCAGTTTGTCGATCGCATTTTGACGCACGGCAACGACATCTGTGTGCTACTGAACGCGAGCGTGAACGCTTATCGCCGCTTGGATCCGCACTTCGAAGCGCCGAATCAGATTAAGGCTTCGGCGACGGATCGCGGTTCGATGGTGCGCATTCCGATCGGGAACGAGAAGAGCGCGCGGGTTGAGATACGGTCGGTGGGTCCGGACGCGAATCCTTATATGGTGCTCTATTCCGTGTTCAAGACGGGCCTGGACGGCGAGACGGCGAAGATCAAGAATCTGCGTCAGGCCGATCGGTACCTGCCGGACAACATTTACACGGCGCTCGAGAACTTCAAGGCTGCCAAGTGGACTGACGAATTGTTGGGCGAAGATGTGAAGGGCCGCTATGCCGACCTCAAGCAGGCTTCGGCCGATCGTTGCGCCCGGTTGTTGGGCACCGTCGTCAAGACGGCGGAAGTGCAGTTTCACCACGAGGTGTACAACCAATACCTCTGGAACCAGTTCTAGCTTTTTTGGATGGGTACCCAAGACGCCCTGGCCGCAAGCCAGGGCGTTTTGCTGTCTAATGGAAGTTGCACACGTCATGACCCCTAAAGAAGTTCTCGAATACGCCAAACAGCACGAAGTGCGCCAAGTGGATTTGCGCTTCACGGATATCCCCGGGCTGACACACCACATCAGCTATCCGATCGATCAGTTGGAAGAGAGCAGTTTCGAGGCTGGCTTCGGCATCGACGGCAGTTCGATCCGCGGCTGGGCGGCGATCAACGAAAGCGACATGCTGTTGATTCCGGATCCGACGACGGCGTTCCTCGATCCGTTTACCGAGATTCCTACCTTGGTGATGCTGGGTAACGTGATCGATCCGTTGACGCGGCAGAAGTATGAGCGGGATCCGCGGTACATCGCCCAAAAGGCGGAAATGTATCTGAAGAATTCCGGGCTAGCCGATACCACTTATTTCGGGGCCGAGGCGGAGTTCTTTGTTTTCGACAATGTCCGTTTCGACAGCACCATCAACCAGGCCTTTTACTTTATCGATGCCGAGGAGGGGCGCTGGAATTCGGGGCGCGAACACAATAACCTGGGTTACCGGCCGCGGGTGAAGGAAGGTTACTTCCCGGTGCCGCCCACGGACATGTACATGGACCTGCGCAGCGAGATGGTGGAGGTAATGATCGGTTGCGGCCTCACCATTGAGTGCCACCACCACGAAGTCGCCACTGGCGGGCAGTGTGAGATCGACCAGAAGTATGACACGTTGCTCAAGAGCGCCGATAACATGGTGCTCTATAAATACATTGTGCGCAACGTGGCCAATCGCAATGGCAAGACCGTGACTTTTATGCCGAAGCCTTTGTTTGGCGATAACGGCAGCGGGATGCATTGCCATCAATCGTTGTGGAAGGAAGGCAAGCCGCTGTTTGCCGGCGATGGTTATGCGGGCTTGTCGCAGATGGCATTGTGGTATATCGGCGGGTTGTTGAAGCATTCGCGAGCGTTGTCGGCGATTATTGCGCCGACGACGAATAGTTATAAACGGCTGGTGCCGGGTTACGAGGCGCCGGTGAATTTGGCTTACTCGCGCCGGAACCGGTCAGCGGCGGTGCGGATTCCGATGTATTCGGCGTCGCCAAAGGCGAAGCGAGTGGAGTTCCGGCCGCCGGATCCGAGCGCGAACCCTTATTTGGCCTTTGCGGCCATGTTGATGGCGGGCTTGGACGGCATTCTGACCAAGGCCGATCCGGGTGAGCCGCTGGATAAGGATATTTATGACTTATCCACGGAAGAGATGAAGGCGGTGCCATCGATGCCGGCTTCGCTCGATGAGGCTTTGACTTGTCTCGAAGAGGATCATGCCTTCTTGCTGAAGGGCGATGTATTTACTGAGGAGTTACTCGAAACTTACATTGCTTACAAGCGGAAGAATGAAGCGGATGCGGTGCGGTTGCGGCCGCATCCTTATGAGTTTTCGCTTTATTACGATATTTAGATGAATCTTCGGCGGGATGCGCTGGCTATTTTTCGGGCGGCTTTGCGGGCGGCGGATCCTCGGGAAGGGATTCGTCGGGCGCAGGCGCAGTTCCAGGATCTATTGGATGGGTCCTACGAACATATCTATGTCGTGGGAGCAGGCAAGGCAAGTGCGGCGATGGCGCTCGAAGTGGAACGGATCCTCGGACGGCGGATCACGGGTGGCCTGATCAATACCAAGCATGGCCACTTAGCGGAGCTTAAGCGTATTGAATTAAACGAATGCGCGCATCCGGTGCCGGATCAGGCCGGGGTGGATGGTGCGCGGCGTATTGCTGAAATTACTGGGCAAGCCACGGGGCGGGACTTAGTGATCTGCCTGATTTCCGGCGGCGCTTCCGCCCTGCTGCCTTTGCCGGCCCCGGGACTTACGCTGGACGACAAACAATCGGTGACCCGCCAGTTACTCGCCTGCGGGGCGAATATTCATGAGATCAATACGGTGCGGAAGCATCTGTCGGCGATTAAGGGTGGGCAGTTAGCCGAGTTGGCCGCGCCGGCGAAGTTACTCACCTTGGTACTTTCGGACGTGATTGGCGACGACCTGAGCGTGATCGGCTCCGGACCCACGGTGCCCGACCATTCGACGTTTGCCGAGGCGCGGGCGATCCTGGCGCGCTACAAGATCGAGCCGGCGAAGGCGATCGCGCGACATCTTGAAAAGGCGACGCGGGAGAATCCGGCGCGGCTCGAGAATACGCGGACGCTGATTGTGGGGGCCAACCGGCTGGCGGTGGATGCTGCGGCCGTAGAGGCCGAGCGGCGCGGATACCGGCCGCTGGTGCTGTCGACGACCATCGAAGGTGAGACGCAAGATGTGGCGCGGATGCACGCCTCGATTGCGCGGGAAGTGACGGAGAGCGATCGGCCGGTTGCGGCACCGGCTTGCCTGATCTCGGGTGGCGAGACGACGGTGACGCTCGACGGGGATGGCCTGGGTGGCCGGAATCAGGAGTTCGTCCTCGCGGCGGCGCTTTATCTTCCGGAGCGAACGGTGGTGCTCAGCGGAGGCACCGATGGCACCGATGGCCCTACCGATGCCGCGGGCGCGATTGCCGATTCGGAGACCGTGAAACGAGCCAAAGCGCGGGGACTGGATCCACGCGCCTCGCTCGCTCGTCACGATAGCTACCACTTCTTTGCCGCGCTGGACGACCTGATTAAGACCGGACCCACGGGCACGAACGTAATGGATGTCCGGCTGATGCTTATTGGTCCACGGCCTTCGGGAGGGCGGGTAACTTCGGCGAAGCGGGCGGTTCGGGGGGAGCCGGAGGCGCAGCCGTCGAAGCGGTAGCGATTTCGCTGCGGCGGATGGTGATGGAGCCACGTTCGGTGGAGACGTTCACTTTGGGGCCCGCGCCGGTGGTGCCCTTGATCACCCCGCCGCGGTCCTGCAAATCGGAGGTTAAGGGCGCGCCAAACTCATTCTCGTACTCGCCGCGCTTGGTGGTGGCGGAAAGTTGGAAAGCGGCTTTCGATGGCATCGAGACGGTGACGGCGCCGCTGCGGGTGCGGGCATCGATGGCCGAGAGCGGTAGACGGCCGGGGGCGAGTTCAATGTCCCCGCGGTCGAGCTCAATCTCGAGCGCTTGGGTGAAGTTATTCAGCTTGATGTCGCGTGATTGGGACCGCACGACGATCTTGGCGGGGCCGGTGAAGTCGTCGCCATCGATCTCGCCGCGGGACATGCGGACTTCGCCGTTGATGCGCTCCATCGAAAATTCCGAAGAATCGCTGCGGAAGCGGAGGGGCTTGGCGAGTTGGCGGAAGCGGAGGTCGCCGGTATAGCGGAAGTCGACGGTGACTTGGCCGGCGATGTTTTCGAGGTCGAGGTCCTCGCCGCGGCCTTTCACTTCGACGGTACCCTTGACGTTGCTAGCGCGGACGACGTCGCTGCGGCGGACTTCGATGCGGGCGGACCCAACGTCGTTGAGGCGAACGCCGGCGTTGTCGGAGTCGATCTCCACCGCGCCGGTGACTCCGGTGACGTCAAAGTCGCCATTGCGACCCTTGCACTCGATGGCGACGTTGCGTGGGACGGCAATGTCGAGCTCGGCGGTGAGTCGCTCGCGCCCGCTCCAACGTTCCTGGCTGGTGCGGATGTAGAGGATATCGCCTTGGCGCGAGATGGCCAGTCGGGCCTGTTGATTGGCGCGTTCAGCGGACTGGCGGTCAATGGCGCGGATCATGCTGCGGCCGTCCACCTTCACCATCGTGCCGTCGCCACCGACGAGGCGGGCGTTGCCGCGCAGGTTTTCGAGGACGATCTTCTTGACGCCATCAGCCGATTGCTCGGCGTGCAGGGGAAAGTCGTAGGTGTCGCCCATCATGTCCCAGCCGAGAACCCTCAGATTGCCGGGCCAGTTGGTGACGCGGCCGGCGGCCGAAGCTCCGGCGCCAAAGAAGCATATAAGAATAATGAAGGCCCATTCGCCGCCGTTTACGCCGGTTTTGGGCAGTAAGTGCCCGGCTTGCCAGCTATAGAGGATCTCGACGATGCGGAGCGCGCCCCAACCTACCAGCACCCAGGGCCAGTAAGTGGCGACGATGCGCCAAACCGAAAGATCCGGCCGGATGTTATTTACCAGGAACAGTACACCGATTAGGATCAGAATCAGCGGAGCAATGAGACTGGCTCGCTTCATTGCGCACCTCCCGTGGGCCCTATGGAATTCTTGACGGCCAAACTTTCGAGTAACCGGAATACCCCGTAGATAATAATCAACGCGGGCCAAGTGTTGATGAACTGTACGCCGCCGCTTTGGTCGACGACGAATAAGAGGCCGAGCACGAGTAACAATACGGGACCCCGCAGCGCGGTGAGTAAGTTAGCGTGGTTCATTGCTCGCCCCTACTTGTTCCCAGGGTGCGTACATAAAGCATGTAACCGCCGAGCGCAATCAAGCCCACGGGCCACCAGCGGAGCATGGCGCGGATGGAAATCAGGTCAAGATTGGCGAGCAGGAACAAGACGCCGGCAGCAATTAGTAAGACTGGGCCGACCGGAAAACCCGAGCCGCCGAGGGCGACGATACTCGAGAACTCATCTACCGGCAAACCCTCCAGCCGTCGCTTGGCGGTGTGCATCGCCTCAAAGGCCATATAGAAAATGAAGGCCGGAATCAGGAAGCCGAATAACTTATCTACCGGCCCGGTTTCCATGTCGGCGATCGCCACCAGCAGACCGAAGAGAATTACATGGAGCAGACCCTTGCCGTATTGGGCATTGTAGATGGCGCCCACGCCAGGGATGAGGCCGAGAATAAAGGCGAGGCCGGGGCTGGCTTCCTGGCGGGCGATATTGGGCATCGGCGGCGGGGGCGTGGAAGCGTAGGGATTGTCAGGGTTCGGCGCGCCGACGACTGGCGCGTGCTCCGCGCAATACATGGTGCCCATCGCATAGCGGACGGTCGACGCCGTGAGCGGGGTGCCGCAGCCGCGGCAATAGCCTAAGACGGGCTGGTTCGCAGGGACCGCAGCGGGAGGAGTGTTTTCGGAATTGGTGATATCGGGCGTCATGGAGCGGTTCCTTCTGTCTTCGTCGGGTCGGGCTTCTTCTGGTCGGGCTTCTTCTGGTCGGGCTTGGCTTTCTGTTCGGTTTTCTGCTCGGCTTCCTGATCGCTCAAATCTTTCAGCCGGCTTTGAATCTCATAAACCACACGCAAGGACTCGTAGTATTTGAGAGTCCGGTCCCACACGCGATGGGTCTTATCTTCCACTGCCGCCCATACCTTGACGGGGTCGAGGTCGGACGGCTTTAACTGCTTCACCGGGGCGGTAAACCGGCCTAGCATCGAAAACGAGAGGATCGTCATGGCCATGCCCATCGCTAAGCGCGGTTGCAGCACCGGCTTGATCCAACTCTTCAGCCAACCGCCCATCCCGCCGGCTTTGATGGCAGGCCGGGCGCCATCCGCCGCCGGAACTTCATGGATGATGCGGGTAATCAACTGCGGGGGCGGCTCCACGGTAGGCACGCCTTCAAAAAAGCTCAACACGGATCGCGAATCATCCACCAGCGCTTGGCAGGCGGCACAGCCTGATAGATGCGTGTCCACGGCCGAGCGCGTGGAGGAGTCCAGCGTGCCGTCGACATAGTCGCAAATCAGGATGTCTAATTCCGCGCAGTTCATGACCTTCATCTCATCGTTACCTTATGTCGCTTCAACAAGCGGGCCAATTCCGCCCGGCCCCGATTGAGCCGGCTCTTCACCGTACCCTCCGGTACGTTCAATGCCTGGGCGATTTCCCGATATTCCAGTTCTTCGAGGTCGCGGAGAATGACGGTCTCGCGCAATTCGGGCGAGAGTTTCTGCAGCGCTCCTTGGAGCAATTCGCTAGCCTCGCGGCCGACGACGCGGCTATCGGTACGGGATTCGACCGCCGTTTTCGACTCGAGCACGATGAGAGAATCTTCAATCGAATCGCTCGCTCGCTCTAATTTGGTTCGGCGGTAATGGTCGATCAATAGGTTACGCGTCAATCGAGCCAACCACACTTGAAAGGAACCTTCGCCGGAGCGGAAGCTCTTCAGGCTGCGAAAGACGCGCAGGAAAACGTCCTGCGTCAGGTCCTGCGCCTGGGTGTCGTTGCCGGTAAAGCGATAGGCGATCGAATAGACGCGCTTGGTGTGCAGGCGCACCAGGCTCTCCCAAGCGGCCTCGTCGCCGGCCAAGCAACGCTCCACCAACTCGGTATCGGCACTGGCGTCGGCTGCGAAGATATTGTGCAATCGTTTTTCCACCGCGTCCCGCGAATCCACTATGCCCCACGGCACGGCGAGGGCACCAGCCCCCTGCGAATTGATGCTAAGCTCAGCTTTAGGCCAACGGGCCACGCTAGGCATCGAGGCCCCAAACGCTCGGGATGACTGCAATTGAATTACGGGGAACGCCACTGTTCTCGAATTCCTTCAATTCAAGAAACGAGATGGACTCCACGGAAGTTCAATTAAATCGAGCCGTTCGGACTCACCATTCTAGCCCGTTCGCCGGACGCCGTGTAACGGAGCCCGTTTCGAATTTCCCAGCCATCCGGGATTCTGAGCCCCCACGTAGGGGCCAAAGAATCGAGGAGGAGCGTTGAACCTCCCGGGAAAATGGGTGAAGTACCTAATTCTATTGGTCTTAGTCCTGGCTGTCGCAGCTTGGTTAGGGCTGGCCCGAATGAAGGAAAATGGCTTCGACTGGGATCGGTTCGGCGCCGCGCTCCGCTCGCTCGACATCGCGTGGAACGGTTTCGCCATCGTGTTGATCGTGCTCACTTATGTTGGCCGAGCGGTTCGATGGGGAGCGATGATTCAGCCCATTGCGCCTCAGGCCAGTCTGGTGCGGCTTTTCCGGGCCCAAGTGATCGGGTTTACCGCGGTGACCCTGCTCGGGCGCCCTGGCGAACTGGCGCGGCCTTATCTGATTTCCCGTAGCGAAAGCGTAAGCTTCAGTTCTCAATTGGCCATTTGGTTTCTGGAGCGGGTGTTTGACTTGCTGGCCGTATTGATTCTGTTTGGCTTGGCATTGGCGCAATTAGACCCCAGCACCGCCAGCCATGTGAGCCCCCGGTTGGCCTGGGTGCTACGGACAGGCGGGCAAGTGGCGGGATTACTCGGCGTTGGGGCCAGTGTTTTCATTCTGGCGCTGCGGTTTTTTGCGGACGGCACCCAGCGTCTGTTGTCCCGGCTGCTCGAACTGCTGCCGTTCGCGGTGGGCAAGAAGTTGAACGGCTTTGTGGAGGCCTTCGCCCATGGGATCGCTTCGACGAAAAGCAATTCGCAGTTGGCTTTGGTGTTGTTTTATACAGCAACTGAATGGCTGATGATCGTCGCGGCCTTTTATGCGCTGCTTCGGGGCTTCGGACCCACGAGCCATCTGACGCTTTGGGATTCGGTTGTGGTGTGCGGATTTGTAGCTTTTGGCGGCATTGTGCAGATCCCCGGGGTCGGTGGCGGCATGCAAATTGTTTCGTTTCTGGTGCTTACTGAGATCTATGGCATTCCCAACGAAGGGGCTAGCCTGATGACGATTCTCCTTTGGCTTTCCACCCTGGTGATTGTGGTTCCTTTTGGTTTGGCGATGGCTTTCCAGGACGGGATCAATTGGAGCAATCTGAAGCACCTGCCGGCCGAGGCACAGGGCGGCGCTGTACCGCTAGGATTCGGCAAGGTAGAATAAGAAGTGCTCTGCCCTTTCTGCGGTCATCTGCAAGATAAAGTCATCGACTCGCGCGAAGGTAAAGAGGGCGAGTCGATCCGCCGTCGCCGGGAATGCCTTCAATGCACGCGCCGCTTTACCACTTACGAGCGAATCGACGAAATTCCCTACATGGTCATCAAAAAAGATGGCCGGCGCGAGAAGTTCGACCGGCAAAAAGTGCTGGGAGGACTACTGAAGGCCTGCGAAAAGCGGCCGATTCCGATGACGCGGCTGGCGAATTTGGTGGATGAGATCGAAGGGCTGTTGAATGATTCGGCAGACCGGGAAATCCCTACTAGTCAGATCGGAGAGCTTCTCATGCAGCGGCTGCAGGTTTTCGACAAAATCGCCTATGTCCGATTCGCCTCCGTCTATCGTGATTTTCAGGACGAAGATGCTTTTTTCAATGAAATGAAGACCTTGATGCGCCAAAAGCGCGGCTAGGGTGCGGGTACCCCTACCCCACACGAAATTAAGCTGTAACCAATCTTCGCCGCGAACATCTTTTAAAGTAGGAATCTAGCTGCCACCAATTCGGTGGTATACTCTCCAGGGTACTCAGCGGCCGCTAAACGAAGACGAATCTGACATCTACTGTGCCTTTGCGAACTTTTTCATTCCAGGCCAGTTAAAGCCCTAACCGGCCAAGATCCTTCGGCCTTTAGCAGTCCGCCCGCCCCCCCACCAGGGAGAGATGCGCCTCTTCCGGTCTGGATCCTCGTGCGCCGCTGTCGGGCGCGGAGGAGGTAACTCATGCACGCATGAGGGGAGGCGACCTATGCCCGAAAAATTTTTTGCCTTGAAAAGAGAGGAACCAGACTCAGACTGATTGGCTATGCACCAAAGTCGGTTTGAGGAGGTAAATTGCCAAGTGGACCAATTCGAAGACCAATATATAGCCGAACCGCCTGAGCCCTCGGGATTGTCTTTTGACGAAGAGACAAATTTTTTTCACCCAGAGGAAGTGGCTGACGTTGAGAGTGAAGAGGAAGATCAGCCTGCCCAAGTTGTAGAAGAGTCCATCTACACGGATGACCCCGTACGCGTCTATTTGCGCGAAATGGGTGCCGTACCGCTGCTTACCCGGGAAGGGGAAGTGAACCTTGCCCGCAAAATGGAAAGGGGCAAGGTGCGGATGTACCGTGCCATCAGCCGCTCGGCCATGGTGGAAGGTGTGGCTTGCGAATGGATGGAGCAGGTCCGCAAGGGCGTGCTTGATCTGGAAGACATCACCGATCTCGGTGATGTGGAAGACGGCACTCCCGCCGAAGAAAAGCGCCGTAAGCAAGTTCTACAACAGTTAAACGAATTGCTTTCCCTGCAAAAGAAAAAGCACCAAGCGATGGAAAAGCACGACGCCGTGCCGCTTTCGAATCGTAAGGGCCGCAAAAAGGGCTGGATGAAGTCGCTGCGCTCGGCCGTGGAGTTCTCGCGAGCTTTCCGCGCTCTCCCCTGGCAGATCAGCATGTGGCGGAAGTTCGGCAAGGAGATTGAGCGAGCCGGCGAGGAACTCAACCATCTGCAGGCGGAACTGAAGCGCCACGAAGAGAAATCGAACGCTGCTTCCCAGACTCGGGTGAAAGAGCTGAAGCGCGAAATCAAGAAGAAGGAAGTAACGGCGGGCGCGAGCTTGCTGGACCTTAACCGTTCGCTCCACATCATCCGCGTGGGAGAAGTGGAAGCGGAGCGCGCCAAGAAGGACCTGGTGGAAGCCAACCTTCGGCTCGTCGTCTCCGTCGCGAAGAAGTACGTGAATCGCGGACTGCACTTGCTGGACTTGATCCAGGAAGGCAACATCGGCTTGATGCGCGCCGCCGATAAGTTCGAGTACCGCCGTGGCTATAAGTTCTCCACGTACGCCACGTGGTGGATCCGCCAAGCCATTACGCGCGCTATCGCTGACCAGTCTCGTACCATCCGCATCCCGGTGCACATGAACGAGAGCATGAACAAGTTTCTGCGCGCCACGCGCGAGCTCGAAAAGGAGCTTGGCCGCGCGCCGACCAACGAAGAGATCTCGCGCCGCATGGACATTCCGGTGGAGAAGGTGCAGAAGTTGAAGACCATCTCGCGCGATCCAGTGTCGCTGGAGACGCCCGTCGGCCGCGACGGCGAAAGCGCGCTGGGCGACCTGATTGAGGACCGCTGGGTGGGTTCGCCCGTCGATGCCGTCATCGAGAGCAACGTGCGGGATGAGACCGCTAACATCTTGAAGACCTTGTCGCCTAAGGAAGAAAAGGTGATCCGGCTTCGTTTCGGTATCGGCTGCGAACGCGAGCACACGCTCGAGGAGATTGGGCAGGAGTTCGACGTAACGCGGGAACGCATCCGGCAGATTGAAGCCAAGGCACTGCGCCAGCTTCGGTCTCCGGAGCGGGCTCGCCACTTGCGCGCCTTGCTGGCGGCTCGTTAAGGTTCCCCGCCACCGCTAGCGCGCGACGTAAAGGCCCTACCCCTTCCCGGGGTGGGGCCTTTGCATTTGAACGCGTTCAAAAAAATCTTGCCGAGCGCCCCGACTGGGTCTATGGTGGAAATTGAACACGTTCAAAATTATGGCCACCAAAGCAGAAGAGACGAGTCTAAAGATTCTGGAGGCGGCGCTTGCGCTGTTCCGGCAGCAGGGCTTTGAACCGACCACGATGCGCGACATCGCCAAGCGAGCCAGTGTGGCGACGGGTGCGGCTTACTATTACTACCCCTCGAAAGAGGCCCTGGTGACGGACTTCTACGCGCGGGCCAGCGTCGAAATGCAGCCGGTCATCGAAACGGCTTTGCGCGGCGCGCGGGGGCTGGAAGCGAAGCTGCGCGAACTGATCCGGGTGAAGCTGATCCACTTTGCCCCGAACCGCACGGTGCTGCGGGCGCTGCTGCGTAATGGCGTGGACCCGCAGTATCCGCTGTCGCCATTCAGCGCGCAAACCCAAGCGATCCGGGAAGTCGACATCGCTTGGTTCGCCCGCATTCTGCACGAGGGCGGCGTGACGATTCCGGCTGACCTGAAGGCTGACTTGCCCGGCGTGTTGTGGTTCTTCCAGATGGGAGTAATCTTCTTCTGGCTGTTAGATGAATCGCCGGAGCAGGCGCGCACGGGGCGGCTGCTGGAACTTGCGGCGAAGAGCGTGGTGGGCTTGCTCCGCTTGTCGTCGCTGCCGTTGATGCGGCCTTTGCGGCGAACGGCGCTGGAGCTAGTTGGCTTGGTGAAGGAGGTTCGCTGATGGTGACGTTGGAAACGGTGACCGTGATTGCGGCGCCAGTGGAACATTGTTTCGACTTGGCGCGGAGCGTGGAGGTGCATCTGGCGGGCAACGTGCATTGGGGCGAGCAGGCGATCGCGGAGTTTGGCGCGGAGGGCGGTACGGTGACCGGTTTAGTCGGCTTAGGTGAACGGGTAACGTGGCGAGCCCGGCACTTTGGCGTCCGGCAGCGGCTGACGAGCGAGATCACCGCGCTGGAGCGGCCCACTTACTTTCGCGATGTGATGATCCGGGGCGCTTTTCAGTCGATGGAGCATGACCATTATTTTCGCGCGTTGCCTTCCGGCGAGACGGAAATGCGCGATGTATTTTGTTTCGCGGCGCCCTGGGGTTTACTCGGAAGAATCGCGGAGATCTTTGTGCTGCGAAGTTACATGGCGAACTTACTCGCGGAACGGAATGCGGCGTTGAAGCAGATCGCGGAGGCGAGGTGATGAAGATTGTAATTCCCGGCGGCACGGGGCAAGTGGGCCGCCTGTTGGTGCGTTATTTCAGTGGGCAGGGCCACCAAGTGTTGGCGTTGCACCGCAGCTCAAGCGCGGAACTAACTGCAGCGCTTGCAGGCAGCGACGTTTGTATCAATCTGGCAGGGCGTAGCGTCAACTGCCGCTATGGCGCGGAGAAGCGGCGGGAGATCTTCGATTCACGCATTGACACCACTAGGCAGTTACATGAGGTGATGGCTGGCCTTGGGAAACCACCGCGGGTGTGGATCAATGCAAGTACGGCTACGATTTACCGGCATGCACTGGATCGAGCCATGACGGAGTCCAATGGGGAGTTAGGTGGGAATGAACCGGGCGCGCCAGATACTTGGAACTTCTCGATTGCGGTGGCTAAGGGATGGGAGGAAGCATTCTTCTCGAAAGTGACTCCGCTTACACGGCAAGTGGCGATCCGGAGTGCAATTACGTTTAGTCCGGATCGCGGCGGCGCTTTTGACGTGTTACTCGGCTTAGTGCGGCACGGTTTGGGGGGCGCGCAAGGTTCGGGCGAACAATTCGTTTCCTGGATTCATGAGTTCGATTTTGTCAGGCGGTCGACTTACTCGTTGCCCGGGAGGACTTCGCGGGTGTGGTGAATTTAGCCACGCCGAATCCGCTGCGCAATCGCGAATTTATGCGCGGATTGCGGGAAGCCTGGGGGGCACCGGTAGGGTTGCCATCGACGGAGTGGATGATCGAGTTGGGCGCTTGGGGGATGCGTACGGAGTCAGAGTTGGTGTTAAAGAGCCGGCGGGTGGTGCCGGAGCGATTACTGGCGGCTGGGTTTGTCTTTGAATATCCTTACTGGCCCGAGGCGGCGCGAGAATTGGTGGGCCGGTGGCCGATCGCTCGCTCAGCGGCCTAACCTTCGGAATCAGGCTTTTCCGGCGCTTCCGCTTCGAGGAGACTCTCGAGTTCAGGCAGCGCGGCGAGGTCCTTCTCACGTCCGGTCGCGCGCTTGGCCCGGATCAAGGCGGGAAGATCCAGTGTGCGGAATTGTCGCTCGAATGCTTCAATCTCGATGGCATCCCGCGCCACATGCTCGAACGCACCTAAGCCCATTACCTCAGCCATCAGGTCGATTTCGCCGATGTCGGTTTGCAAGGTTAGGATCGTGGAATTGCTGAGAGTTTTTTCGTCCCAAAAGAAACGTTAGCGATGGCGGTGCCGAAGACGCCCAAGGCCAATAGGCAGAGCATCGGCTCCCAAGCCCATTTTGCGGCGAGTAAGTCCGGGATACCTAACGGTGCCGTCAACACGAGGGCCACGGCTTGGGCGCGCCAGATGACCGGGACGGCGCCGTATTTTTGCTGCAGGCTGCGCGCAATGCTGAGGGCAATGCCATAGGAGACGAGGGCGGCGAGGATCATCGCGACGCCGGCGGCGCTGCTGGAGCCTGCGCCCATTGCGGGCCAAGCGATGAGGGCCGTGCCCGCCAAGCCCACCGCCAAGCCTGCGGCGACGCCTGATGACGGTACCCGGCGGGCTAAGTAACAGGCCACGATCGTGGCGAAGAGCGGGCTGGCGCCGTTCAACATGCCAGTGAGCGCCGAAGAAACGCGTTGCTCAGCGAAGGGGAACATGGTGAGCGGAAAGGCGAACCATAGTAAGCTCAGCCAGACCACCGCGCCCCAGTGCTTTCGCGCGACCGGTTTCCGGGCCGAAGGAAATAGGGCTAAGGTGGCAAAGCCGATGCAGATCCGTAGGAACGTAAGTCCGTTGGGCCCGATGGCGCGTAGGCCTTCCGCAATAAATAGAAACGACGCGCCCCAAATCAGGCCCGGCAGAATTAACAGCAGCACTTACGGCCGCCGAAGTAAGCGGTCAAGCGCCTCGCAGAAGAAATATTCGCCCCACATGACGCTCTCGTTTACCCCAAGGTTTTTACCCATGTGATAGACACCGCCCTTCAGAATGCCTTCCCAGCCCCGGGTCTTATCGCCCAGGTAGTTGGTGCACAAAGTGCGCATAATCTGATTGGCCGTTGACCAATATAGGTGGCCCTTGACAGGATCTTGCATCATACGCGAGAGCCGTAACATGCCGGCCGCGGCAATGGCGGCCGCCGAAGTATCCACTTGCTTACGCGATTCAGCCGTTGCCTGATAATCCCACGGCGGGATGCCATCGTTGGGTGTATGGGCCAGGAAGTAATCCGTACAGGCCTCGGCCGTAGCGAGAAAATGGGGGTCCGAGGAATATTCGTAAGCGGTGGTAAAGCCGTACATGGCCCAGGTGAGTCCGCGGGACCAGCAGGAATCGCTGCGCTCGCCCTGATGGGTGGCTTGCCGCACAAACTCGCCGCTCTTGGTATCGAAGAGCCCTTCTTGCGCCACTGAGCCATCGCCGCGCACCATGTGCCGCCGCGTGGTGTAACTATGCCGCAGAGCAATTTCGCGCAGTTTTTTGTCGCCGGTCTCCCGGGCGGCATAAAACACGATACCCACGTTCATCATGATATCGATGAAGAGCGAATCTTCGCTGACAAAGGAGCGGAGATACTGGCCTTTGTCCCGATAGCGAGCGCCCATGGTCTGGCCGGCGGTAATGAGTACTTTGCGGAGGGACTCATCCTTGGTAACTTGATACCAACGGTAGTAAGTGGAAAGGAAAATAAAGCCGAGGTCATGCACCTCGCGGTCGAGCTTGCGAGGCTCAAGGGGCTTCGAGTAACGAATCGCCGTTTCGCGCCAGACCTTGGCGTCCTTCTCTTCGCTGCGTTTCTCGAAGATCCACATCATGCCGGGCAAAAAGCCATCGCACCAATGCGTCCAGGCGGCACCGTCGTGCTTCCATTTGCCTTTCTTGGTGTACATGGGGTAAAAGTCGGGGTGTTTTTTCACCAGCGCGCCCACCTGCTTCTTGGCGAAGCCTAAGGCGTTTTCAAAGAGAGCGCGGTCGGTTTCCTGTTGGAACGAAATCATTTTTTCTGGCTTTCCGGTGTGGGTTCGCCCGCACCTTGGGTGGCGACAACGAGGTCGAGCCCGTCGGTGAACCTTGGTTCATTGTAAACGACAAAGAGATTTTGGCCGCTGGGATGGACGCCCGAGAGTACCGGCGTGGGCGGATTTTGCCGCGCCGGACCGCGGCGCATGGGCGAGACAATATCGGGCAGCGGCAAGGCTTCGAGTAACTGAGTCTTGAGCGTGCCCCGCCAACGATTGGCCAGGATCTCTTCAAAACGCATGCCCACCAGGAACGCACTGCCCCCCGACGGATTCGCCCGCCGCTCCAAACAAATCAGCCGGCCTTTCAACTGACTTCCCTTCGGGATGATGACTTGTTTATTCACTTTCACATCGCGGCGGACGGTGGCCATTACCGCGTCTCCTACGGCGGACTTCGCCCACACGAGTGGCGTTATCAACTTGATGTCCATCTTGAGGCCCACGGGTACTTCGCGGATCTCATTCGGGGTCAACGCGCCGCCAGCCGCCTCCGCCGGATCGACAAAAATTAAGGTGGATTCGGTTGAGTACTGGCGGCAAGCCGAGAAAGTCGTCTTATTCAAACTTATCGACCCATCTTCGCTTCCCAGCCGCATTTCGCTGCCTTTGGGGATGAGAAACTCCCCTTCGCCCAATCTTACTTGCTGATAGTCTAAAATCTCTTCCTGCATCGGAATGCCCAATTCCGCTGGAATGTCATTCGCGCGCACCACTAGGCGCAGAAGGGAGTCGGATTCCAGATCGATGAGGAAGCTGCCGCCGTAACCGACATTGGCTTCGCGCTCGCCGTGCCGCAAGCTAAACCGGCTTAGGCGGCGCGGCACCGTATAGCTGTATTCCATCGCGCGACGGCTACCCAGTTTGGTTTCGCCGACACGCTCCACCTTGGCGGCACGTCCGTCAAAGATGCTGCGCGCGTGCAGGGCAAAACTACCGTTACCGATCGCCCCGCCGGGTACTAAGTCTCGTAGCCGCGAGCTTTGAAACTCGCGCGACCCAGGCCAGGCAAATATCTCCGCCCGGTCAACCAGGGCGACTTCGAGGCGCACCAAGTCGAGCAGTTGAAACTTTTTCGCCGGTGGCTCCAGCACGGAGCGCTCAATCGTTTCGAGACAGGTATAATTTGGCAGCCGGCCTAAGTCGGCATTCACTTTGGCGCGGATCCGGATCATCGATTCCGCCACGTCAATCTCATCGAGAGATTGCCCGTAGGTCAACCCCGCCAAAGCTAAACCGAAAATCGTCTGCCGCAACACCTCTTCTAATTCTAGCCGTTGCCGTCCTACGGGATCCTCATTTTCTTGAGCGCTTCTCCCCCAGTAGGCAAGGCCTTCTCACTGGCCTTGATTCCATTCAGTTCGAGAATGTAGGCCACGATGTTCGCATAACGATCCTTGGCGAGCGACCCTGGCGCCGCCGGAGGCATGGTCTTTTGGGCCTTTTCAAAGAACGAGAGCACCGTGCGCCCCTGCCAGGCATTCTGAAAGTACTCTCCTGCGAGCGGCGTCCCGAACGTCCCGTTGGTGAGCGTGCTGCCATGGCAGACCGCGCAATTGGCCTCGTAAGCCGTCTTGCCCGCCAGCGCTTGCGCCTGCGTAAACTGCGGCGGAGGTCCGGCGGCCCGATCTGACGCCGCAGCCTTCGTTTCACTCACTACCCGCGGTGCCTCCGTCTCGGCTCCGCCATCTTCGCCCGAGTAAGTGAAGGCCAGAATCGCGCCTGGATTTTTCATTTTCGTGGTGGTACCGCCTCCCACCGCTTCGCTTAATCCTTCGGCGTCGGTTGCCACGTAAATGGTTCGGCCATCGGGGCTCACCGCGGTATCGCGAAACCGGTTGTTTGACTGAAAATAGCGTGACATCTTCGCCGCGGCTGACTTTTCATCGGCCTTTAGTGGGAGCACGTAGAGCGATCCGCGCTTGAGCGTGGTGACGAACAGGACGTGGTCCCAGCCGGGGATGCCCGTTCCCTTCGCCGCGTAATATTCGATGCTGGAGGCACCTACCGTCGGCCAACAGATAAAGTCCACGCCTTTGCACGCCGGGTCACGAAAGTTATGGCCGGTGGGTACGGTGAACATCGTGGCGACCGGCTCTACCATGGCCATGGTGAAGGCGGTCTCTGCTTCGCGAGGTACAGAAGGATGAATGGCTAAGTCGCTAAATCGTAACTGGCGGCAAGGAGTGCTGGCCTCGGCCCAGCGCGCATATTCGTAGGCTTGGTTATCCCGCATCCCGGCCACATGAGGCCAGCCGTAATTTCCGCCTGGCTGCAGAATATTGATTTCGTCGTCGCTCTTCGGTCCTTGTTCGGACGAATACAAGGTCCCATCCGGACCAAAGTCGAGGCCTTGCGGATTGCGATGCCCGTAAGTCCACACATGACTTACTACGCCCTCGAGTTTCGGATTATCCGCAGGAATGGAGCCATCGAGGTTCAGCCGCAGGCTCTTACCCACATAAGCCCGATAGTTCTTCTCGGCCGTTTCTTTTTCGGTCGGCAGCCGCTGTGCTTCCACAGCCAAACAGAAATTGCCTAACTGGTTGTGACCTTGGTCGCCGATGGTGAAATAGAGCTTCCGGTCTGGCCCCATCTTTAACCGGCCACCGTTGTGATCGTTGCCGGCGGGTAAGCCGGCGATGAGGATTACTGGCTGCGCGAGGGTCCCTTTAGCGGTGTCATAACGGTAGCGCACAATTTTTCCGTAGAGATAGCGGTAGGGGCTATTATCGTCCGGAATGTTGGGGTCGGCGCCCAAGCTTTGGTCAACGTAAGTGTAGGCTACGTAGACGAAGTCATTTCCCTTGCTTTGGAGTAACTCCGGATGCAGCGCCATTCCCAACAGGCCGTCCTGCCCGCCGGGCGCCGAGACCTCGTCAATGGTGAGCGCGACCTGCTGCGCTCCACTTGCCGGCTCGATGCGCGTGACGCGCTTGCCGGTGCGTTCGGTAACCCACAGTCTTTTGTCCGGCCCCCAAGTAACTTCCCAGGGTCCCGCGAGTCCGCTGATCACGACGCGCTGCTGGAATCGCTTCGTCCCGCGCAATACCGTCTCCGGGCCATCTTGTGCCCAGACCATAGTAGTTAGGATGAGGCTAGCCGTCAATGATCGCAAGAGGTTCATGACATCAGAATATCTACAAACGCGCCTTTCGCTTTTTCTTCTCGCTATCGAGCGGATCGGCTGGCTGATACTTCAACTCCCGCGACAAGCCCTCCACTAGCCGCGCGAGTACTTGCACCCGAGCCCAATACTTGTCGTTGCCCTCAATTAACAGCCAAGGGGCGACGCGGGTGCTGGTCCGCAGGAACATCTCTTCGACGGCCGCCGTATACTCCGGCCACTTCTCGCGATTGCGCCAGTCTTCGCTGGTGAGCTTCCAGGCCTTGTAGCCGATCTGCTGCCGATGCTCGAAACGAGCCAATTGCTCATCGCGGGAGACATGGAGCCAGAACTTAAATAGAATGACCCCGGAGTCGCGCAATTGGCTTTCGAAGGTATTGATCTCCCGATACGCACGCCGCCATTCGGTCTCGGATGCGAAGTCTTCCACCCGCTCGACTAACACTCGTCCATACCAACTGCGGTCGAAGATCGCCGTTTGGCCTTTCGTCGGCAGGCGTTTCCAGAAGCGATAGAGATAGTGCTTGGTTTTTTCGTCACCCTGGGGGGCGGAGATCGGATAAACACTATAGGCGCTGGGGTCGAGCCGCTCCGTAATGCGTTTGATCGCCCCGCCCTTGCCTGCCGCGTCCCAGCCTTCGAAGACGATAATCACCGGACGGTTTTGTAAGTGGATCTGATAGCCCAGTTCGCGTAACTCGATCTGCCGCCGGGTCAACTCCCGGACGTAAGTTTCGCGGTCGAGTTTCTTGGTTAGGTCGAGTGTCTCGAGCACTTATTCCTCGTCTCCGGTGGCATCGTCGTCCTGCTCTATCTTGTTTTCGTCGAGTAACTCGGAGGCGACGCGCAAGTCCAATTCTCGTTCGGCGCGCGCGTGGGCCGCTTCAAAGGGGGGCGCTAGGGTGCCTAAGCGCGCTTCGAGCGCCGCGATAATGGTTTCAATGACCCGCTTGCGGGCGTACCAACGGGACGTAGCTTCGACGACGGTCCATGGGGCGTGTTCGCTCCCGGTCAGTTCCAGCATGTCTTCAATGGCGGCCAGATACTCGTCGTAACGGCGATGACGGTCCCAATCCATCGGGGTTACTCGCCAGCTTTCCAGGGGATCTCGCTCGATGGTGCGAAGGCGTTTCTTCTGGTCTTTCTTACTTAGGTGCAGAAACAGCTTAATAATTACGATGCCGCTATCGGCCAGCACGCGTTCGAACTCGATGATGTCGCGGTAGCCTTGCCGCCACTCCACTTCGTTGGCTTCGAGGTCGACGCGAGCATCGAGGACGCGGTAATACCAGGAGTGGTTGAAGATCACCATGTCGCCGCGGTCCGGCACTTTCATCCAGAAACGCCAGAGCCAAGGGCGCAAACGCTCCTCGGCGCTGGGTTTGGTGATGGGATAGAGCTTGAAGCCGCGCGGGTCCATGCGTTGAGTTAGGGCGGCGATCGCTCCGCCTTTGCCCGCGCCGTCCCACCCTTCCACCACTACCACGCTGGAGACGCTGTTGTCCCAGCACGCTTTCGCCAAGCTGAACAAGCGCTGCTGCAAGTCGGGTAACACGCGCTTATATTCGTCGCGAGTGAGCTTGCGCTTTAGATTGACGTTTTTGAGCATCGGTTCTTCAGTAACACCATTTGGCTGTTCACCGGTAATTCCCCCGCTGGACGGGGCGTGCGCACATAAGTCCCGTCGGCCTGCATCTGGCGGGACTTCACGGTATCCAACAAGTAAGCCTCCAGCAACTGGTCGCGTATGTAGCGCTTCAAGGAAGTTCGCTCAATGGGAAACAAAATCTCCACCCGCCGGTTGATATTGCGGGGCATAATGTCGCTGGACCCGAGATAGACCTCCTCGGCACCGTCGTTCAGGAAATAGAAGATACGGCTATGTTCGAGAAATCGCCCGACCACGCTGAACACCCGGATCCGGTCGCTAATGCCGGGCATGCCGGGCCGCAGGCAGCAGATGCCGCGGATAATGAGGTCGCACTGAACGCCGGCTTGCGACGCCTGATAGAGCAGGCGGATGATGCGCGGGTCGCCGAGGGCGTTCGCTTTAAAGATCAACCGCGCTGGCCGGCCGGCACGCGCGTGCTGGATCTCGCGTTCAATCATGGCTTCCAATTGTTCGCGTAAATTGATCGGCGCCACCAGTAGCTTCTGGTAGTCTTTCTTGGCGGAGTAACCGGTCAAGAAATTGAATAAGTCCGTCGCGTCAGCTCCCACCGCTTCGTCGCAGGTAAACAATCCCACGTCGGTGTAGAGATGAGCCGTGACCGCGTTGTAATTTCCGGTAGAGAGGTGCACATATCGGCGCATGACGTCGCCTTCGCGCCGAACGACCAGCGCCACCTTACTGTGGATTTTCAAGCCGGGCAAGCCATACACGACATGGACGCCCTCGCGTTCCATGGCGCGCGCCCATTCGATGTTACTTTCTTCGTCGAAGCGGGCTTTGAGTTCCACCAGGACGGCTACCTGTTTGCCTTGCTCCAAGGCTTCCAGCAATGCCTCCACCACGGGGGAATTGCGGCCCACGCGGTAGAGGGTCATCTTAATCGCCAGCACTTGCGGATCGCGCGCGGCCGCCCGTAGAAAGTCCACTACGGGAGCAAAGGAATCAAAGGGATGGTGAAGCAAGATATCGCCGCGGCGAATTTGGCCGAAGATGTCTCCGTCTTCGTTCCACTTTTCGGGCAGCCCCGGCACGAAGATGGCTTCTTTCAGGTCCGGGCGGTCTAACTGGCCAAACCAGCGCAGGCGGCTGAGAGCCAGCGGTCCGTCCACACGGAAGACATCCGCGTCCTCAATTTCGAGGTTTGTTTGCAGAATCTTCAGTAAGTGTTCCGGCATCCGGGTATCTACCTTCAACCGGACCACCTCGCCGAAACGCCGCTTGCGCACGCCTTCCTCAACGGTTTCGAGTAAGTCGCCGCCTTCTAACTCTTGGATGGCAAAGTCGGCATCGCGTGTCACATGGAATAGGTGCGATTCGATTACTTCCATCCCCGGAAACAACTGCTGCAGATTAGCCTGCACCACTTCCTCGATCCAGACGTAGCATAGGGGCCGACCGTTGCGCTTCGTGCTCGCTTGCACGGGCACTAACTGCGGCAGGCTGTCAGGTACCTTGAGCCGCGCGAACTGTTCATGCCCCTTCGGATCCCGGATGAGGATCGACAGGTTCAGGCTCAAGTTTGAGATATGCGGAAAGGGCCGACTGATGTCGACGGCAAGGGGCGTCAGCACCGGGTAAATGGTTTCGCGAAAGTAAGCGTCAACATGCTGCCGTTGGCCGCTCGAGAGTTCGTGATAGTCGAGGATGCGAATGCCGTGCCGTTGCAGGTCAGCATAAAGCCGGCGCCGGCAGGCATGCGCGTCGAGCAGCAGTTGGCGAAACTCAGTGCGGACCGCTTCCAGTTGTTGCCGGGGTGTCATTCCATCGGGACCCGGCTCTTGAATGCCGGCCTCGATCTGTTGTTTCAGCCCTGCCGCTCGCACCATGAAGAACTCGTCGAGGTTGGAGCCGAGAATGCCGAGGAACTTCACGCGCTCAAGCAGGGGATTGCTTTCGTCCAGCGCTTCGTCCAGCACACGCCGCTGAAACGAGAGCAAGCTCAGTTCGCGATTGACATACAAATTAGGGTTATCGAGAAATAGCTCCGGCGCATTGGCCTTGCGCCGGCGGCGAACAGTGGGTTTCTTTACGGCTTGCTTCATTCGGATGGATTCTGATGGGATCGCCGGATAATCACTTCGAGTTCCGCCTCGGCTTGCGAGCGTTTCCCGAGGCGCAGGTATTCAATGGCCGGCGAATCCACCAATTGATACCATACCGTTTTCCGGGTGCCAAAATCTGGCACGAGTTTCGCCAGACGGTCACGGAGTTGGCTTGCGAGTTCGAGAAAGGTGGCGTATTCGGGGCCGAGTTGCTCGGCGAGCTTCTGCCGCAGCCGCACGGCCAAGGCGGGGCAGCGGCCGGTGGTGGAGAGGGCTACGACGAGGTCGCCTTGCCGGTGGATCGATGGGTAGATGTAGCGGCAATGCGGCGGGTCGTCCAGGCAGTTGACGATGACGTTTTCCCTCTGCCCCTCTTCCCAGATGGAGGCGTTGTATTTTCGATCGCCGGCGGAGACGGCCAGGAAACAGCCGCGGAGGTCGCCCGGCTCGTAGTCGCGGGCCACCCAATGGCAGTGTTCGGTGGCGATCAGCGGGCCAAAGCTGGGGTCGAGTTCGGCGGCGATGATGGTGAGCCGCGCGCCGGCTTCCACAAGGCCCCGCGCCTTTTCTTCGGCCATCCAGTTGCCACCGAAGAGCACGCAGGGCTGGTCCTCGAGGTCGAGAAAAACGGGGTATCCGTAGCGCATATCTCTCTATTGTCGCAGGGAAGGCCCTATAATCACGGGATGACTTCCGTACGGTGGTGGATGCTTGCGCTCCTCTTTTTTGCCACCACCATCAACTATCTTGACCGCATCGTGCTGTCGGTGCTGAGCCCGGTGATCCTCAACGAGATGAAGATCTCGAAACAGGAGTACGGGAACATTACCAGCGCCTTCCAGCTTACCTACACGCTGGGTTTTATCTTCTTTGGCTGGTTTGTGGACCGCTTCGGCACCCGCATTGGCTATGCCGTCAGCGCCCTTTGGTGGAGCTGCGCCGCCGCCCTGCATGCGCTTTCGCGCACGGGCCTTGACCTCGCCATGTGGCGCGCGACCCTGGGCCTGGGCGAGGCCGGCAACTTCCCCACCGCCATCAAGAGCGTGGCCGAATGGTTCCCCAAGAAGGAGCGCGCGCTGGCCTGCGGCATCTTCAATTCCGGCGCCAGTGTCGCGGCCATGGTGGGCCCGCCGCTGTTCGTGTGGATGAACGGGCAATTCGGTTGGCGCATCTGTTTCTTCGTGACGGGCATGAGCGGCCTGGTGTGGGCCATCGTTTGGTGGATTGTGTACCGGCTGCCCAAGAACCATCCCAAGGCCAACGAGGCCGAACTGGCTCACATTTACTCCGATGCCGCCACCGAGGAAAACGAGCCCAAGGTCACTTGGCGCGAGGCCTTGGCGTACCGGCAAACCTGGGGCTTTGCCATGGCTAAGTTCTTCTCCGACCCGGTGTGGTGGTTTTACTTGTACTGGCTGCCGCTCTACTTCAGCGAAGCCCGCGGATTTCAACTGATGGACATTGCGTGGGTGGTGCCGATGATTTACCTGATGGCCGACTTGGGCAGCGTCTTCGGCGGATGGCTTTCCGGCTATTTGATCGCCCGCGGTTGGGAGACGGGCCGGGCACGCAAGGCGAGCCTGTTGCTTTTCGCGCTTTGTATGCCGATCGGCGCGACGTGTGTGTTGGCGAAGAGCGTGGTGTTGTCGGTGGTGTTGATGAGTATTGCGACGGCCGCGCATCAGGCGTGGTCAGCCAATTTATTCACCACGGCCTCAGACGTATTTCCGCGCGGTGCCGTAGCGAGTGTGACGAGTATTGGCGGGTGCCTGGGCGGTTTTGGCGGGTTCTTATTTACGGGACAGATGGCGGGATATGTAAGTCAAAATTACGGTTACACGCCCATTTTTCTCATTATGGGCGCCTTTCATTTAACCGGCTTCGCGTTTCTGCACTGGGGCATGGGGGATATGAAGCCGATTGAGGCGGGCCCGGTGGCCCGCCCTACGGGGCAAATGAGTTAGTTGGAAACGTCGGAAGTGGCCGATTGCTCGCGAATCGGGAGCCACTTCGTGTACCACCACTTCTGGGCTTCGGAGTCTTTGTAAGCCTTCAATGCGGCTTCGTCTTTGAACTCCATGGCGAGGACGTGGGTGAAGTTAGCGGGGCCACCCTGGACGAGGACTGGCTTGAGCCAAACGCGGGTGATGCCGGCCTTGGGGAACTTCTTGGCCATCTCGCCAATGGAGGCGATGGCGTCGTCTACGGTCGCCTTTGAGGCATCGGCCTTGAACTTCACGTTGATCACGTGGATGACCGACTTAGGCATTTCGACGGCCGAGAGACTCAAGGCCATGGCGGCCGCGAGCAGCGTGAGATTACGAATGAGTTTCTTCATGAGATTCCTTTGTGATTTTCTTTAGTCCCGACCATTCCTCGCAAATGACGAGGGAGTTGGCCGGATTGGTGACAATGTACTTGCAAGCGGCGGGTCCAACCAACCGCTCGCGGGCTACCGGAAGCATGTCGCGAAAGACGGACACGTCCTGGGAGGTGTGATAGACGACGCCTTGCAATTGATAGGAATAATAGATGGCGTCGTCCTGAATGTCATTTACCGTGGCTTCGATGATGCGGCCGTCGCGGGCGATGGTTTGGCGGCGGCGGAACTCACGGCGCAGATCGCGTTGCAGGGGCGTCAGCCGTTTTTGCCACAGGGTCCAAACCATGATAACCAGCGCGGCGGCAACGCCGGCACTGGCTATCAGAACATCGAAAGCTAAGGCCACGGTGCTTAATTACTTGGTCTCGAAGGCTTTGGCGTGATCCTTCAAGAACTGCTCCAAGCCCTTGTCGGTGAGCGGGTGGTTGAATAACATATCGAGCACCTTGTAGGGCAGGGTGCCGACATGGGCGCCGGCTTCGGCGGCCTGCACCACGTGCAGCGGCGAACGGAGCGAAGCGGCGAGCACTTGGGTTTTAAAGCCGTAGTTCTTGTAGATTTTGCAGATGCTGGTGATCAGATCCATGCCCGGATAGCCGATGTCGTCGAGACGGCCGACGAAGGGGCTGATGAGGTAGGCACCGGCCTTGGCGGCGAGAAGCGCTTGAGCGGCGGAGAAGCACAAAGTAACATTCGTGCGCACGCCTTCCTTCGACAACGCGGAGCAAGCCATGATGCCGTCGCGGATGAGCGGCAGTTTCACGATCACGTTCTTGTGGATCTTGGCGAGCTTCAGGCCTTCGGAAATCATGGCCTTGGCTTCAATCGCCACCACTTCGGCGCTAACGTCGCCGTCGACGATTTCGCAGATGCGTTGGATCTGTTCTTCAATCGGCACGCCTTCCTTGGCAATCAGCGAGGGGTTAGTCGTCACCCCGTCGACAATGCCGTAGGCAGCGGCTTTACGGAGTTCGTCGAGGTTAGCGGTATCTAGAAAAATTCTCATAGTGGTAAGTTACTCGCGAGTTACAGAGTTAGTTAGCGTCCCGAGGCCTTCGATTTTCACGGTGACCGCGTCGCCAGGTTGCATGGGTCCGACGCCTTCGGGAGTACCGGTGGCAATCAGATCTCCCGGTTCAAGCGTCATGAACCGGGTCACAAATTCGATTATATCACCGAGGCTGAAAATTAACTGCGAGACGGAGCCCTGCTGGCGGCGCTCGCCATTCAGCCAAGTCTCGAGCGAAAGCTGGGAGAAATCGATTTCTTCGGCGGGAACCTCGTAGGGGCCGACGGGGCAGAAGGTGTCGAAGCCTTTGCCGCGCGTCCATTGGCCGTCTTTCTTCTGGAGGTCGCGCGCGGTGACGTCGTTGACGATGGTGTAGCCGCGCACATAATCGAAGGCCTGGGCAGCCTTCACGTTCCGGGCCCGGCGGCCGATGACGACGCCGATTTCGCCTTCGAAGTCAACGCGTTGGCTGATGTTCGGGTAGACGATGGCGTCGCCGGCGGCGATCAAGGACGAGGGTGGCTTCATGAAAATCAGGGGCTCGGTGGGGATGTCGTTGCCGAGTTCCTTGGCGTGGGCGGCGTAGTTACGGCCCACGCAGACGATCTTCGAAGGCGAAACGGGCGGCAGCAGCTTCACGTCCGGAGGAATCTCGGGCGTGGTGAGGTTGACGTATTCAACGCCTCCGGCCGAGTCCGGCGTGGAGGCGGGCAGATTCAGGTTGCGGGAAAATCGAATGCGATACATGGCGCTCCCTCTAGTGTCGTATATATGCTGGAGTGATGTTTCAGCTCACAGGCAAGACGGCATTGGTGACAGGTTCCGGGCGCGGGATCGGCAAGGGCATTGCGAAGATGTTGGCTTCGGCAGGTGCCTCGGTGATGATTAACGATCTGGATGCGGATGTGGCCCGCGAGACGGCCGGCGAATTGGGGATGCGGCATCTGGCCGGCAGTGTCACCGATCCTGAGTTTCCCGATCGACTCGTGAAGGCGACGATTGAGGCTTACGGCGGGCTCGACATTATCGTGAATAATGCGGGCTATACGTGGGACAACGTGATCCAGAAGACGACCGACGAGCAGTTCCAGGCCATGCTCGATGTGCACTTAGTCGCGCCCTTCCGGATTTTGCGCGCGGCCTCCGAGTATATTCGTGCGGCGGCGAAGCGCGAGGGGGCGGACGGTAAGCGCGTGATGAGGAAAGTGGTGAATATCTCGAGCGTTTCGGGCGTCTATGGCAACGCGGGGCAGATCGGCTATGGCGCAGGCAAGATGGGCATCAACGGGGTCACTAATGTGATGGCCAAGGAATGGGGCCGTTACAACGTAAATGTGAATTCGGTGGCGTTTGGGTTTATCGAAACGCGGCTGACGCAGCCCTTGGGCGATACGGGCGCTTCGATCGATATTGCGGGGCGCGAGATCGCCGTGGGTGTGCAGCCGAAGATGCTCGAAAGTATGAAGCAGATGGTGCCGTTGGGACGGTTGGGGACAGTGGAAGAAGCGGCGGCCCCGGTCTGGTTCTTTTGCTCGCCGCTTTCGGATTATGTTTCG
>Ga0105047_10003102_pt1 | contig 29427 bp, 26 predicted proteins | sample MAT04_FD_78384 | JGI IMG/M metagenome (GOLD analysis project Ga0105047, IMG submission 78384) | Freshwater microbial communities from Lake Fryxell liftoff mats and glacier meltwater in Antarctica - MAT-04 (megahit assembly) | ecosystem: Environmental > Aquatic > Freshwater > Ice > Liftoff... | reverse complement strand
CTAGATAGATCACGGTTCCCTCGCGACACCCACAGGTGCAATCGAGTGCGCGTTCACCTGATGTTTGTTTCACCGTCACCCTGAGGTCGCTGACGACCTAAACGTTGAAGCGGAATTCCACTACATCCCCGTCTGCCATGACGTAGTCCTTGCCTTCCATTCGTACCTTGCCTTTGGACTTGGCTTCGGCCATAGAGCCAGCCTCTAGCAAGTCGGCGAACGACACGATCTCTGCTTTGATGAAGCCCTTCTGGAAATCGGTATGGATAACCCCTGCTGCCTCAGGTGCAGTTGCACCGATCTGGATAGTCCACGCCCGAGATTCTTTTGGTCCAGCCGTTAGGTAGGTCTGCAGACCGAGAGTCTTGAATCCGGCGTGAGCCAAGATGTCCAGGCCGGGCTCGTCTTGACCTGCGTCATGGAGCAGTTCCGCTGCATCTTCGGCATCTAGTTCGACCAGTTCGGACTCGAGCTGCGCGTCAAGGAACACCGCGACGGCTGGGGCGACAAGTGCCGACAACTCAGCTTTGAGCTCATCGTTACTCAGCGACTCGGTGTCGAGGTTGAACACGTACAGGAACGGTTTGGCGGTGAGCAGGAACAACTCGCGCAGGGGTTCACGATCGATACCCGATGAGAACACTGTCTTGCCATCGTTGAGGACCTTCAGCGCTTCCAGTGCTGCTTCCAGAACGCTGGCACGCTCCTTGCTGAGGCGAGCTTCCTTCTCCAACCGAGGCAACGCCTTGTCCAAGGTCTGCAAGTCGGCCAAGATGAGTTCGGTATTGATCGTCTCAATGTCGTCACTCGGTGAGACCTTGCCATCGACATGTACGACGTCATCGTCGGCGAAGCTGCGCACCACCTGGCAGATCGCATCAGACTCACGGATGTTGGCAAGGAACTTGTTGCCTAGGCCCTGGCCTTCGCTCGCTCCGCGAACGATGCCGGCGATATCGACGAACGACACCACCGCTGGCAGTTCTCGCTCAGATCCGAAGATCTTCGCTAGCTGCCCGAGACGCGCATCGGGCACCCCGACGATGCCAACGTTCGGCTCGATCGTGGCGAACGGGTAATTCGCTGCTAACACGTCATTGCGTGTCAGGGCGTTGAAGAGCGTCGACTTTCCGACGTTGGGCAGACCGACGATTCCAATGGAGAGGCTCACAACGCCTAAGCGTACGGACTACCCCAGATGCGCATAGACACCATGTCTAAATCGGTCGTCAATGTCGAGGCCATTCAACGAAGGCAACCGACGATCAAGGCCTGCCTATGGCCCGAGGCCTTACGGCATGGCGCACAGCTTGCGCGCGGTCCCTCGCGTTGATCTGAGTCGTTGAGTTGCCCCGGATATCGATTCGGTCAATTCCAGCCGATAACACCGTCAACAAGTAGGGGCTTGCCCGCCGAACCTGATCGAACGATGCGGACAGTGTGTGTCGATGCCGACGACCATGTGAACGAGGCCGCTAGGAATCGCCCGGAGTTGGTTCCGCCGGAGGATCCCGACGTGGAAACCGAACCCACCAAACGACCGTCGATCAAGATGCGAGCCTTCGCACCGCGTGCGCTCTTACCAAGCACGACCACCAGTCGCGAGGAATTCACACGAAACGTTGCGCTTGCCGTGCCTGACGTGCTGATCCGACCAGATCCAGCCACTCCCCCAGACTTGGCTTTCCACTTGCCGCTGCGGGACGCAGCCTTCGCAGCAACGGCGCGAGGTAAGGTGCGGCGAATAACTTGCGTGTCGTTGCCGGCGCAGTCGACAGCGGTGCTCTCTATCGTCGTTGACCTGCCGACCGTCATGGGTAGCGAAGTCGAATGCGTGCCCCACGTCAACGGCAGCGACCGGGCGAGGAGGCTCTGTTTGGTCGGCCTTGCGCACCCGAAGCTCTTACTGGCATCGGCGCTGGTGGCCGACACAGTCGCGCCCAAGGTCCATGCCGAGCCGCGGCGTTTGAGGGAACCAAGTGTCGTCAGCCGCGGCGCGGCCACTGAAATAGTCGGCGCTGTGGAGTCGACACGGACCAAGCGCACCCCAGAGACCGCCGAGTTCGCGAATCTGTCTCTGACCCGAATCTGGAGGCGATGCGTTCCCTCGGTCGGCGACGCCCAGTGCAAAGTAGTGGCGCCACCGCCATTGGCGGAATCGACAACCGAACCATTCACCAGCAGTTCGATCGACGCGACGCCAGTACCGTCCGACGCGCCGCTGACGTCGACCGAGGTCGGGTTACCCTTGGGCAGCCACGCATTCTCATCAGCGTGGAAGGTGACCAATCCGATCGACGGCGGTGTCGTCTCGACCGGTGGCAACGGGTCGCCGGAGCGTTCGACCCTAACCAAGGCATCGGCCCCTGTTGCCAGGACCGTGACTCGGGTGCCGTCGGCGAGATTGACCGAGGTTCCCGCCGACATTCCGACCTGCGGGAAGAAGCCAGAGTTGCCTCCGGTAACGACGAACTGCTCTTCAGGGCTCGCGTTGGGAACAGTGCCCGAGTTGGCGTTGATCACGCGCAACTGCACCCCTGCACCTGGGCGTTGGACACCGGCCAGTCCGGTCTCGGAGCCAGTGGCGGGCCGATACTCGATCGAGTATCGATTTGTTCCACTGACAGACACTGTTGCCAACCGAATCCCCGGGTCCTGCCCGTATAGAGGTACCAGGGTGACATCGGTCGAGGCCGTCACCTTGGTCGTCTCGTCGGGTCCGAGTGCACCGAGTTCGTCGAGGTGTTCTGCGCTCAGTTTTCCTAGCCCGATGGTTGTCGAGAAATTTCCGTATCCCATGATCGACGTCGGATCGTCGTACGGCTTTCGCGCACATGGCCAGGTGAGCGTGAGCGAGATCCCGAAAGCACCTGCGCCAGCACACTGCGCAGCACTCGCGTGACCCAGGCCGAAGGTATGGCCAGTCTCGTGTCCGGCAACGTCCCAATTCGAGATGGACCACAATCCGTTGATGTACTCAGTGCCCTGACCATCCCACGCCTGGCCGGCGAATGGACAGGCGGAATTGTCCGGCGTCACGCCCATCACAATCACCCCATCGCTGCCGACCGAAGGCTGCGTGCCACCCGGGTAGGCGGCCGCGACCTGCGGGGCGACTGCGGCCTCGATCGCGCTGACCCCGCACGTAGTCGTCGACACCGAGTCGGCGACGAATCCGCGATAGCTCAATCGATAGGCACCGCGAGTAACCGCGTTGTAGTAGTCATCAATTTTCGCCACGACTGCTGCTGAGTTCACCGACGTTGCCGGGCTAGCAACAATCGATGCTCCCAAAGCACTACTCGCGGGCGAGGCGACTCCCACGACGATGACGTCGTATCGACCAGCCGACGCGGTGACCGAACCTGGCCAACCATTGCCCGATCTGCGCGAATGAACCCGTGATGGCGGTGTCACACCGCCGTTGTCGATCGTGGTTGCTTCTGCCCGGTCGGGGTGGGGTACCGGCGACGTTGAAGATGCGGACACTGACGTTGAGGTTGTTCCCGCCAGGACACACGCCACTACTGCCCCTAGACCCCGAGCAAGCAAGCGCACAATTCGATTCTGCGTCGTGTGACCCGACGATGTCACCCTCGAATGGCAGGCGTTCGCCCTGATGCGCTAAGGCGCTTGCGCTAAACCGTCATTTGGTCCCGTTATGCAGGAGGGCGAATCGAGGGCGTGATCCCAAAAGCTGCATCCAGGTTGGCCGAATATGAGTCGCACCATGAGAGCAGCGGCCCGTCGCGCAGCGGCTCAGGCACCATTTGCCACATCGCAGCCCGCACAGGATCGGGAAGGCCCTCAAGCACCCACGGCATCGTCCACTCGACATCTGCATTGAGTTCCATGTTGCGGTCAGTAAAGATCGCCCAATCGCCGGCAGTCATCGACGCCTCGACGAGAGGCAGGGCTGCCGCCTCCTCGTGACGGAGGTGACCGGTGAGCAGATCCCGGATGGCCGCCATCCCGGCAATGGCCTGTTCTGCGAGCTCCGGCACGGGATCGGCTGCCCACTGCAACATGTCCTGGTGGGTCTGCACCAGGGTCCCATCGAGTTGGTGATGCTCGTCCTCCATCTGTGTGACAACACCTGCCGACGATGCCAGCGCGTCGAGCAGCGCGGGCCACAAGGCCTGGTCCTCGGCCTGATGGTGGTGCTCGAGCAAGGTGTAGAACAGCGTCCAATTGGCGGCGAGGGCGCCGACCCGTGCTGCGTCGCCCGGATGCTGTGCGAGCGCTGAAGACAACCTGTCGATGTCTCGCTCGAAGGCACGGTGGACCGTGATCATCATCTGGAGGTTCGGGCGCGCCGTCATGCGCGTGACCCTAGCGGTTCGGCTAGTGATTTGCGGTTTCGGCGGGTCAGCAGCTGGTTCAGTAGGAATGTCAGATGCATGCGCGATGCTCGTGGAATGAACGAACAACTGGTGCTCCCATTGATTCTCGGTCTGCTTGTCGGGGCGGTCGCGGGCTTCATGGTGGGTGTGTTCGCTGTCCGGGCCAGAGCTGCTGCTCAGCTCGGTCGCCTAGGTGCACAGCTGGATGCTGCTGACGCTGCCCTGAGCGCTGCTCAGATTAGACAATCCACCGACGAGTCGCGGGTGCTATCGGTTGAGAAGGTAGTCGCGCCCGTCACCGAGTCGCTGTCGATCCTGACCAAGCGCATCGATGATGCCGAGCGGTCACGTACGTCCAACGAGTCAGCAATTGCAGAACAACTCAAAGCCATGGCGATTGCCAGCGGCCAGCTTCGACACCAGACCTCTGCCCTCACCTACGCGTTAAGCCGCAGCGAATTTCGCGGTCGCTGGGGTGAGGCGCAATTGCGCCGAGTCGTCGAAGCAGCAGGACTCATGCGGGGGGTCGACTTCGTCGAGCAACTGACAGTGGTCAGCGAAGACTCCAAGCTGCGCCCGGACATGGTCATTACGCTGTCCAACGATCGCAAGATCGTCGTTGATGCCAAAGTCGCCCTCGATGCGTTCCTGGCTCCCACGGTCAACACACCCGAGGATGACCTCGCTGGGTCTCTCACTGATGCCTCCGGTCGGAATATGAATCGAGATGCCTACATAGCCTCAATCGACCTGACAGATGATCAAGATCGCTTGAAGGCACACGCTGCCGCGGTGGCTAGTCACATTGATCGGCTCGGATCCAAGGACTACTGGCGCCAGTTCAGCTCAACCCCTGAATTTGTCGTCATGTTCCTTCCGGCTGAGTCACTACTCGGCGCCGCGCTCAACGCTGATCCGGCATTGCTGGAACGCGCCTTTGCCAAGAACGTGATTCTGGCGACGCCATCTACCCTGCTGGCCTTGCTTCGGACAGTAGCTATGGGCTGGAGAGACCAAGCCGTCGCTGAGAATGCCAAGACCATCCACGAGGTCGGCCGCGAGCTGCTGGCGCGCCTGCAGGTATTCAGCACGCACCTGTCTAAGGCCGGTGGGTCGCTCGATTCGGCGGTCACCGCTTACAACAAGGCGGTCGGGTCGTTGGAGGGGCGAGTGATGGTCTCAGCCCGAAAGATGTCCGAACTCGGCCTTTCCAGCGAGCAAATAGCTGAAGTTTGCATGATTGACCGAACGGCTAGGTCGGTCAATGGCGTGGCAGCCCTTGCACCTGAGCAAGACTGACGTACCTTTTTAGTATGAACAATGCACAACCGGACTCCTCATCACCTTGGGCGCCCCATGCCCGCGTTGATGGACCCGAGGAAGGGGCAGTACTGAGAAGTCCGGCCCCTACTCCCCCTGTAAACCTGCAATCGGGCGCAGAGGTGAACCACGCAGCAGTGAGCGCTGAGTCGACAAGTTGGCCTTGGGAGAGCGGTTCCCATGCTCCGCGGGTGCATGCCGGGCCTAGCGTCCGCACAGAGAAGCTCTATCGCGCTGAAGACGAGGAACAACAGCCTTACGATTCCCGAACACCGCGCGGGCCGCAAACAAGCACCCGGGACAGCTCGGCTGCCACAATGTTCACCGTGGCCAAAGCTGGGGAGTTTACCGACGCGCCGGCGCAGCCTGCCGTAGCCAGCGGCAGCGGCATCAGCACGTTCGCCGTTTTCCTACTCATCACGATCCCGACCGCCGTCGCGGGCTTTGCTGACATATATCTGAACAGTCGCTTCACCTGGATCACTGGTGTGGTGTTTGTCCTCACCTGTCTCTTGGCGGCGGTGTCAGTGCGACCGCGCGACCTCTGGACCGCAGTCATCACTCCACCGATTGCCTACCTGATCGCTTTGTTGGTCGCTGGTCAGCCCTCGACGTTGTCGGGAAGTGGAGATCTACTGCTTCGAGAAGGTTCGCTAGTGGTCACCGGCCTCGCCTTCAACGCCCCCTACCTCTTCGGTGGGACGATCTTGGCCCTGATTGTCGTGCTCATTCGCCGCACTAAGCTGCGCGGCAAGTACTAACCGCGGTAGTTCTAACTCTGCTCGTTGGCTAGTTCCGCGGCTCGCGCCTTCAAGCCTTTGCGTAGCTCCGGAGGCAAAGCGAATGTCAGCGTCTCCTCGGCCGAGTTGACCACGACGACGTTGCCAAACCCACGCTCCCTCAGCCAAGCCAGGACGCCATCAACGAGTTCCTCAGGGACCGAGGCACCAGAAGTCAGACCAACGACACTGACTTCTTCCAATAGCTCATCGCTGAGCTCAGCTGCGCTGTCGACGCGAATCGACGCATCAGCCCCGGCCTCTAGCCCAACCTCAACTAGTCGCACCGAGTTCGACGAGTTACCGGAACCAACCACGATCAAGAGGTCGGCCTCCGGCGAAATCTCCTTTACGGCGATTTGTCGATTCTGAGTGGCGTAGCAAATATCGTCGCTAGGAGGATCGACCAACAACGGCAACCGCTTTCGCAGCCGCTCCACAGTCTCCATTGTCTCGTCCACAGATAGGGTCGTTTGTGACAGCCACGCGACCTTCTTCGTTGGATCGATTTCTACGTTGTCAGCCTGGTCTGGGTTCTCAACCAAGATCGTATGATCTGGGGCCTCGCCCGCGGTGCCCTCGACCTCTTCATGTCCTTCATGGCCGATCAGCACGATTTGGTAGTCCTCCTCGGCAAATCGACGAGCTTCATAGTGAACCTTCGTCACCAGCGGACACGTCGCATCGATTGTCCGCAGATTGCGGGCCGCAGCATCGGTGTGCACAGTCGGCGCTACACCGTGAGCGCTGAAGATAACCAGCGCACCTTCGGGAACCTCATCGGTCTCCTCGACGAAGATTGCTCCCCGATCCTGCAGTGTCTTGACCACATGGGAGTTGTGGACGATCTCCTTGCGCACGTAGACAGGCGCACCGTAGAGCTCCAATGCCTTCTCGACTGTCACGACAGCTCGATCGACACCGGCGCAGTAGCCGCGCGGGGAGGCAAGCAGGACCGTGCCGTGGGGGTGAGACGTCATGCCACCATGGTAGGCGGCAATCAACTCAACACACCAGGGCGAGCGCCTGTGGAATCGCCCTCACACTGACATCGACTAACGACGCCGCAAGGCACAAGTGGTTCGGAGCCGGCACGTAAGCTCTCGCTCGTGGCACTTGATACCAGTCCGGAATCCCCGGCACCGCTGGGCAAGGTGAGCGCTGGCATCGCGTCGTGGGTCGCCCGGCTCGGAGTCGTGTGGGTTGAAGCGCAAGTAACGCAGCTCAACCGGCGGCAGGGGTCGGGGCAGGCGTATCTCGAGGTTCGCGATGTCAATGGCAAGCAATCGATGACTATGGTCACTGATCCGGCACTGTTGAGGACTCCCGGAGCAAGCATCGCCGAGGGCGATCGGATCGTGTTCCGAGCCAAGCCCGAGTTCTGGTCTACCCGTGGTCAACTGGTGCTTCGCAGCGACGATGTGCGCGCCGTTGGCCTTGGTGATCTGCTCGCCCGAATCGAACGCCTCAAGCAAGAGCTCGCCAAAGAGGGGCTGTTCGGGCCTGAGCGCAAGAAGCCGCTGCCTTTTCTGCCGACCCGAGTGGGGCTGATCTGCGGACGTGACAGCGCTGCCGAACGCGACGTCGTTGAGAACGCCAAACGACGCTGGCCAGCCATCGAGTTCGAAATACGTCAGGTCGCAGTTCAAGGAAGAACTGCCGCCACAGAGGTCACAGCCGCGTTGATCGACCTGGATTCGCGGACAGATATCGACGTCATCGTCATCACGCGCGGGGGCGGCAGCGCGGAAGACCTGTTGGCCTTTTCTGATGAGGCACTCGTCCGAGCAGTAGCGGCCTGCCTCACCCCTGTCGTCAGCGCGATCGGCCACGAACAAGATGCGCCGCTCCTAGACCACGTTGCTGATTTGCGAGCATCGACGCCCACCGATGCTGCCCGGCGAATCGTGCCTGACCTCAACGAACAGGCGGAATCGCTGGCCAGTTCCCGTGGCCGCGCGCTGCGAGCAATAGATTCGCGCCTTGAGCGAGAACGGCACAGGGTCAATCAGTGGGCGCACAGCCGGGCTTTGGCCGACCCGAGTAGCCGGATTGAGGCTGAGGCGACCAACATTGCGACGATGCGTTCACGCGCATCACGTGCGCTGGCACAGGATCTCCAGAGCGCCAGCGACAGACTCATCAGCCTGCAACAGCAACTCAAGGCTATGTCCCCGGCAGCAACGCTCGAGCGCGGTTACGCGATTGTGATCGGCTCCGACTCGGCGATCGCGCGTGATGCTGATGCACTCCATCCCGACGATGACCTGTCTATCCGGCTAGCTCGCGGAACTGTCCATGCCCGCGTGATCGCAACCAAACCAGAGGAATCCAATGACTGAATCCCCAACGGCGCAACAGACACTCAGCTACGAACAGGCTCGCGATCAACTAGCTGACGTGGTCAGCCAACTGGAGAACGGAACCGCAAGCCTGGAAGAGTCCCTCCAACTGTGGGAACGCGGCGAGAAGCTAGTCGCCGTGTGCCAGAAGTGGCTAGACGAAGCCCGCGAACGAATAGAAACCGTCCGCGCCGCGTCCACTCCCCCCGCCAACTAACTCGCGAGTGCGGGATTGTGGTTGGAAATTGGGGCCCCAGACCAGCGTTTTACGACCACAATCCCGCACTCGCGAGTATTTGGGGCCAGCTAGGAAGTGCGCAGGGAGGCAGCTACTGCGGCGAGTTCCTCGAAACTCTGGGTACCTGTCACAATCGTCGTGACGGCGGCCTGTCCTTTGACCTGCGCACTAGCACCTGTTGAGGGCTGATTGAGTTGGCCTCTGGTCAGCAGCGAGCGTTGGTTAGCCGTGGACGAGTCGTATTGGACCCACTTCGTGCCAGCAATATCAACCGTGGCCCCGGGCTTGCCATCGGCCGTGGACTCCTTGACAAAACCTTGGTCGGTTCCGTTGGTCTGGAAGACACCGACGTAAGCATCACGGTCGCGAACAAACCCAATGTGCCAGGTGGCGACCTTAAAGTCACCGGGTGCTGTTCGGTAGCGGGCATCGTTGGCGATCCACTCGCTACCAAGGTTTGATGGCACTGCCACATCAAAAGCGCCAGCTGTACGGGCTGAGGCGACGATCGGCTTGTAGTCGACTGCCTTAACCGAGTCATCGCCTGGACGGAACGTGAAGAACGCGATGAACCCCACGAGGGCCAACGCAGCGCCGATCGACAGCAGCATGTCGCGTGCAGCCTGACCCATCCGGCCCTTGGGGCGTTCAGCCTTCGCCTGCGCCTTGGCGTACTCCTTGCTCAGCTTGGCTTGCGCCTTGTTGCTGACCTCAAGCCTGTCGCTCTTTGCGACTGTGAGCTGGTCTGCATCCGACTTATCTGAGTGTCCATCTGGATTCGGCACAGCTCCATCTTTGGTCTTCACGCAGCTATCCTCGCTTGTTTCGCCAGATCTGCAAGCCTTGGGGCCATTACGGGTGCAGAGCAAACCACCGATCGGGCGCTGGCGTGCGTACGGCGTAGGCTGGGCGCATGCCTGATTTCAACTACGTGGACCTCATTCCGACCGGCCCTGACGAGACTCCTTACCGCCTCATCACCACGGAGGGAGTGCGCGTCGTCGAGGCTGCGGGGCGCAAGTTCCTCGAAGTCGACCCCGAGGCCCTTCGGCTTCTCACCTTCGAGGCCATTAAGGACATTCAGCACCTGTTGCGTCCTGGACACTTGCAACAACTGGCCAATATTTTGGAAGACCCCGAGGCATCAGCTAACGACCGCTTTGTGGCGATGGACTTGCTCAAGAATGCCAACGTCGCTGCCGGCGGCGTGCTGCCGATGTGTCAGGACACGGGAACCGCGATCATCTCCGGCAAGAAGGGAAGCCACGTCTTGACTACCGGTCAGGACGAGGAGCACCTCAGCCGCGGCGTCTTCGACGTCTACCAGCAGCTCAACCTGCGCTACTCGCAGATGGCACCAGTGTCGATGTGGGAGGAACGCAACACAGCGACCAACCTGCCCGCCCAGATCGAGATCTACTCCGACACCAAGCCCGGTCACGAGCTGCAATACGAGCTCTTCTTCATGGCCAAGGGCGGCGGTAGCGCCAATAAGTCCTACCTGTTCCAAGAGACCAAAGCTGTGCTCAACCCCAAAGCGTTTGAGGCCTTCCTCGATGACAAGTTGCGCGCGATCGGTACCGCCGCCTGCCCGCCCTATCACCTCGCTGTGGTCGTCGGGGGAACCAGCGCCGAGTATGCGCTCAAGGTCGCAAAATATGCCTCCACCCGCTACTACGACAGTGCGCCAGTTGGCGGAGGCGCCGAGGGGCACGGGTACCGGGATCTTGAGATGGAAGCCCGCATCCTCAAGCAGACCCAGGAGTTCGGGATTGGCGCGCAATTCGGAGGCAAGTACTTCTGCCACGACGTCCGCGTTATCCGACTCCCGCGCCACGGCGCTTCAGCCCCAATCGCGATCGCCGTTTCCTGTTCTGCCGATCGGCAAGCCAAAGCCAAGATCACCCCTGAAGGTGTATTTCTGGAACAGCTTGAGCATGACCCCGCTCGTTTCCTGCCCGATGTCACCCATGAGCATCTCGGAGACGCCGGGGTTCAGGAGGTCGTCACTATTGACCTAGCGCGACCCATGTCTGAGATTCGCGAGACTTTGTCCACTTTGCCCATCAAGACCCGCGTCTCGCTCAACGGTCCGCTCGTTGTTGCCCGCGACATTGCCCACTCGCGCATCAAGGACATGCTAGACCGCGGCGAACAGATGCCGCAGTACTTGCAAGATCACGCCGTGTATTACGCCGGCCCTGCCAAAACCCCTGAGGGGATGGCGTCAGGATCGTTTGGACCCACGACTGCCGGACGCATGGACTCCTACGTCGACCAGTTCCAGAAAGCGGGCGGTTCGTTCGTGATGCTGGCTAAGGGCAATCGCTCGCAGGCCGTCACAGATGCATGCGATGCCAACGGCGGTTTCTACCTCGGCTCGATCGGTGGCCCGGCTGCACTACTTGCCGCCGACTGCATCAAGAAGGTCGAGGTGATCGACTTCCCTGAGCTGGGGATGGAAGCAGTTTGGAAAATCGAGGTTGAGAACTTCCCAGCGTTCGTGGTGGTCGACGACAAGGGCAACGACTTCTTCGCCGAGACCATGCGTCCGATCGCCAACCGCATCCCCGTCGGCGCACCGAAGTAGACGCCGTGAATGCTGACTGGCACAAGGCAAACCCGATGCCAAAGAACCCAACGTCAGATCAGCGGGTGGAATGGCATCGGGAGCACTCGCTCGAGTGTGGCTGCCGGGAAATGCCTGCTGACATCGCTGGGGAGATCAAGCTCCGCGGCGACTCAGCTTCCAATAACTAGCGCACACGGCTTGGCGTTCCCCGATTCAGATGGGTCATCGCCTCGGTCAGACCATCCACAGTCATCGGAAACATCTCGAAGATCATCCGAACATCGTCGATCGTTGAGCCGGGCCACCGATTGACCGGCTCTGGGTTGAGCCACACGCTGTGGCTGAAGTGACGAGCCAGATCGGTCATCCATTCGGTGCCCGTGCGCATCCCAGAGCCGTCAGGTGCGCCCGCGCCTCGCTGCCACAATTCGTACGGCGCCATGTACGCATCACCGACCATGATCAGCTTGTAGTTGCTGTCACACTCACGCATTAGGTCGTGTAGCCACTTTGGTTCGGCGAAGGTGTCGGTCTCATAGACCTGGCCGTACACGCAGTTGTGGAAGTAGTAGGTCTTGAGATCTTTGAAGTGCGTCGCCTTCTTGCTTGCACTAAACAACTGCGACATCAGTTGGGAGTAGGGGAACATCGACCCGCCGACATCAATCATCAAGATCACGTGCGTATTCGGCCGAGACGGCGGCCTCACGACGACCTCGATCTCACCGCCGTTGCGAGCCGTCGCGTCGATGGTCGCGTCGATGTCGAGTTCGAGCTCAGAGCCTTCGCGCACGAACGCGCGCAGTCGCCGCAGCGCCACCTCAAGCTGGCGAATGTCTAGGGTCACGTCTGAGCGATAGCCGCGGTAGTTCCGCGCGTCGGCTGTGTGCATCGCGGCCCGGCCGCCGCCGGAGCTACCAGTGCTAATTCCGCCTGTGGCTGCCGCATTGCCGTCCTGGCCGAACTGTGACGAGCCTTGCGTTCCGATCCAGTAGTTCCCACCATCGTGACGTTCGGTCTGCTCGGCCATGCGCTCCTTGAACTTCTCGAGCAGTGCGTCTAGTTCGGTATCGGTCATCGGCTCCTGGTCTGGCATCTCGCCTTTGTCGCCTCGCTCGCGAACGCTGTCGAGCCACTCGCGTAGGTCCTCGCTGAGCTCGGGGATCGAGTCCATCACGCCGTGGTATTCGGCGGCAAATGCCCGGTCGAAGGCATCGAGGTGTCCCTCATGATGGATCAGTAGCGATCGAGCCACATGGTAGAAGCCATCGACCGAGTTGTCATGCAGTCCAGCGCGCATCGCTTGGGCAAGCGAGACCGCCTCTTGTGCGCCCACGGGCACCCGGTGCTCACGCAACCGATACAGCAACCCGATGAACATGGGTCGGGTCGCATTTGTCGCCATCTCGCCTCCCTTCGGGTCGGACTTGGATTATCTGGGCTGTTTGCTGTCGCTAGGTAGCCGCAAACAGACCAACTAATCCACGCTAGTAGCGTTTGCGGAAAGCACCGGCCAATGTGTCGGAGTAAGCCTTCAGGTCCTGCTCCTTTTTCAGCAACGTTCCGAGGAATGGCAGCCTAGTTGTCGTCGACACTTCGGTGATCCCAGTGACCTGCAACATGGCAATCCAGTCGACGAGTTCGCTGGTGCTTGGCTTCTTGCGGACCCTGTCCATGTCGCGAATCAGGTAGAACGCATCAAGCGATTGGCGAAGCAATTCATCGTTGAGGCCTGGGTGGTGTACCTCTACGATGCGGCTCATTAGCTCACGGTCGGGGAAGTCGATGAAATGGAAGACGCAGCGGCGCAAGAATGCGTCGGGGAGTTCCTTCTCAGCGTTGCTGGTGATGATCACGATGGGGCGATGGATCGCCTCGATGCGGTCGCCGGTCTCGGACACCGTGAACTGCATGCGATCGAGTTCGTGGAGCAAGTCGTTGGGGAACTCGATATCGGCCTTGTCGATCTCGTCGATCAACAACACAACACGCTTTTCCGACTGGAACGCGCGACCCATTGGACCCATGTGAATGTACTCGCGAATGTCCGCGACGTCCTTGTCGCCAAATCGGCTGTCGTATAGACGCTGAACCGTGTCGTAGTGATACAGGCCTTCCTGGGCGCGCGTCGTGGACTTGACGTTCCAAGTGATCAACTCGAGGTCCTCCGCCGCCGCCAAAGCCTCGGCGAGCAGGGTCTTCCCGGTTCCGGGCTCGCCGCGTACCAGCAGCGGCTTCTGCAGCACCAACGCGCAGCTGACAGCCGCCTCAAGCGCCGGGTTGGTCAGGTAGGACGCTGTACCAGTGAATCTGGTCAAGTCTTCAGTCTCGTTTGCCACCCCGCCAGCGTAGCTGTGGGGAATTGGGAGTCAGTAGGAGACGGCGTTGATTCCCTCTAGCGCAAGCGCTGTGTCCTCCCAGCCATCGACTGCGATGCTGTCGATCCCCATCGCCTTGACTGGGTAGTCGTTGCCACCCTCTTCCAGCTTGTCGCCGAAAAAGAGGATGTCGGCCTTCTCCAAGCCAAGGATGTCAACGAGCTTGGTCATGCCGTAGGCCTTATCGATACCCACACGCGTGATATCCACGCTCGTCGTACCACCGACCCGAATCTCCAAGCCACTCAACCGCGAGACGGCGAAGTCGCGAAGGGAGTGCTTCTTAGTGCCATCCGGGTCCCACTTGTACTTGTCCTCTGGCGTTGCCAACTGCCCAAGGGCGCTATAGGTAATTTGGCTGCCCCGGTCCTCGATGATGTCTCCTGCCGGGTCCTCTTCCCAGATCCCCAGCTCACGACCGCCCTCTTCAAGCACAGCGATGATCTCGGTCTTCTGTTCCTGCGTGAGGTCCTCGGCGTATTCCTGCTTCCACTCTCGTTTGGACAGGTCATAGGTGTAGTAGGACGTGCCGCAGGTTGGCATCAGGTGCAGCTTGGTCAGTAGCTCGCCACTGACACCGAGCCGATCGACGACCTGCTTGTCGATCTGGTTGAACGTGCCGCCTGTGATCACGCAGACCGAATAGCGCTCGAGAAGTCCACCGAGCAATTTGCTCATCTGATCGCTGATCGGTGACTTTGTAATCGCCAAAGTGTCATCGAGGTCGAACGCAATCAACTGCTTCTTCACGTGGTGTCCCCACTTAGTCATGGACTTGGCAAACCGTCGGTGCTGTGGTGCGTGCCTGCTGACTCTGCCAGGTACGAGTGCCAAACGCATATCTTCGCCGAACAACTTGTCCCGCTGGGGCTAGCTGAGTCCGACCGTTGGCATGAGCTAGCTGGTTCCACTTACCGTCTGGCCGGGAGCATTCACACAGACGGGCACCGGCAGGAAGTGGTAGCCGCGCATCCGCAATTCGGGCAAGACCAAGCGCAATGCCGTTGTGGTTGCCTCTCGGAAGCCGCCGCCGTCATGCATCAAGATCACGGTCCCGGGTCGGACTTGACGCATGGTGGCCTCGATCGAAGCGACTCCTGGGTTCTTCCAGTCATTGACGTCGGCGTTCCATGGGACCTGGGTCAGACCGAGACTCTTGGTGATCTTGGCGACGCGCTTTGTGGTCGCTCCGTAAGGCGGACGCATGCACGGGCCCATAGCCGAGCCGATGTGCTTAGTCGTCGTGTTCAACTGCCAGCGCACTTCTTTGTCAGTGTGCTGGGTCAAATTGAGGTGCTTCCAGGTGTGGTTTCCAATCGCGTGGCCGTCGGCTGCAACCTTCTTGACGATGTCCTCGCGAGTTCGGATCATCACGCCAATCTCAAAGAACGTGGCCTTCGCATCATTGTCACGCAGGATTTTCAAGATGCCTTCTGTGTAGGGCCCCGGGCCGTCGTCGAAGGTAAGGTACACATTCTTGTTCTTGATGTCCTTCTTGCTCGGCGTCCAACTCGTGGGGACATCTTTCTTTGTCGCCTCAACGATCACTTTGGAAGCGCTCGGCGAAGCACTGGTGCTTGGCTGGGCTGTCGAGGCCTGCGGGTTCACGCTAACGCTGGGCCCGCCGCAGCCCGCGACAAGAGCAGCCGAACCCAGACAGGCGACACCCGTTGCCGCAAATTGCTTGTTCATTCAACTACCCCCGTCGATGACCGCACTAGTAGCATGCGTGATTGTTTCGAACGTGACAACTTCGGGAGTCTCATTCGGATTATCCGGCAGAATCGGTCGCGCTAGGTCCTTGCGGTGACCAAGAGCCTCTAACCATTGCACCATCTGGTGGTGCACGGCTTCTGCACCGACCAATGCTCCGTCCTGCCCAAGGCGTTCTGGCTCGATCTTCCATGCCGCGGGATGAACCAAGATCGCGCGAGTCTGCCAGCCGCCGATTCCGCCGTGACATCCGACGAGTTCCTCGAAAGCAGCGACCTCGTCCATCACGACGTCGTACATCGAGTTGACGTAGATATCGGGAGCGTTCTTGAACTGCGCGACTCGCAACATGTCAGGGCCAGCCAACGGGCCGAATGGGGCAAGCGGGTCCTGCCCCTCGACGATGCCTGTGAGCAATCGATTGACGCCGTGGGCACCAATGGCAACAGGGCCATGGGTCGCCGAATTAACCACTGCAAAGCTCACGCCAGGGTGGCTAGCTAAACCCGCAACGAGGCCCGGCCAACGCACTTCCATGTCTTCAAGATTCAGCCTTTTCGGCTCGCGCGCGAACCAGATTCCACCAAGGTTGCCCGATCCAACGACGACGAGTTCGGGTCGTTGCTGACCAGCTTTGGTGTCGGCCTCAGTGTGCTCGAGATTTCCGGGACCGAGTTCGATCGCACCGTCCTTGGTTCGATTCCTCATTGCCTTGCGCGTCAGGCCACCTGTCACCGAGTCTTGCTGTTGCAGCTGGGACAAGAACACGTTGACTGGGCCCCACGCCTCCACGGTTCCGGTCGCGGCAGCAACATCGACCTCTGCAACACCCATAAGCTCCCTGACAACTTCTTCCAAAGGCACCCCAAAGCGCTGCAGGAACGTCGAGCCCTGGCTCTGCCCATGGTCGCTGACACACACGAATCGGTACGGTCGAGGCGCGTAGCGCACTATGCGCTCAAGCTGGCCGAGTACGTGGTCTAGACCTTCCAGAGCACGCAGCGACTCGGCTCGCTGGACACCGGCGTGGTGGGCAATTTCGTCGTAGTCCACGAAGTCAACATAGATACTTTTGGAGCCCTTCATCATCGCTTCGATAACAAGGGCAGTGTTGAGGTCGCGAAGCAGGACGTTGGTGACACCTCTGAGAAACACGTACGAGCCATGGCGCTTGATCCGCGGGACGACGTTGCGCTTGACCTGGCTACGCGCCTGGTACTTCTCCTTGATCATTTCCCCGACGGTAAGAACCATGGCGCGGGTGAATCCTGAGGGATGAGTGAAGAACGAGGCGTAGGAGCGGCTCGGCCCGAGACCCTCGCGGACATTGCTCATCCCGCTCATGACCAACAGGCGAGACTCAGCGTCACCGGAGAAGAGGTTCGAGATGCTCACCCCATTGTCGGCGAGTAACCCTGCACCGTTGCTGATCCGTTCCTCAATCAACTCGGCGTCGGGCGGATGATTGGCGACCAGCAGTCTGCCAAGGTCGCGCTCATACCAACGGAAAGCCGGCATGTCGGCGCTCGTTCCATGCAACAAGCCCGCTTGGGATACGGGCGTGGTCGAGGGGACCCGGGCGTGCCATTCCGACCACGAGTACTCGCCGCTTCGAATCCAGCGGGACAGATTGGGCAGATTGCCGGACTTAACAGCCCAGTCCAGCACTGGGGCGGGCATACCGTCGAGTTGGACGAAGATCACCCCCAGTTGCGGATGCTCACCGGCATCTACTGCTGCTTGTTCTTCTTTGCTCAGGCGTGAACCCCAGGTGCCCCCACGGGTGCTTTGCCGAATCACTTGAACTAGGAATACGTCGTCACCGTCAGCGGCCATCAGCCACTGAACCAGCGCGAGGATGATCGCGTAAATCCACGTCGCGATGAAGATTTGCCACGGCCCTTGCCCGACAATCCCAGGAGTCAGGCGTAGGGCTAGGTACATAACGACGAAGCTGCCGAAGATGGCCAGAATGGCGGCACCGAACCAACCGAACGGAAGCGCGACTCGGATCATCAGCGGACGCAGCGCTGCTGACAAGACGGTGTAGATGATCACTGCTGCAGCTACGGACCACGCTGACTCAGCGCGAATCTCGGGGGAGATGACGATCGTGATTGTCAGGACCAAGACGCCAACGATGAAGCGCCCAACCATGTCGCGGATCCGGTGGCGATCTCGGAAGAAGTCGGTGGACAGGTCCTTGCCTGCCTTGTTGCGAATGCGCGTTGTGTTACCTGGATGCGCAGCGGTGCCGGTGGGTTCGTTGTCAGCTGCCAGTGCTTCGGCGAAATGGTCTGTGCCCAGTCTCCTACCTGTATCGGGCTGCGCGGGATCGGTGGACCTCGGCGCTGCAGGATCATTCGAGCCCTGTGCTCTCGGCTCGGGCGCACTAGGTGGGTCTTGCTCACTCATCGCCCAACCTCGCAATCGACCCTGGCTCCACCACGACCACTTGCTCCCCTATCCCGCGCTCAGTAGCGATAGCCGCAAACTCCCGGGGAGGGGATACCAGCAATTCAGAAAGTTGCGGTCTCACTCGGCGAAGCCCATATGGGAACAAGGTGCCCCAATGAATCGGTATCGCGAAGGTCGGCTTGATCAATTCGAGTGCGTCGGCAGCGCGACTCGGGTTCATATGGCCTGGGCCCAGGTTGGGCCCCCACCCCCAGACGGGAAGCAGCGCGATGTCGACACCGGACTTGCCAACGCCGGGCAGCGCGGCCATCTCGGGGAACATGTCAGTGTCACCGGCAAAGTAGACAGTGCTCTCCTCGGTGCTGATCGTAAATCCGATTGCCACGGCATTAGGACCGACTGGGCTGCGGGCCCCGTCATGATCTGCGAATGTCGCGGTGATGATGACCGGCTTGTCCGACGTTGGGTTTGCCCTGAAGCTTTGACCAACTGGTAGCTCAACGAGGTTGGTGACTCCCTTGCGGAACAAGTACTCCCCAGCACCTTCGGGAACCACGACTGTCGCTTCGTCAAGAATCTTGAGTGACTTGATGTCGCAGTGATCGTGGTGCAGGTGAGATATCAGCACAACGTCTACATCGGCATAGGCAGTCGCGTGAATCTCGGCTGACACCCGACCAAGAAAGGCCACCCGGGAGAACAACACTGGGTCTGTCAGAATTCGCACACCAGCGACCTCAATGAGCACACTTGCGTGCCCCAAGAAAGTCACCTGCGGAAGCATGGTTCATAGCCTATGCGCGTCACGGGTCCCATGCCCCTTCGCACGCACTCACCCCGCACCGGGCAACGGGCACCCCAAGCGCCCCGTCCCCACCCCCGTTGAGTGTGTGGTTGTTGAGGTATTCGATCAAGAAAACACCTAAACAACTCAACAGTCAACGGGAGGCGGGTCGTGGTGGTGACCGGTGGGGGTGGTTAGTACCAGTTGTTCGACTGCGAGTGGGCCCAGGCGCCGGTGGGCTTGCCGTAGACGGCCTTGATGTATTTCAGGCCCCAGCGGATCTGAACCTGGGGATTGGTACGCCAGTCCTTACCCTCGGAGCGCATCTTGTTCCCCGGCAAAGCCTGTGGGATGCCGTAGGCGCCTGAGCTGCCGTTGGCAATGCGGTGGTTCCAACCGGACTCCCGATTGAAAAGCTTCACGAGGGCCTTGTACTGGACCCTGCCCCAGCCGTACTTGATCTTCATGTATTCACGGGCGTAGTACTTGTTGTACTTCACCGAGCCGTACTTGAACGGCGGCTTGATCGCCTTGAGGGCGGCGGTGGTATGTGAGGGCGACTTCTTCGCCTTCACTGCGACAACCTTGGTGGTGACGGTCGAGGTCGTGCTCGACACCGCGGCGCTGTTGACAGCCGACGCGCTGGTCGCATTGACTACTCCGAGCGGGATGCAAATTGCGGCAACCGCTGCTGCTGCGGACATGATTAAACGCTTCATCAAGACTCCAATTTCGCGCGCCGCCTCGTCGCAACTGCGCATGACACCCCTGGCTTGCCTCACCGTCGCGCATGCGAACGAGCGCGCATCCAAGGAGGATCAGCGCAACAAGGTGAGGGCACATCACTGGCTACTGCGAACGAGCCAGTAGCTCAGCGCCGACTTCAGCGCCTGATATGCGGCAAGGGACAGCGGAGGTTCCCAGCGTCCAGGCTGGGGGCCACGATCGGCAGCCATTCCGCCACACCCTCGCGGGGTCTGACATATCCAACAGTGGCGTAGTTCGGGACCAAGTCTCAACCTGACTCAGCGTGAGCAATCCCACGCCAGAGTACCCGCGAATCGGACATAACCTGACATTAACGGCGAGCCTACCCTCGGTTCTCGTTGCAAATACAGGGTTTCTACGTGCAAGCGTGGAATCCGAGATAACTACGGTGAGTCACGAAGGCCACCGATATTGGCTGCGCCGCTTGCGGTTGGTTGATCTTACCGCTAGGGCTGCGCCCCATCGCCGGCCTGCATTGACAGATCACTGCACCAATCAACCAGCGTGCACGGCCAGCAATTCTTGAACCTCGGCCTGCGTCGGGACCCGCCCGGACACCACAACTTCTTCGTCGATAACCAGAGCCGGGGTCCGCATCACGCCGCAACCCGCTATTGCCACGTAATCGGTGACCTTCTCGATCGTTGCATCGACACCGAGGGCTTCGATCGCACGGGCTGCGACCTTCTCGAGGTTCACGCAATTCTGGCACCCAGAGCCAACCGTTGACCCAACACGCGAATATCCTGAGACTGCTCGCTAGTCGCCACTTACCAAACAGCGTCCAGAGATCTGTGCTGCCGGTCGTCGGCTGGCAGTTGTCGGCTGGCAGTTGTCGGATAAATCATCGGCGATGTTGGAAACGCATCAGCTGCTCTTGATCGCTACCCGCGTCAAGGCTGCACCCCGTCGAGCAAGTCGGTGACTAATGCCGCGATCGCCGACCGCTCGGATCGCTGCAATGTGACATGGGCAAACAGCGGGTGACCCTTGAGCCTCTCGATGACGGCGACCACACCGTCGTATCGACCAACGCGCAAGTTGTCACGTTGAGCGATGTCGTGAGTCAGGACCACCCGAGAGTCGCGCCCGATGCGACTGAGCACTGTGAGCAAGACGTTGCGCTCAAGCGACTGCGCCTCGTCAACGATCACAAACGCATCGTGCAATGACCGACCACGAATGTGAGTCAACGGCAGGACCTCGATCATGTCGCGAGCGACAATCTCTTCGACAACTTCGGGGGTAGTCAACGCGCTGAGGGTGTCGAACACAGCCTGACCCCAAGGCGCCATCTTCTCGCCTTCATTGCCCGGCAGGTAGCCGAGCTCTTGGCCACCGACCGCGTACAGAGGACGGAAGACCATCACCTTGCGGTGGGCCTGGCGCTCCATGACCAATTCCAGTCCAGCGCTGAGAGCTAGCGCGGACTTGCCGGTGCCTGCGCGACCGCCGAGGGACACGATTCCAATGTCGGGATCGAGCAGCAGCTCCAATGCGATCCGCTGCTCAGCGCTGCGACCATGCACTCCGAACGCGTCGCGATCACCACGCACGAGCCGAACTCGCTTGTCGGGGGTCACACGCCCCAAGGCGCTGCCCCGATCGGAGTGCAGCACGATGCCGGTATGGCACGGCATATCGCGAGCCTCATCAAGGTCAGCGATGTCTTCGGTGTATAGCGCGTCGATAAAGCTCGTGTCGACGGCGACCTCTTCCATGCCGGTCCAGCCCGATGTGACAGCGAGCTCTGCGCGGTACTCGTCGGCATCTAAGCCTATCGCCGAGGCTTTGACCCGCATCGGCAGGTCTTTGCTCACGAGGACAACATTGCGCCCCTCGTTGGCTAGAGCCTTGGCAATGGCTAGGATGCGGGCGTCGTTGTCGCCGGACTGAAACCCCGACGGCAGAACGTTTTGATCAATGTGGTTGAGTTCAACGCGCAGCGTGCCCCCGTTGGCGAGCGGGATCGGAGCATCGAGTCGGCCGTTGTTGACCCGCAGGTCGTCGAGCAGCCGCAGCGCTTGTCTGGCGAAGTATCCAAGTTCGGAGTGGGTTCGCTTGGCCTCAAGTTCCGTTACAACGACCAACGGCAAGACGACCTCGTGCTCGTCGAATCTGTTGATCGCATTCGGGTCACTGAGCAAGACGCTGGTATCAAGGACGAAGGTCGACCGCGACGCTGCTAAAGCTTGCGCTGACGACCACTGATCATGACTCGGCACAGCTTGCCTCCCGCCAGACACTGGCGACTTCGCCGGGCGCGAAGCCTGGTGCCTGTCGAAATCAACGTAGGCCGATCCTGGCCTTCGATGCCGTATTGGGTGTCAAGATTTCGGGTGAATTCCAATCGTCACTTTGGCGATCGCATCTGCTGCTGCGGCTTCTCGAAGGCATTCAAACTCAATACGTTAGACAAGTTCTGACGGAACGCTCAACCAACATTCTTGACGAGCCAATCGTGCAGTGGGAGTAGCTCCTGCCATCGTTCGTATGCCCAGTCGAGCACCTCGGGGGTCCGCGCCCAGCGACCCATCTTGCGTTCGGCGACCGACCACAAGGTCGTGAACTTCGCAAGCTCTGCGCGCTGTGGATCTAAGTCACCGAGCGCTGGGGGTGTGCGCTTGAGGGCTTTACCGTCGACCTCGAGACCGCAGGCCGCTACCTTGGTGAGCGTCTTGATCAGCGCATTACCCGGCACCTTCGCGGCCACCGCCTCACGATACCGAGCGAGCTGATCTCGATCGAAGCCGTGTGAACCCGCCCCGACCAGCACCGCAGTCGGGGTCAGTCGCAGGAAACATCCCGAGACAGCGGTCTTTCGATCTCCCGCCCAAAACCACAAGTCGAAGTTCTCCTTGTAGGGCGTCTTGTCATGCGAGAACCGGATGTCCCGGTTGATGCGAAACAACGACCCATTGATTCGTGGGTCGGCGACAAGGTCAGGCCGCTTCCTCTGCAGCCTCTCCCCGGCTGCCACCACAAAGTCCTTGCCGACCTCGACCCAGTACTTCTCATAGTCGCCGCGATGCTCGTCAAACCACGTCTTGTTGTTGTTCTGGCGCAGGCCAGTCAGGAAGCGGGTGGTCTGGGTCGGGAAGCCATTGAATTCGCTCATGTCTCGTTCCTATCAGAATCGCGCGCGCTCTCATCGAGGTCACAATCTGCCTGTGGACCAGCTCCGTTCTGCACAACTAAGAAAAGCGACTCGGGGTGTTCAGGCCCCGAAACGGCGTTTGCGCTGGGAATACGAGCGCAGCGCGCGCAGAAAGTCGACCTGCCGGAAGTCCGGCCAGTACGCCTCGCAGAAGTAGAACTCCGAGTTGGCGCTCTGCCAGAGCATGAAACCGGACAGTCGCTGCTCACCAGAAGTGCGAATGAGCAGATCAGGGTCTGGCTGGCCTTTGGTGTAGAGGTGTGCGGCGATGTGCTCCACGTCGAGCACCTGCGCAAGTTCGTCAAGAGTCACGCCCTGCTCAGCCTGCTCTGACAAGAGCGACCGAACCGCATCGACGAGTTCCCTGCGGCCGCCATAACCTACAGCCACGTTGACGACCGTTCCGTCAATGTCACGGGTCAAGTCGTCGGCCTCTTTGAGTGCTCGGGCTGTCTCATCCGGAAGAAGGTCTAGGGCGCCGACCGGATGAATGCGCCAACGGCCTGTCGCTGCAAGCTCGGTCACTGTGTCAGCGATGATCTCGAGCAACGGAGCGAGTTCCTTCTCGGGGCGACTGAGGTTGTCGGTGCTCAGCAGCCAGAGTGTGACAACCTCAACGCCGGCCTCTTCACACCAACTGATGAACTCCTCGATCTTGTCAGCGCCTGCCTTGTGACCGTGGTGACTCGATGAGCCTTTGTCGCTTGCCCAACGACGGTTTCCGTCGAGAACAACGCCGACGTGGCGGGGGATTCGGTCGGCATCGATCTGTGACACGACACGGCGGGAATAGGCCCCATAAACCAAGTCGCGTAGTCCCACCCCTCGATCTTGCCACGTTTAGCGCCTACCGTGGGTACATGACCGCATCGGATGCTGCTGTGAAGGTCCTGGCGGTCGTCAAGCCAAAGTTGCGCGGATGGTTGCACCTGATCATGGTGCCGGCCGCAGTGATCTGCGGAATCGTGCTGGTCGCCCTGTCTCCGCCGCAATTGCGCGTCGCAACGACGATCTACGCGTTGAGCACAGTCTTGTTGTTCTCGATCAGTGCGACCTTCCATCGCGGTAACTGGGGCCCCAAAATGCACGGCACTTTGCAGCGAATGGACCACGCGACCATCTTTTTGCTCATTGCCGGCAGCTACACCCCGTTTGCAGTGGCAGTTATCACCGGTGAGCAGGGGAAGACCTTGCTTTGGATCATCTGGAGCGCAGCCCTGCTTGGCATGATTTTCCGGGTCGTCTGGGTGGGCGCGCCGCGATGGCTCATTGTCCCGATCTATATCGCCCTGGGATGGTGCGCCATGTTTTACCTTCCGACGATTTGGCGAAACGGCGGCACCGCTGTGTTCTTCCTTCTGCTTGCTGGCGGAATCTGCTACTCCGTCGGCGGTGTCATCTACGGTCTTCGTCGGCCGAACCCGTCGCCAAAGTGGTTCGGCTTTCACGAGGTTTTTCACTCACTCACGCTCGGCGGCTACGTCACCCACTACGTCGGCGTGTCGCTAGCTGTTTATGGGTTCACTGTCGCCGCGTCGTCGAGTTAGCTGGCTGTTCTTGTCGTACCGGCCGGTCATTTGCTGTCGAGGCGGTCCGGCGAGGAATCGACCGAAACGTGAGGAATCGACCGAAAATTTACGGTCGATTCTGCACGTTACGGTCGATTGAGTAGCTCAACGAGATCTGATGCTGTGGTTATGGGCGCTGAGCAGACAAAGCGGCGACACACGTAGGCAGTGGCGCGGCCCTCGACCAGTGGTCGGTCAGTGAAAGGTCCGTTGTCGGGACCGACATTGGCGGGATCTGCGACGGCGAGCGCAAGACCTGGCGAGGTAGATCGAAGCGCAGCCTCAAGCAGTGCTTGGCGTTGAGGGTCTCCATCAGCACCAACGATGACCACTTCCAGCGGTCCGCCCAGGTATGCCTGGGCCGAAGCCAACAACCAACCAGCGAACCTAGGCGAGCGCTTGCCCATCTCCTCGGCGATCACTAGTCCCGCTTCCGCGGCAAGCAGGTGCCGTTCAGAGGCAACGAGAGTTCCATAAGTCAACAGGGATGACGTCGCCGCCGACCAGCCCGAAGGCGATGCCAGATCAGCTGGGTCACTTGGTCGCATGATGAGCGACTCACCATCGGCGGGCGTGTCGAAGAAGCCGCCACCAGGTTGGGAAAATTCCTCAAGCACCGTCTGTAACAGCAAACCGGCGAGCTCGCGCCATTGCTGATCGCCGGTGACTGCCGACAATGCCAATAACCCCTCAGTGACATCGCCATAGTCCTCAAGAACACCACCGGCATGGGTACCGGGAAGCCCGTCGCGCGAGACCCGCAGGAGCTTCGCCGAGGTCGCTGTGCGGTCCAGGACGTGCACCTCCTCGATCAGTCGCGCGGCAGCAATCGCGGCGTCAATCCAGGAGGGTTCCTCGAGTAGGACCCCAGCTTCAGCCAGCGCGGCGATAGCAATCCCATTCCAAGCGGCAACGACCTTGTCATCACGGGCCGGTTGCGGTCGGCGGTCGCGGGCCTGGCGCAGCGCTGCGCGGGCCGCGGGCCACCAGTCGCCGTCAGGATCATTTGGTAGCTGCAGCACCGATGAGCCATGCTCGAAGGTGCCGCCATTGGTGACGTTCAACAACTCAATCGCGAGCGCCCCCGTCTCGTCGCCGAGTGCTGCCCGGATTTGACTCGGTCTCCACGCATAAGAGGCACCTTCGTGGGAGTGCCCCCCAGGCTCAGTGGGTGCGTCGGCGTCGAGGGCCGAGGCGAAACCACCCTGCGCAGTCCGCAAGTCGTTAAGTAGAAATTCGGCAGTCTCGCGCGTGATTCGGGCTGCGAACTCCGAACCGGTGGCCCTGTACCAATGCGCATAAACGCGCAGCAGCAACGCGTTGTCATAAAGCATCTTCTCGAAGTGAGGTACGACCCACTGGGCGTCCACGCTGTAGCGCGCGAACCCACCTGCGAGCTGGTCATAGATTCCTCCCCTGGCCATTGCCTCGCAGGTCGCCTCGACCATGGCTATAGCTCGCGGATCGTCTTTCGATGCGCCATAGCGGAGCAAGAACTCCAGAGTGGAAGACGGCGGAAACTTCGGGGCCCCGCCAAACCCGCCGTCGCGGTGATCGAACTCGCGGGCGAGCAGGCCGACAGCCTGCCCGGTGGCATCGGTGAGACGCTCAGGTAGGTCACCGGGAACGCCATCAACGGCGCTGGCCTGCGCCTTGGCTAGTGACTCGGTGATCCCGGCTGCTGCGTTCTCGATCTCATCGCGACGGTCCGTCCACGCCGTGGTGATCGCCGTCAGCAACTGCGTGAACGACGGCATCCCAGCGCGGGGCTCACGCGGGAAGTAGGTGCCTGCATGGAATGGTCGGCGCTGCGGGTCGAGGAATACAGTCATCGGCCAACCACCCTGCCCTGTCAGCCCCTGAACAGCCGCCATGTAGACCGAGTCGACATCGGGTCGTTCCTCGCGATCGACCTTGATACTGATGAAATCGTGGTTGAGCTGATCAGCAGTAGCCTGATCCTCGAATGACTCATGCGCCATCACGTGGCACCAATGACAGGCCGCATAGCCAATCGACAGAAAGACCGGCAGATCCCGGCGACGCGCTTCTTCGAATGCCTCATCGCCCCACGGCCACCAATCGACCGGATTGTCCTTATGTTGCAGGAGATACGGGGACGTGGCATCAGCCAGGCGATTGGTCACAAGAGCATCATCGCTGCCATAGAAGGTGCAACGAACAACGGGACGCAGATTCCTTAGACACAAGTTTTGGGTACAAGTTTCTTCGACCGCGAAGCCCAGTACTAGCGGGGCTAGGAAACGAACTGCCTCCACCGCCGATAGCCGGACCGTCGCGAAAGCAACCGGCTCGAGCGACAGCCCACCACAGCGAACGCCTGTGCAGGCCGGAGGTACAGAAATGAGAATCACAAAAGCACCGTTTGAATGCAGCCCCCGTGACGTCTTTCTGTCACGAACCGACGTGATCAGTCGCTACGGGTGGGGTCGAACAAAGGGCTACCAAATGCTCCATTCACCTGGCTTCCCCGGTGACTGCGGAGGCAGGTGGTCCCTCATGGCGCTGCTCGCCTGGGAGGAAATGAGCTCGGCGCCCCTCCCGTCAACTGCCATTCCAGTAATCACATTTCCCACACCACAGCGCAACCGAAAGGAGGCATCGTCATGAGTAAGGCCAGGAAGAAGACCAGCACAGCAACAGGGCGGGGAGCTGTACGGCGTGGCAAATCACGGCTCAGTCCAGCGACAGGTCGCCGCTATCGAGCGACCTTGTATCTTGCCCCCCGCGCACGCGTCTCCTATGTCGATCCTGAAACACGCAGCAGAAGAATGCTGTCTGTGCCGCGCGGGGACGATGCGGATGCCTTCTTTGAAAGGATTGAGGCAGCGTTAGACGCACACGTCGCACTCGCTGACACCGACCCAAAAACGAACATTCGCCGTGACATGCGGGCGCTGGGGCTGCTGTACATCGAATGGCTCGAGAACCAGGGGAGGACGGAGAATTACGTCGCGAACGTTGAGTGTGTGCTGAACCGGTGGATCAATCCCCTGATTGGGCACGTCCTCGTCGCGGAATGGGGATCCGATGACAGCCTCAAAGTCGTCGCTGCTGCCCGCAAAGTGGTAGCCGATGGCCGAGTTGAAGCTATTGGGACAGCCTTATCGGGCCTCCGGGCGACTGCTCAGCGTCGACATTCGGGGGTTCGCTGGATGGAACTCTCCGAAGATCCACTAGGAGGCGTGCACACGTCAGCTGCGTCAACCACCCACGGGGACGAAGCAATGTACGTGCCGCCCAGCAACAGACCCAGCGCAAAGCAGGTGGCTACCGCCATCCATGCCGCTGACCTTCGAGACGCAACCTGTAGCACCCGCACGGGCCTGCAATTGCGAATCGCGGCATTCCAGGGACTTCGGCTCGGGGAGCAGCTAGGACTGCGAGCAATTGATGTGATTATCGAAGACCGGCAGCTTCACGTAAACGGATCTTGGAAACGCCAACGAGCACGGACGAACCGTCCGACTAGTGCTCCCTACCGTGGGCCCACAAAGACCCGTAAGGACCGTCGAGTCCCCTACCGGGCTTCTGATCATGCTGGGATCGTTCGCGCGTGTGCCGATGCGATGGGCCTGGCCCGAGACAGCACAGAGGTACAGGTCATCGCGGCGATTCAGGTCGAACGCGATCGCCGGACCGACCTCCTCGGAACACAGAAAGGCAAGCGTTGGGATGGCCGACCCGCCCGCGCCTGGTGGGAAGTAACGATCCCCCCAGATGAGGAATTTTGGCTCTTCACTCCTCCCGGTTGGGCAATTCCCTGGACAAACGAGCGCTTTAACGACGAGTGGCATCGAGTTAGACGCGTCGCGCTAGGGCTCGCGCAGGGCCCGAATGCTTTGTCCGAAGGTTGGGTTGAATGGCCGCGCCGCATTCGCTTTAGGAACATGCGCCACTACGCCGCAACCTTTCTCCACTCGATCGGTATCGAATGGGAAACCGTCGCCGACTTTCTCGGGCACAGCGTGAAGACCTGCCTGGCCCGGTACGTGCGCAAAGGTGATGACGCAGATGCTGCGGCGAGATCCGCTCTCGACTTGCTCTAGCGATCCCCCACCACAGCCGAGTTGCTGCGTCGTGACTAGCAAGGCGCTGAGAACGCCCGGCGCCCAGTGTGTGAGCGAGGTACAAGGTGCGTTCCGCGGGCGGTGGCTGTTGCGGGGGTCGGGCTCTCATGAACTGTTCCGCGGAATCGGGGTGCCGGGCCGGAAGTAGCAGGGCCGGGGAAATCGGGGAAATCGACAACTCGTCCTGCACACGCGGCCGCCGGTAGCGGCCCGTCACTGCCCGTATCGCCACACAAACCGGATCTTCATGGAGCGGATACGCCACAAGCAACCACGGACCAAGCCTTCACCCAGCAGCCCGCCGGGCTACCGGGTCGGGCAGCAATTTTTCAGGGAACACCGACCACGTGATACCGGCCACTACCGGCATCACAGACCGCGAAAAGCCGCCACGGACGAAACCCGACCCCCGACCACACCTACGTGCAGGTCACCCCACCACAGCTACGGAAAAAGGACCGTTTGCGGCAACCAGGCGATGCCGTCCCCGAGCTGCCCGGACCCGTTGGCTCCCCAACATTTGACGGTGCCACCAGAAAGCACCGCACACGAATGGCGGTCACCGGTGGCGACCGTGGTCGCGGAAATCACCCAGACACCAACACCGGGACACTCGCGCTGGTCTTGGTGCCGTCCCCGAGCTGCCCGTACCAGTTGGCTCCCCAACACTTGACGGTGCCACCAGAAAGCACCGCACACGAATGGTTGCCACCGGTGGCGACAGCGGTCGCGGAACTCACCCCAGACACCAACACCGGGACACTCGCGCTGCCGGTGGTGCCGTCCCCGAGCTGCCCGGACCCGTTGTCTCCCCAACACTTGACGGTGCCACCAGAAAGCACCGCACACGAATGGGCGCCACCGGTGGCGACAGCGGTCGCGGAACTCACCCCAGACACCAACACCGGGACACTCGCGCTGCCGGTGGTGCCGTCCCCGAGCTGCCCGGACCCGTT
>Ga0105047_10003101_pt1 | contig 29432 bp, 13 predicted proteins | sample MAT04_FD_78384 | JGI IMG/M metagenome (GOLD analysis project Ga0105047, IMG submission 78384) | Freshwater microbial communities from Lake Fryxell liftoff mats and glacier meltwater in Antarctica - MAT-04 (megahit assembly) | ecosystem: Environmental > Aquatic > Freshwater > Ice > Liftoff... | reverse complement strand
GGTGCTCAGTCTCATCATGCGAAGCGGCGTTGAAGTGGTGCTGGTCGCGATTGTTGTAGGGTTTGGCGGCGCGTTGGCGGCGGGAAAACTTGTGCAAGCGCAACTCTTCAATGTGGGTGCGCGGGATCCGCTGACACTTGTTGGAGTACCTTTGGTGCTGGGCGCGGTGGCATTGCTTGCCTGTTGGCTCCCAGCGCGGCGGGCGGCGCGTGTCGATCCGGCGGTAGCTTTACGCGGAGATTAGTCGAAGTAACAACTTCATCGGGGCATTACGTGCACGATGAAGTCAGTCGCGCGAACTGTCAGGTTATGCACTTCTGTGGTTGGTTGTCGTGTGGTGAGAAGTCGCGACCTGCGGTGGGGGCGCGCCTGCTGCTAACCGATTAACTGCCTTTGGACTTTACGGACTTTTCAAACGACTTTTCGGACTGAGTCCGTGCCGGGGACATTGCACGGAGCGGGACGTCGGAGGTTTTCGTTCCCTTATTCAACGAAACAGCGGGCAGATTCCAGTTATCGATACGCAATTCACAATCATTAAAATTCTGCAGTTAGTCAAAAAAAGTACGTAGCCCTGGTGCCCCTCGCCGCCAGGTCGCCTCCGCACCGAAACAAGTCCGAAAAGTCCTGTGCAAAGTCCGTAAAGTCCAAAGGCAGTTAGTCAGTTGCTGTTCCCGATTTCCAACCCCGTCCATCGGCGCGCAACCCGCGCGCAGTTCGTCCACCAAAGTCCTCGTTCAAAGCCGACTACCGTAGACGAACGCGAGCCAAATGCAGTCCGCTAGCGTCTCGTATCGCGAGATACACGATTTTGCCCGGCCCGAAACTCACAAGTTGATACCCCACCGGAATCTGAATGCGATCGTTCAACTCACCAGTCCCGTTCACGATGTCGTAGATAGTCCCCCCAGGCATCGGCGTCATCTGCTGCGTGCGTATCCACAAGTTGCCGTCCGCGTCCCCGCGCACCGATCCTTGACCGATGGGCGGTTTGTAGTCCGGCATCTCGCTTGCAGGAATCAGTGTTGGCTTGCGATACGTCGGTGGCGGCGGTGTGTATCCGCCGCCATACCAGTTGCTGTAGTTGTTCGGCACGCAACGAGGTGCGGACGCCGTGCCCGGTGCAGGCGATCCTGTTGGTGGCGCGACTGGTGCCGCACCCGGAAGCGCCGGCGGACAGGCATAGACGTAGCTCGCCGGAAATTTCATGTCCTTGGGAAGAATCCAATCCTGCGGAAGCCCCGGCGGGACATCGAGTCCTGGTTCAGGCGTGAAGGTCACGGGATACGGCTTGTTCAGCAGGTTCGACCAGACAATCATCTCCAACATGAACCCTTGCTGCGCTTGCCGAGTCTGAACGGTCTTCACCGAATCGATGAATTTCTGTTTCTGCTCATCGTCCAGGCGCACCCAGGGGAATAACAATTTTTCCGACGATTTCGTGGTGCCGTCGCCCTGCAGATAATCCACGCGAAAGTCGCGTCCACGAACAAATGCGATCTGGCCGTCCGACGTGACCGCCCAATCGTCAACCAGCGGCAATGGTGATTGCACAGACCGCGATTCCCAACCGTATTCGCCACGTGTCATCTGCATGATCTGCCGGGGAATCCGAATCGATCCCAGCGTGTCGAGTTTGCGCGTGTCCATGTTGATGCCAACGATGAACGCGGAATCCGGCTGCTGCGGAAAGATGGGCATGTCGCCGCTCATTCGGAACGGCGTCGTGGTCTGCGCGGCAATGCGGTACACCAAACGACCCTGCGCATCAAAATTCGCGACGCCATTGCCGGCTTGCGAGATATACGAGGCATCCTGTGCACGTGGCACTGAACGCGTGCGGACAATTTTCCCCGTGCCGTCGATCACCAGCATCGCGTACGTCGCCGGATCGACAAACAACGTCGTGTCGCCGCGCGCCGCGATCAGTGCGCCGGAACGCGTGCCGTAGGCGTTCTCGACGTCAGTGAGTGAGTCAAGCACCACCTTGATCACCATGAGCGAGCTGTCCAGCAACAGCAAGCGACGACGCGTTCCGTCGTTCAGCAACAAGCTGCCGTTGGACAGCTGTCGCACGGTGCTGATACCGCCCAGCGGCTCTGTTGAAACGGCGGAGGCGGTTTCGATGCGGCGAATCGCGGGTCCAACGAGCGGAACGGGAGTCGCGCCGCTGCTCGCGCCAGGTGTCGATGAAGTACCAGGCTGCGTTGCGTTGGGCGGCGATCCCACAGAAACCTGCGCACTTGCCAACGCCGGTGTAGCCAGACAAAGCACGAGCGCTACCCACAGCGGTTGTACCCTCATGTGATTTCGCATCAGCCGCCCACGTTGAAGCCAAGGGATCCACCAAACGGAACGTACATCCCGTTTCCGTTTCGCATTGCGCGCAAATATTTCGGATCAAGCATGTTGTTCACCGACTGCGGCAGCTTGCGGCGTTGGGCCGGCGTCAGCAATTCAGTCAGTGCATGTACCACCGATATCATGAAATCGATCTGATCGTGGCGGGCCTGCAAATACCGCTCGTATTCAGTCCCCAACTTGTACGTCGAATCAAGCGCCGCAAACCGACGCGCCACCGGCGTCCATAACGAATCCGTGCGATATGCATACCGACGGTTCATGCTCGCAATGCTGTCGGCCTGAAACGAGGTGAGTCTGAGTGAGTCCTGCGAGCGCAGAATCGTCGTCATCGGGTTGGAAATGCCACTCGCGCCCATCTGGCGGTAGCTGAACTCCGACTCCCTGCGATCCGCTTGTTTCGTGAAATGTCCAAACTGCTGCGACAACATCTGCCGCTCGCGCGTTGGGCCAAGATCGACCTTGAACGAGACCGTCATCGCCACGGGCGAACGCTGGACAAGAAACTGCGGATTGGTAGCACCAAAACGCTGGTTCACTTCGTACTGGTATTGTCTGGTCGTCGGGTCGAATCCACGCACATACAGCAGTGAGGCATCCGGCGCGATGTTCTGTCCCCAGCCCGACAGCTTGCCATTGTCGTGCAGCAACAAATCGGCCGCACCCATCGGGTTGGACACGGAAAAATTCACGGAGGTGCGCTCGGGCAGACGGAACTTCACGCGATCAATCGTCATCGTCAGCGAACCCGAAGTCTGCCACGGTCCTCGGCAGCTGTTTCTCTCGGCGATTTGTCCAAGCTGCTTCATGAGACAGCTGCGCGCACGCCCCGTCGAATGGTCGAACAGTTGTTGCATCGCGGCCGCAAACGTCGGATCGGATATCGTCTGGGGATCGTAAATGAACGCCCGGTCATTGGAGTACCCGTCGCCATTGATATCGCCAATCACACCGGGCGTGTAGGCCGCGCCAGCGCGAATCGATCCGTTCCAACCAACCTGCACCAATTTGAAAAACGTATAACGGAATCCGTAGTTAAGCGAATGCGGTCCCTGCGCTGCCTGCGCCCATTCGATACCCAGCGGATTACCCGAGGTACTGGAAAATCCGTTGACCTGTTCGCGAACGTTCTGATAGGTGTACGCAGCATTCCACGTGAACCTGGGAACGCTGCGATAAATGGGGGTGAGGCGAATCGACAACTGCGCAGTCTGAGAACTCAAATCGGAGCGATGTTCGGACACTCGTGAAAACGATTGCGACACGCGCGCGTCGCGCGACGCAATCGCACCGGTCGCCGGGACAATGCTGGTTGGCTGTACAAAAACGGGGCGCCCCAGTTCGTTGCCAATCGCAAAACGCTGCTCAGGTTTGAAGTTGATGTCGACCGTGCGGCCCTGATTCCGATTGAGGTTATAGGTCGCATCGATCGTCGCGCTGAACCGTGCGTCAAGGATACCACCCGTCCAATTGACGTTGGTACGCACCGACTGCTGTGGTTTGTAATTGTTGCTGAACAACGACACGTTCGGCGCGTTGTTGGAGAACACCGTCCCGGATGTACCATCAGCGCATTGGTCGGGAATACCGCCCGGATTCGCTGCGTACATCGTCCAATCGGGAACCGGCGCAGCGGCGCCCACGCAATACAACTGCTGCGCGCCACTCGGCAAACCCGTGTTGTCCAATACTCCACTAATGGGTCCGGCATTTGACGCGTTGGCATAGACACCAACGCCGCCGCGAATCACAGCACGTGGACCGCGCACAGCACCGTTAAACGCCGCCACTTCCTGTGCGGAGCCGAGCGTGTAGGAGAAGCCAAGGCGTGGACTGATGATGATCGGTGCCGGAACACGATCGTTACGCACGCCAAACACATTCTGTACTTCGGCATTGTACGCGGGCTTCGCCGTGAACCGCGTATTCTCGACGCGCAGGCTGGGGGTGAATTGCAGATCCGCCGACTTGCGCCACGAGTCCGTGATCGAAAAAGCCGGCGTGTATTGGCCCGTGGAACGGGTGCGAGCCGTCAACATACGGCTGAACGACGCGGGCCGTCTCGCCGCCAGATCTTCGAGCGAATTGAACGTGTACGTGCCACGCAAATTGTTGGATTGATTCTGCGTGTTGCCCTGGAAATTCAATTCCGTTCCGAACTTCAGACGATGTTTATTCGCATCGTCAAACCACGAAATTGTATTCTGGAAACTCGCACCCACCGATTCCGTGTGCGAACTCAATCCCTGGTTGCCGCCAAACCCAAGGCTTTGCACGCCACTCGCACCGTTGGCGAGTTCGGAGTTGACGCGTACACTCCCAGACGGCAAATCCAGATACGGCGTTCCATAGTTGCGGCTGGTGTTGAGCCCCGCATTCGATTCGCTCAGGAACAATCCAAAATACCGATTGTGTCGCATCTGCAATCCGCCGCTCCAATTCGTACGCTCACCACTGGCCGACGCCAACTGCGTGACCGATCCGCCTACTGGACTCTGCCGCCCGGCGTTGCCACTCAGCGTGAATCCAAACGAACTGCCGCTTACGGAATTCGGCGGCGAAATATCGACGCTCGCGAGGAAACTGCCGCTGTTGCTGAGGCGACTTGCCGGATCGAATCGTGTGCTGATCGGAATGCCGCCCGTCTGCAGGATGTTCAGGAAACGCGTGACGGAATCAATAGACACACCGGCCGTACTCAAACCCAGCGCGCCGGCGTTCAACAGCGTTTGATTGTCACTGGATCGTCGATCGAATTGGGCCGAGGTATTGTAGAAGATTTTGTTTGGTCGAAATGCACCGTTGGCCACACCACCAAACGAAAGATTCGTGTATTCGTTGCCAAGTGCGCGCGCCGCTTGATCGGTCCATTGAAGCTGCGGAGCGTTTGCCACCAGGCTCATGCCGCGCGTCAGGAAATTCGATCCACCACCACTGGCACGGACGTTCAATTGTGCGCCGCTAAATCCACCACGAGAACCGTCGTAAGGCGACGTCGTCATCGAACCGTTTATCTGCGCGTCGCGCGGCAATCCGGATCCGCCAAACGACATTCCATTCAGCGTGACACTGTTTTGATCTGCTCCCAATCCCAACACCGAGAATCCATCGGCGGTGCCATCGACACCCGGAATCAACAACACGCCAGGAAGCGATGCCGCCAGCGCTGCGAGGTTGCCCGCGAGATCCGGGGGCAACGCGGAATTTGAAATGGAGCGTTCTGTGCCGCTGTTATCCTGCGTCGCTGCATTGCGCCCGACCCGTTGTTGCACTGGAGCGGTAATCGTCATCGTGTCGATCTGCACGGCACCCATTCGTGCGTCGGCCACCAACACATCCTGATCGGCCGTGCGTTTGATTTCGAATTGTCGAAAGTTGAAGCCGACGAGCGCGTAGCCCATCATGTAGTCGCCGGCGCCCCCGGGAAACGCAATCTGAAAACTTCCCTTCGCGTCGGTGCGCACTTCGCGCGTCACGTTGCCGGGAATCGAAATGGCCGTCACTTTGACGTTCCCCAGCGGTTGTCCTTCGGCGTTGGTTACTTTGCCGCGAATGACGTCTGTTTGCGCCAGCAAAAGTTGTGGCGAAATCGGCACCAGCAGCAGCGCGCAGGCAACAACAATCAGTTGAAGAACACGCACAGGAATTATCCGTAGGGGCGGGGGGTGGAGCACGGCCGTTACGGGCCGCGATCCCAATTGGACAGTTCGGAAGTGAAAAACGTTCTCTACTCTACGCAATGATCAGGCCAAAGGGTTTCGTCGGCGCAGTTTGTCGAGGGTGCGCTGTACGCGACCGGGAATCATAAGCCCATCCGATATTCCGGCAACCTCCTCGGCCTCCCGCCAGGCACGCTCGAGTTCGGTTAGCTCTCCGTTTAATACGCGCTGAGTTGACGCGCTGGGGTGACAGCAGCCTGACCATTAATGGTGACGTTTCCGATCCCGCCGAGGTCGATCACATCCCGCCAATGATGCTCAACTGTGGGGCGCCGCGACTTATATGGCAGCCGCAGTGCCCACCCGTTTTCATGAGGAATCGGCCGGACGAATGCCATCTCCTTTGGCGACAGCCGAACGTACTTGTGTTCATTATCGAGAATGAACTGTCCCACAAACGCGACTTTCCCGCCCACGCGCACGACCTGGCCCGCGACGGCTCCGAGTCCAGCGCCGTTGGCCGCCAGCAGGGCCGTGACCGCCGCGATGGATCCCGCTCATGGAACCAGCATTGCCAGGCCGCCGAAGACGGCGGCACCCGCTCTTCGAGCGGCGTGAGATTCCATTGCGTACAATGGGGGCACACTACCCACAGGCGGCCTTTGCTGTAGTCAAACGCGAGGCGCTTGCCGACCGGAAATACTTCGATTGATTCATTGCTGCCAAGCGCGCGATGACAGAACGTGCAGGTGGCGTACATTCAGGAACGTCGCGCAAACGAAATGGGTACGCAGTCGCCGGTGGCTCTGGTGACTTCGCAGGTCTTGAGGAAGTGATCCACATAGAACCTGGGGGGCCCGCCCAACCGTAACTCCCAGGTGGCACCACATTCAAGCCGGCGGTTCACGTGTTTGATAAGGCGATGCGAATAATTGCCAACACCATGGTTCTCCTCAGTTTAGGCGCGGTACTCGGTGCGTTGACGGGCACGGTGTGCCTTATGCTGATCGGTACTCAGGCGAGCCGTGAGTGGTCGTCAGACTCCCTGATCGTCTGGCTCATACGTGGGTGCTCCGCTCGGGGCTCTAGTCGGGCCCATACTCGGATGGTTCGTGCTCCGGCGCGTGCCGGCAGCTCTCTCCTTGCTGTATGCACCACTGGGAACCCTGGTCGGCAGCCTCGTTGCTCTGTTGGTCGGATGGACGTTTGACGACATCAGTGATGGAATCGGAATTTTTTATCTTATCGGCGGCGCAATTACCGGCCTTGTTCTCACGGCGTTCGTGCTCAGGGGGCGGTACAGTGGTCGCGGCGACGAGAACCGTCTCAAAGATTGGTGACAACGCCGGCGCCGGCGTCCCACAGGCGGCCGTTGCTGGCGTGAAACGCGAGGTACTTTTCCCACCGGCACTACCTCGATCGGTTCATTGCTGCCAAGCGCGCGCTGACAGAACGTACAGATGGCGTATATTCAGGAACCTACTTACCAGAAACGGTCATGGTTACTCGCGGATTCTTTGGGCGCAGGTCGTCGCCGGAAAATGCGAAACGTATTCCGCCCGGGCAGCACGAGGAATTTGATTTTCCCGTGTTGTCGGCGGGACCGACCCCGCGCGTGTCGTTGTCAGATTGGAAGTTCACGGTGCGCGCCGGTGTGCGACCGGTGAAGCAGTGGACGTGGGAGGAGTTCAATGCATTGCCGCGCACGGCAATGACGACAGACATTCATTGCGTCACGACGTGGACGAAACTCGATACGCGATGGGAAGGGGTGTTGATCGACGACATTCTGAAAGCGGCGGATCTCGTGCCGCCAGCACCGTTTGTGTTGGCCCACACGGTGGAGGGGTATTCGACCAACGTGCCGATCGCTGACTTGATTGATGGCAAGGCGATGGTCGCGCTGCAATACGATGGGCAGCCGCTCGAGCCTGATCACGGCGGTCCCGCGCGATTGCTGGTGCCACATTTGTATTTCTGGAAGTCGGCCAAGTGGGTGAACGGTTTGCAGTTTATCGAAAAGGATACGGCGGGATTCTGGGAGTTGCGCGGCTATCACATGTATGGTGATCCGTGGCGTCAGCAGCGGTTTACGGACGATTAAGGATGCGAGTGATCATGCTGTCAACACTTCGGAATTACCAAGGGAGAAGTCCACGGAAGTGAATTCGATTTCACCGAGCGTGCATGACGCGCCGTCGCCGAACGTGTGGCAGGACGCGGTTATCGAACAGATCGAGGTCGCCACACCCGGCGTGAAGACATTTGTGTTGCGTCCAAAGATGCTTCATCCTTTCCTGCCGGGGCAGCACATTGATGTGAGGTTAACTGCGCCGGATGGGTACGAAGCGCATCGCAGTTACTCCATTGCGTCGGCACCCGACAACTCCGGCACGTTTCAACTGGCGATAGAATTGATGAAACGCGGTGAGGTCTCGCCGTATTTCCACGAGGTGGCGCAAACGGCCGACACAATCGAAGTGCGTGGTCCGTTCACGACACATTTCATCTGGCGACCGGCAAGCGATGGCGTGGTGTTGCTGGTGGGAGGTGGATCGGGCGTTGCGCCATTGATGTCGATGGTGCGGCACCGCGCGAACTTACCTGATGCGCCACCGATGATGTTGCTCTACTCCGCGCGTTCGTGGGATGAAGTCATTTTTCGCGACGAGCTGTTGCTGCACGAGCAGAGCCAAGCGGGACTGCGAATTTGGTTTTGTATTACACGCGCATTGTCACATGCGCCTGCGTCGCGCGTTGCCGATTTCACGCGACGCATTGATGCGGTAGTTGTGCAGGAGGCGATCGCCGCAATGCCGCAAACTCCGACGACCTGTTTTGTGTGCGGCAACAACAGTTTTGTGGGAACGGTCGCGGATGCGCTGGTGCAGTCAGGCCTCCCGTTAAACAACGTGAAAACCGAGCGCTACGGCGGGTGAAACGCCGTTCCTGGGCTTCCGGGTCTGAGCAACGCACGTTTGAATAGGGTTGTGCTTAACAATCCCGCCACACCTGCCTCGAGCTTCTCTGCGCGCTGGCCACTGGTCCTTCGGGTCACCCGGCAGCGCACGCCAGAGCGTGATGCTGGTGAGCGCGATGCCCAAGACCGCGTTATGACACTGCGCGTACGGTGTCACACGCTTCGCGCACTGGCGCGGGGAATTCTGATTGCCACCGCCGTTACATCGAACACGTTTGCTCAGCGTTCACCGCAGCGTGAGCCGTCCGTCGCTGCAAGGGGGCTGTTCGCGCAGCCCACGACCTCTGCGCGCGTACACGGAGTTGTCTTCGACAGCGTCGCCCAACGGCCGCTCGCGCAGGCACTCGTGCAGTTGATCGCGCTCGACGATTCCAACCGTATTCGAAGCACACGCGCTGACGACGCCGGTGCGTATTCGATGGACTCCCTGCCGATGGGCCGCTACGTGCTGGGATTTCTGCATGATCGTCTGGATACGTTGCAGCTGGAAAGTCCACTGCAGAGTGTCAATATACGGATACCGGGCGACGTGCGAGTGCTGTTGTCGATACCGGGGGCCGCCACATTGATCACGAACCGTTGCGGTGCCCAACCGCCGGGCCAATTGCCAACGATGTTTCTCGGAACGGTACGCTCGGCGAAAACGTCACTACCGGTGAGCGCCGCTCGCGTGCGTGCCGGGTGGAACGTGCTGCTCGTCGGACCCCGCGGCATCGAAAAGCGTACACCAGCACATTTCGTCAGCACCAACGACAACGGAGGATTTGCATTTTGTGGCACGCCAACCGATGTCGCCATAGTTGCGCGTGCATTCGCCGGCACCGATTCGAGCGGTGTGGTTGAACTCCAATCGCCGCCGAATGGCTTGTTAGTGCGGGATCTGCTCATCGGAGCGGTAGCTGGCACGCCCGCGAGAGTGCGCGGCACGGTTCGTATTGCGGCCGGCGCGGCAATTGCCGGAGCGCGACTCATCGTGTGGGGCACGAGCACGCTGGCAACCACCACGAACGCCGGTCAGTTTCAGGCAGTAGGATTGCCGTCCGGCACGTACACCATCGAAGCCCGCGCCATCGGATTCGCGCCGACGCGAGTGGCACTCGATCTTACGGCCAATGCCGAGGCGACAATAAACATTGCGATGACACCATTGGTGGCACTCACCGACACGGTCCAGGTACGAGCTCGTGCGACGAGCTCGGTGGTACCGCTCGCTGACTTTCTCCGCCGTCGAGCCCGTGGTTCAGGGTATTTTCTTGATGAGCAACAGTTGAAGCAACGGGAAGTGATGTACGTCGCCGACCTCTTCCGAAATGCACCGGGCATCACAATCATGCAGGGCATTTACGGCGGTGACCGCGTTCTGATGCGCACATCGGGAGGCGGTGGCGCCTGCGTTCCCGGTGTGTTCCTCAATGGCCTGGCTGTGCAGATGCCTGACGGAATACTTGATGCTGCCGTCAACCCGCAGGAGGTGCGGGGCGTTGAAGTCTATTCCCATGTGGCAAGCGTGCCGATTCAATTCCAGGCGCAAAACGGATGTGGCTCGATTGTGCTTTGGACGGGTGCGCGTGGAAAGTAGCCGTCGCTCTGAACATTGCTCCATGAGCAGCAACCGTCGCGCCAAGCAATGAGCCGCCGCGTGATGTGCCTGCTGATGGTGGTCGCGTTCGCCATTGCGGATGTCCGCGCGGCGGCACAATCAACATCTGCCCCCATGCCGAAATCCCGCTCGCGATCGGCGACGCTCACTCCGTTTGCCCGCGAGAAAGCACGCGTGTTGTTGCGCCAGAACCTCAGTTGCCTCGGTTGTCATCAACTGGGTGGCGAAGGGGGTCGGCTGGCGCCAGCGCTTGATAGCGTGCTGGCGCGGCGGGACGCGTCCTACATCGCCGCAATCATCAACGATCCGGCGCGCGCTCGACCGGGCGCCGCCATGCCGCGCGCTCGCATGCCCGCCAATCAACGCGCGCTCATCACCCAATTCCTCGGTGGCAAATCCACCGGCGATGCGATGGATTTGCTTGCGCCCGGTGTTGGCGAAAGTGCCGAGGTTACGGGCATCTATCAGAAGTGGTGCGCGGGATGCCACGGCGTCACCGGCCAAGGTGATGGACCGAATGCGAAATTCTTGCCCGTACGTCCGTCACAACACGCGAGCGCATCGCAAATGCAACAGCGGACTGATGACGCGCTGTTCGACACGATTTTCGGCGGCGGAGTGATTATGAATCGCAGCGCGCGCATGCCCGCATTTGGCGAGTCACTGAACACGATGCAGATACGCGCGCTGGTGCGATACATCCGCACTTTATGTCATTGCGAAGGTCCACGATGGTCACGCGACGGAACGTCATGACGTCGCTATCGGCGCGCAGCAATGGCCGGCACTCGAACGCAGGGCGCGAACCACGTCGCAACCGCTGGTTGCCGTGCCATGCACTGGGCCTGGTGGTTGTTGTGATGATGTTGTCTTGCACGCGAGGCGGTGACTCAGAAGGTCAGTCGACCAGTTCCGATATTGCGGCACCACTCATTGCAGCCGCGCTCGGCGCGCCGCCCGTCGCGCCATCGCGAGACGCGTACGCTGGAGCGGAGGCCTGCGCGTCATGCCACTCCGATGAATACACGGCCTGGCAAACATCGACACACGGTACCGCTGGCAGTGTCATGGACCATGCAGCAGGGAAAAATCGAGCACGAATTATTGCGCCATTTGACGGCACGCCGATTCGTTTTCGCGATGCGAAGGTCATTCCCCGTCAGCAGGACGGCAGATTCTCATTCGTCGTGCAACGCCCGGGGGAACAGGACACAACGTTATTGGTTGATGCAGTGATTGGCGGTGGTCACATGGTCGGTGGCGGCACGCAGGGTTTTGCAACAGCGTGGAGTGATGGCACCCTGCGCTTCCTCCCATTCGACTGGAGCCGTCAAACCCGTACATGGTTTTGCAACACGGGCACTCGTACGGACAAGGGTTGGCAACCAATAACAGCAGCCATGCGTCTGGCCGACTGTGGCGATTGGCCGCCAAGTCGCGTGTTGGGAGATACGCCCGAGTTCAGTAATTGTCAGTCGTGCCATGGCAGTCAGATAGACGTGCAGTTTGACACGGCTGCGAAACGCTGGCAAACGCGTGTCGGCAGCTTGGCGGTGAATTGCGAATCATGCCATGGGCCCGCGGCGCGGCACGTCCGTCTCATGCAAAGCGGCGCGCCGCCATCGGCGGACATCGGTCTGCCCGCGTTGGCGACACTCACCAAGCAACAATCGGTGGCCACTTGTGCTGCCTGTCATGCGCTCAAGACCCGGCTGGTGGCAGGCTGGCGATCGGGCGCGGAGCTCTCGCAATTCTATTCCGTATTGCTGTCACAACTGGGTGAAGAACCGCTGACGGTCGATGGACGCACGCGCACCTTTGCGTATCAGGAAGGACACCTCTCCAGTGACTGTTACCGAAACGGCGGCATGACGTGTGTCTCGTGCCATAATCCGCATTCGCAGGAATACCAAACGACCGACGGCCAACCGCTGCCGGGGCGCACTGACAACCGGCAATGCACCAGTTGTCACGCGAGCAAAGTTCTCGCCATCACCGCACACACCAGGCATCAGGCAACGTCCGCTGGGAGTCGCTGTGTGTCCTGCCACATGCCCTACCAACCGCAAGCAGCGTTGGGGCACAGCATTCAGTATGACCGTTCGGATCACACCATTTCCATTCCGCGACCGATGGTCGATTCGACATTGGGCATCGTGAGTGCGTGCCGTTCGTGTCATGAAACGCAAAGTGAATCACAGCATCGTGTGCAGATTGCTGAATGGTGGGGAACAACCAAGCCGCACGAAATCGCCGTTGCCGGACTACTGGCATCGAGTGCGGTAACGCCGGTTGATGACGCGACGCGTTTACTGCTCGAGCCGCATTCGCAGAATCCCACGGCGCAAGTGGCGGGCATGTCGCGATGGTTGGATCGGTTTGGTGCGCCCGACCTGAATGTGCTTCCCGACCTTGCTGAAAGCCGGCTTCGTGAGCTGGCGAAGTCACCGGACCTCGACGTCCGCGCGATGGCGCTTGCCACGTTGCACTACGTGCACGGATCAAAGTCTGGTACCCGTCAGTTTCTGCAGCTGCAACTGCGCGACGCGTCGTCATCCGAACCGCAGCGCCATAAAAGCGATGACGCATCCCGCGATGCGCTGCGACGGCGTTGGGCCGTGGTACTGGGTGGCATTGGCGACGCTGCGCGGGGTGCCAACGAGCCGGTGCGCGCCATTGCCGCGTACCAGAAAGCGCTGGCTGTGACTCCGGGCGAACCAGCGCTGCTGGTGAATCTAGGACTTGCGTACGCACAGGCCGGTGATCTGAGCGAGGCGGTCAGCGCGTATCAGCACGCACTCTCAGCGAATGCAGCCCAACCGATGGCGCGCGTGAATCTTGGCATCGCACTGGAACGTCAGGGCGACGTCTCTGGGGCAGTCGCGGCGTTTCGGGAAGCAAGTACGTTGGATCCCACGGCCCCCACCCCGTACCTGAATCTCGGGACGAACCTGCTTCGCGACGGTAAATCGGCCGAGGCGATTCCGTATTTCGAGAGAGCTATCGCGCGAGCACCCGGGTTGGCGATTGCGCACTTTCAGCTGGCGTTGGCGTGGTTGAAGGAGGGCGAGTTGCCCCGTGCAGCGTCAGCGGTTCGTCGGTCGTTGGCCTTCGATACCACCAACGCGGAAGCGGTAAAACTTGACGCCGCGCTGCGGCAGGAACTGACCGGCCGGTTGCGGGATCGGCGAAATTAGTTCGGCCGAATGCGTCCGGTGAGTTGGGACGGGCTGATAATGCGGGACAAACCGCGTTAAGTCGGGTTAACTCGAAGACAATGGTGGTTGCAATGGAACGTAGTGCATCACATGTTAGCGAGAATTGCACCAGGTCGCGTGCAACAGTCTTCCGGAACCCCCAGCTTTGAGGTCATTCTGCATGCCAAAAGCGAAACACCGAGATTGGTCCCGAATTTTGATAGCGCTGTCCATGTCGCTTTTGGTTCCGCTGACAACCGGCGCTGCGCAGGGAACGACCGCCATCATTGAGGGACGGGTTACTGACGCGACGTCGACACGTGCGCTTGAGAATGTGCAAGTCACGATTGACGGCACAGCGCTTGGCGCGATGACCAACGAGAAGGGCGGCTATCGTATTACCGGAATTGCAGTACCGGCCGGGACTGCGACCGTGCTCGTGCGCGTCCGTGCGATTGGTTATTCGCGCGAAACCCGGTCGGTGGTGGTGTCGGCTGGACAAACTGTAACGCGTGATTTCGCAATTACGGTTTCCGCCGTGCAGCTCAACCAGGTTGTGGTGACGGGCAGCGGGCAAAAAACGGAAGTAAAACGCCTGGGAAATACCGTTGCGGTGATTATACCGCCCGCCAACGCGCCCATTAACGACATGTCCAATCTCTTGACGGCGCGCGAGCCCGGCGTGAGTGGACTCGTGTCCGGGGGACTCTCGGGCGAAGGCGCAAAAATTCGGATTCGCGGCAACGCATCGTTGTCCCAGTCCAACGAACCAATCGTGTTCGTAGACGGTGTGCGCATCAACTCAGGCGGCGGATACGGCATCGGCAACGGCGGTGGTGGTTCGCCGTCGCGCATTGACGATATCGATCCGTCCACGATTGAACGCGTGGAAATACTGAAAGGAGCCGCGGCCGCGACCTTGTACGGTACGGAAGCGTCCAACGGCGTCATTCAATTCTTCACGAAAAACGGCACGACAGGCACGCCGCGCTGGACGATGAGCCTGCAGCAGGATGCGGTGGATTTTGGTGACCGGATTGCGCCGAATTCAGGGTACGCACGCACGCAGGCGCGCGCCGATTCACTGGCGACGTATTGGAACAAGCCTGGCCTCAAGGCATTCGAGGTGTTCGAAGTGCCCGTGTTCAAGGACTACTTCCAGGAAACGGGGCTTGGAAACACGCTGGCCACGTCGGTGCAGGGCGGAAGCACCTCCATCACCTATTTCGCGAGTGGGCGTTACCTCTACGAGAACGGACCCTTTGGTGGGGCGGATCTAGGCCCTGCGCGGGACATTGTGCGGCGCATTCAGACGTCTGCGAACTTGTCGCTCATTCCGACCGCGAAGGTGCGTCTCCGCTTCAACAACAACTACTACAATACCAAGAACGCCTCGCCGGAAAACAACAATAATATCTACGGCGTAAATTCGCTCAGTTACATGGCGCGCCCCGAATTGGCCAACTGCAATTTGTCATCGTATGTGTCGCCAGGGCGATGCTCGGGAGCTGGCAATCCTTTTGGCAACCAGGCGTTTGCGACGGCGCGAGAAGCGATGCAAGTAACAAATGAGACGAACTCGCAGCGCTATGTTGGAATTCTCGATGGCTCGTACGCACACACCACGAACCTGACGCTCAGTTCAACCATCGGCTTCGACTACACGGCCCAACGCGATTTCGGACTATCACCATTTGGCTACAACGTCGATCTCTTTACCTCAAACAACCCGGAAGGATCGCGTCAGACGTTTTCAAGTGGAACCCGCGTACTCTCCCTCGATGGCAAGGCGGCGTACAATCGCAACCTGGGATCGAGCTGGACGACGTCGAGCGTAGTCGGTCTGCAAGTCTTCAACAATCGCTCCACCACACAGACGGGATCGGCGAGCCAGTTCCCGGGACCTGGTATCGAAGTGGTTGGCGCCGGTGGATTGAACATTAACGTGGGCGAGTCATTCATCACCACAGTGAATGGCGGATACTTTGCGCAAACGCAGATCGGTTGGCGCGATTGGGTGTTTGGCACCGCTGGTGGTCGTTACGACTTTTCCAGCGCATTCGGAAAAAGCGCGGGCGGCGTGTTTTATCCGAAAGTATCCTTGTCTGTAGTTCCCTCCGATCTTCAGTCCTGGAAGTCGACACTGCTGCCCACTCTGCGGCTTCGTGCAGCAATCGGACAGTCGGGACGCCAGCCAGGAGCGTTTGATCAGTTCACGACGTTCTCACCGCTCGTCACGTCGCTGGGCTCGGGCTTGCTCCCATCGCAACTCGGCAACAGCGACTTGCGTCCTGAAATTTCGACGGAAATTGAAGGTGGTTTTGAGGCGGGGCTCATCGATAATCGACTAGGCCTCGAATTCACCTACTGGAAACGTCAGGTCAAGGACGCGCTCGTGCCTCGCACCTTCGCGCAGTCAGGCGGATTTCGCCTGGCACAACTCACGAACATCGGAGAGATCGATGCGAACGGATTGGAACTTGGCCTGCGGGGCAACGTCATTCGTGGCCGCAACACCAGTCTCGAACTGTTTGCGAACGCCGCTTACCTGAAACAAACGCTGACGAGTTTGGGTGGTGCCCCGCCCATTCGCGTGTCCGGCGGATACGCACGGTACCGCGTGTATCTCAAGGAGGGCGACCCACTTGGTTCGATTTACGAACCGCGCCTCGCGCAGGCGTGCGGCGCCAGTGGTCCGATCAATAACAAACTGGGTAAACCCATTACGTGTTATGGCGCCGGTGAACTGCCGATCAACTTCAGCGGTCGCGGAACGGCAGCCACTGCTGCGGAAGTGCTCGCGTATTTCGCACAGCCCAGAGATATCCAGAGCTCGGCCGTGCAGAACGTGTTGCAACCGTTGCTGGCCGATTACGACGGAAGCGGCATTCTGTTTGAGCAGCGCGTGGGGTCCAATATTCCGAAGTGGACTGGAGCTTTTGGGGGAACGCTCGCATTCATGCGGCACTGGAAAGTGCAAACCACCATGGAGTATCGCACGGGATACCTGGTCCAGAATCTGACCGACGGGTTCCGGGCTTCTCAACATCCGTCCATCGGTTCGAACCGCAAAGAGTTCTCCGACGTGCAGTCGGTCATGCAGAATCCCGCCAGCACCCCCGAGCAACGCGTGACGGCGGCCACCGAATACATCACCAAGTATCGGCGTTTGCTGGAACCGGGACTGAATCAGGCGCAAAACGGATCCTTCCTGCGCTGGCGCGAACTGGCACTTACGTACGAGCTGGGCGCAACAACCGCGCAAAAAATCAATCTCAGAAACGCGAGCATCACGTTGGCGGGCCGCAACATTTTCATGTGGACGAAGTACCCGGGACTCGATCCCGAGTCCAACGAAAACGGACGCGGTTCGACCGGCACGCTGGCGGACAATTTTCAGAACGCGACCGACGGCTTCGGGTTACCAATCCCGCGTCGGTTTTCGCTCGCACTCAACATCAGCTTCTGAGGACCATACCCCATGCCAATCAGAAATACGATCGCGAGTGCCGTGGCACAGCCGAGCCGATTTGTTGGCTGCCTGATGACACTGAGTGCGGCCCTGTTGTCGTCGTGTCAGGTTTTCAGTACGGATGTGACGAATCCGAACGCGGTGACCGAAGATGCCATCGCCAAGGAAGCATCGGCGGCCGGCTCATTGGTGAACGGGCTGTACGGGGCCGTGAACGCGGCCGGCAACCAGATTGTTGGAACCGTCGGTGCCGCAGCGGATGAACTCACGTGGGTGGGATCGCGCGAGTACTGGAACCTGTTGGACGTCGGCGATGTGGGTGATCCGCTCAACGAGTATACCGACGGGCAATTCTCGTACGTGGCGCAAGCACGTTGGCTGGGCGACTACGTCATTCCAAAGCTCGAGGGATACGACAAGGCGTCGCCGACGCAGCTGCGCAATCGGGCTGATTTGGCGCAGGCGTATTTTCTGACCGCCACCGTGTACACCATGATTGGTGAGACCTACGAAGACTTCGTGATCTCCTCCGATCGCATTGCGAATGGTGCGCCAATTGGCGAGGCGAACATGCGCATTGTGTTTGACTCGGCCGTCACATCTCTGAACAAGGGACTCGTGGTGGCACAGTCTCTGAACAACGTCCCGTTGCAAGCGCGTATTCTTGGGATGCGCGCGCGCGCGAAATTTTCAAAAGCAGTGTGGACATCACTCAGGGCGCCGCGCGGATTCCCCGCACAGCCGCTTATCAACGATGCAGGGGCCTCCGCAGACGCTTCCGCTGCGTTGGTCGCCATGGGAGCCGGAGCCTTTCGCTATCGCTTCGACGTCGTAACACAAAACAACGGTGGATATTTCTCCACCGGCGGCGAAATGAATTCACGGCTGGAAATACGAGCGGGTTCGCGCTACATCAACACGACAACAGCGGGTACGCGTCCACTCGACGGTGTCGCGGGCATCAAGCTCGTCGATCCGGTTACCGGACAACCCGATCCCGCAACGGCCGCGAACATCGACGAATGCTGTCGCCTTGCATCAACGACCAACGTTGGTTGGACTGCGACTTCAGCCAAGGAGATGAACCTGATATTGGCCGAAGCGGCACTCGCCACCAACAACATCCCCGAGTTCACCACACGCATTAACGCAGTGCGTAGTGTGAATTCGCTTCCGCCGTGGGCCGGTACCCCGTCCGCACTCGAGATACTGATTCACGAGCGCGCGGTGTCGCTCTTTCTGCAAGGTCGCAGACTGAACGACCACTACCGCTTTCAACAACGCGCCGACCGCTGGGTTGCTACACGCGGACTCAGACCCTGCTTCTTTCCCATTTCGTACAACGAACGTCAACAAAATCCCCTCGCTCCACAACCGGCCCAGGATCGTCCAGCTTCGTGTCAGTAAGTCATCAGCCTAATCGTCAACTCACAAACGACCGACCACGGAGAATCGTGGTCGGTCGTTTGTCCGCAGTACCGACGTTGTTACTCGCGACGTGGTCGATGAGCGCGTGCTACGTGTATGTGCCGACGACGACCGTACCCACACGTGATGTATCGGGAGGCGTGCGGGTTTTGCTCACTCCCGCCGGGTCGGAAGCGCTCGCTCGGTCACTCGGAGCCAATGTGCGCCAAATTGAAGGCGTCGTTGCACGGAGTTCTGCCGACACGCTGGTGCTCGCGGTACAGCGCACTCTCACTATCGCGGGAGAAGGATTCGCCTCATCGGGCGACACTGTTGCTGTGCAGCGGCGCTATGTCGAATCGGTTGCAGTGCAACAGTATTCGCGCAAACGAAGCGTCGGCCTGGCGGTCGCGATAGTTTCGTTTGTCGTGATTGCCCTGACTGGCATTATAGCGGGCAGCAGTGGTGCCAGTGGGACTGGCCAGCCGGGGCCATCGCAACCCTAGCCATATTCTCAGCTGATCCCGCGTTAAGCATTCCGTGAAAAGCGGGGCGGAACCGAAATCGGCTGCGCCCCGCTTTTCCGTCGCTGATTGAAGCGCTAATGCACTACATCCGCCACGACAAACCGACGATCAACCGGTTGAGCTGAAAGAAATCCACGCCCTGATGCTCGATAATGAGCTGCGGCGCGGCCCGCGTCGTTCCCGGGTTTTTCATGATCGGAATCGACACCCCGTAGCCCAGATTGATAATGCCTTCCAGTCCGTCACGCGATCCAACGCGATCGCTGAAATTCAACACACCAAGGCCACCGTACACATGCGGCTGAATGGTGCGTGAGTCTGTCAGACGAAACTTCCGGAACATGTACTGCGCGTTGCCAACCAACATGGTTGACCGCCCGCCTGACCCCGCGCCGAACGCCAACTCCGGAGCAAAATGGAAACGCGAATTGGCGCCACCAATCGGACCGAGATCGAACCGGCCACCAATCAAAATCTGCGCACCATCATTAGCCGTAAACCCACTGTACATCAGCAACCCACCCCGTGTGTCGTCACCCTTCCAGCTGTAATTGCGCTGCGTCTGGTCGACTGCTGGAGATGATGATGTTGCTGGAACCTGCACTACAGTAGTCGGAGGAACCGGCGCCGGTGCTGGCGCGCGCACCACCAGATTTGCCGTGCGCTCCTGCACGCGTACAGCAACGAGGGAGTCGATGCGGCGATTCATGGCGGCCGTACGTTCCGCATCTGTCATCGGACTGGCAGACATTTCTGCGGCGCGACGAGCAGCACTGTCCGCTGGGGAAACCGGTAACACGGGTTGCGTTGTCGCAGTCGCCTGCGGTGCTCCATACCGCACGTACAGCTCGCCGACTTCCGGCACTGGCAACATGATAACACGCAAAGCTGCGCGTTTGGCACTGTCGCCCATCATGCTGTCCATGTGCCGCTGCATCATCATGGTCGAGTCAGCGCGCATCAGCCGACCGTTCACGATCATCATCGAATCGATCATCATTCGTCCATCCATGACGGCTACGCGATCTTCCGTACGCGCCTTCGCGAGTTTTGCGGCCCACTCAATGGAATCGGCACGCATCTGCGCGCCCATCGAACGCTGGCGTTCGACGGAACGCTCGGCAGCGTTCGAACCTGACTTGCCGGCGATGCTCACACGTATGCCAACGGTGTACATCCAGTTGTGACGAAGATCCGACGGTGACGAAACGCTATCCGCACCGTTGCCCTGCCCGTATATGTAGTCGCGAGCCGCCGCATTCAACGCAAATCGCTCACCCAATGGCAGCGAAACGCCACCACCAAGCAGCAAACTCACTTTGTCATCCGAACGCTGCGCGAGCGCTGTCGTGTCACTCTGCTTGAAGTCAAGTTTCGCCGCGCCAGCCAACAGATACGGCGTCAATCCCGGTGACGAATTCAACCGAAACTGCATTTCGCCGCCCCAACTCTGCAACGATTGCGTTCGCTTGAAATCCTTGTCGGTTCCGCGCCAATAGAAGGCACGCAAGCCTACGTATCGACCAAGATCAATACCAGCGCGTAAACCAGCGAGCTCCTGATCGCGCAGCACCGTTGCACCCGAAGTAGTGCCTGCCGTGGGCGGTTGTTTGTTGTCGAACGTGAGACGCCCGGCAAACGGTTCCAGCGTGAGTGAAGCACCGCTCAGTCCCCAGGCGACACTCTGCGCAGCGTTGCGCTCGCGATCGTTTGTATTCAGGCCAAGCGGAATACCAATGGCCGCTCCAATACTGAGATTGTGGCGCAGCTTCTTCGCGTCCGGATCGCGCGGAAGCATGGCACCGGTCGGATTAAAAATTGCGTACCGATCGGCGCGAATCATCATGTCGTCCGCGAAAATATCCAGGAACAGCGGGGCGTTGGCGCCAAAACGCAGGCCACCGCCGGCATTCAGCATGATCTGCTTGCTGGTTTTTCCGCTGTCAGGACGCAGTTCAAGAATGCCGCCACCCGTTTTGATGAACGGTGCGATCCCTCCGGACCAGAACTTCCAGAGGACATTTGCGCCCATCGAGCGCACTTGTAATCGTTGATCCTTGAGCTGACTGCCGAGACTGCCGCCCAGTCCAAGTTTATCGACGGCCGAGTTGACCTTGTCGTTTGTAAAGTAGAAAGCTTGCAAGGAGATCAGACGCTCAAAATCAATCGACGCTTGTCCGCCGTACAGCGAGTGGTTTTTGAGACCGAAATCTTTGTCCCATTGGATTGACGAGGCGGCCGGCGCCAGTGTGTACGTGATGCCTTGACTCCGCGCTTCATGCGGAATCAACGAAAGCGCTCCGGCAGTCACGGCCACAGCCGCGATCACGCGCGCGTTATTAGAGAGTTGTTGCGCGACCTTCATCTGATCTATTCTCCTGCACAGGCTTGATGACACAAAAAAAAGGCGCTATCGACTGTAGGGTCGATTCGCGCCTCCAGCGAACGAAGCCCAGCTTCGTCCTCCAAGGTTCCCGGGGTGGGAATGTCCGCATTGATACTCAGCCATTGCGAGGAGGTTCCGCATTTCGGCGCCCAAGCTCTTCTTTGGCTGCGCCGGTGGCTGTATTCTAGGGCAGGCAGTGCCCCCTAGTTTCCCCAGCACGCGAGTCTCCATGCCGAAGCTGTCACGTTGGTTTGGCCTCACCCTTCCCGGTGCCGCGATCGTCGGCGTAGGGTTGGTCCCGCTTCTCCCCGCGCAGAACGCCGCACCCACGGTGCAGCCAGTTTCGCGCACCACCATCGCCACCAGCGGTGGCGGTGGACGCGCCATCACGCCCACCGACATCAAGAACTGGAATTCGATTCGCGGCAGTTCGCTTTCGAACGACGGGAAATGGTTTGCCTACACGGTCGGGGCGACCGAGTCCGATCTCACACTTGTGCTACGCAGCACCGCGCCCGGCGCGGTTGAGACGCGCATTCCCGTTGGTGCGACGGGCGGCTCGATGCAGATGTCGGGCGACTCGAAGTGGATGGGCTACCTGGTCACCGCCAATCGTCCGCCGGCAGGGGGCTCGGGTGGTCGCGCAGGCGGCGGTGGGCGTGCGGGAGGTGCCGGTGGCCGCGGCGGTGCGAGTGGTGGCGCCGCTGACAGCACACAAGGCGCGAACGCTGCGGCCGATCGCAATGCCAACAAGTTCGTATTGATGAATCTCGCGACGGGTGAGAAAAAGGAATTCAACGGCATTCGCCGTTTCAGTTTCAACAGCGATGACAACCCGACGTGGGTCGTGATGCAGGCGGGTGGTGCGGCTGGTGGCGGCGGTGGACGCGCCGGTGGTCCCGCCAACATTGGCGATTTGCTCGCGGCCGCGGCGAACGCGGGCGGCGCTGATCTGCTGTTGTACAACCTCGCGACCGGCGAGCGTCAGAACATGGGCCAGGTTGGTCAGTATGATTTCAATGACGACGGCATGGTCCTCGCTTACACGATGGACAACACCGATCAGTTTGGAAACGCGCTGCAAGTGCGCAACATGGCAACGGGCGCGATCAAGGCGTTGGAAAGCGAAGACGTGTTATACCGGCACCTCGCGTGGACCGATAGCTCGCGCGCGTTGTCGGTGATGAAAGGTCGCATCGCAACCACTGGTGGCGTGCGCGATACGGTGTTTTCGCTCAAGGTCTTTCGTGGAATTGGAGCGAATGGCGCGGCGAGCACCCTGACATTCTCGCCCGACGGACGCACGGATTTTCCCAACAATTTCAAGCTCGCGTCCGAACGTGCGCCGCGATACTCCGCCGATATGTCGATGGTGTTCTTTGGCATTCGCGAAATTCCGAAACGCACCGCGGCCGCCCGTAATCCGTTGGTCGCCGCGGGCGCGCCTGGCATGGGCGGTACGATCAATCAGACGGCGGGCGGACGCGGTGCCGCGGGCACACCAGCGGCCGATTCAAATCCGTCCCTGATTCTCTGGCATCCGAAAGACGAACGCTTGCAGTCGCAGCAGTTGGTGCAGGAGTCGGCCGATCGCGCGTTCAACTACCTGGTCGAATATCGTTTCGCGGACAACAAGTTTGTGCGCCTCACGGACGATTCGCTGCGCAACGTCACCGTCACCGCGAACGACAAGTTTGCGTTCGCCAACGACAGCAAGCCGTATGCACAGACTGCAATTTCCAACGGTCGCAATTACAACGATGTGTATGTCGTCGATCTCAAAACCGGCGCCCGTCGATTGCTCTGGAAGAAACGCCCGTCGAGTTCAGGGTTCGCGCAACCGTCACCCGACGGAAAGAAGGCGCTGTTCTGGGGCACCGATGGCCACTACTGGGTGATCGATCTCGCAACGTTCGACAGCGTGAACATCACGAAGAAAGCACCGGTATCGTTTGTGAACACGGAAGACGATCACAACAACATTTTGCCGCTCGCAATTCCGGGACGCGGCTGGACAAAAGATGGATCGGCCGTAATTCTGTCGGACAACTGGGATTTGTGGAAGGTGCCGGTTGCAGCAAATACACCGGCGGTGAATCTCACGGTTGATGGACGCAAGAATCAGATTCGTTATCGCAACCTCTTCAACTGGAACGATGAACGTCCAGCGTCCGCGGCCGGTGGTGGCGGCCGTGGTGGACGCGGCGGCGGCGCTGGTGCGGCCGACGGCATTGATATTTCAAAGCCGTTGTTCATTGGTACCTACGGCGAATGGACGAAAAAAGAAGGCGTGTCTCGCGTTGATCCCAACACGACCGGCGCGAAGACGATCTTGTTTGAAGACGCACGGTATGGCATTCAGAAGGCCCGCGATACAGACAAGTTTGTCTTCACGAAGCAGACGTTTGTCGACTTCCCGAACTACCATGTATCGGGCGGCGACTTCAAGAACGCCACACAAATCACGGATGTAAATCCGCAGATCAAGGAACTCGCGTGGTCAAGTGGAACGCGGCTCATCAACTACACCAGCGACAAAGGTGACAAGTTGCAGGGCGCGATGTATCTGCCGGCCAACTTCGATCCAAGCAAGAAGTATCCGATGTTGGTGACGATCTACGAGAAGCGTTCACAGAACAAGAACGGCTTCGTGAATCCCAGCGAAACGGCGGCGCCGAGCGCGCGCATGTACACCAGTAACGGTTATATCGTGTTCGATCCTGATATCGTGTACAAAATCAACGACCCAGGCATGAGCGCGGTGTGGTGCGTGGTGCCCGCCGTCAAAGCCGCCATCGCGACCGGTTTTGTTGACGCGACGAACGTTGGATTGTGGGGCCACTCATGGGGCGGCTACCAAACCGCGTTCCTCGTGACGCAGACCAACATCTTCAAGTCGGCAATTGCGGGCGCAGCCCTGACGGACATGGTGAGCATGTACAGCTCGATCTACTGGAATTCCGGCGGCACGAACCAGGCGATTTTTGAAAGCAGCCAGGGAAGGTTCAAGGGAAATTTCACGGATAACTACGAGTCGTACATTCGCAACTCACCGGCGTTCAACGCGAAGAAACAACAAACGCCGCTGATTTTGCTGCACAACGACAAAGATGGCGCGGTTGATTTCAATCAGGGCATCACGCACTTCAACACGCTGCGCCAACTGAACAAGGAAGTCATCCTGCTTGAATACGTTGGCGAGAATCACGGATTGTCCCGCCCCATCAACCAGAAGGACTACGCCGGCCGCATGGGCGAGTGGTTCGATCACTATCTCAAGGGCAAGGAAGCGCCGGATTGGATGAAGAACGGGATTCCAAGGTTGCAGATGGCCGATCATCTCGCGGCACGCAAGGATTCGACGGGTGCGGGTGGTCGCGTCGTCGTTCCGTAGCTTGGTTTTGAACTGGCATGTAAACGGGCGCGATCGTGTAAACGATCGCGCCCGTTTACATGTGTAATCTGTTTTCTGTATTTGTATTCTTCATTCAATATTCTCAATTCTCAATTCTTGGCTCTTGGAGTGCATTCTGAACTCTGAACTCTGAACCCTGAACCCTGAACTCTTCAATTCTGCACGCTCGACCCTTGCCGTTGACACTATTCTCGGTGGTTGCTGAATTCTGCTGTTCCTGAGTTCTGCGGTTCCGGAGTGCGTAGTACCAGTTCTGCGGTTGCTGATTGTGCCCATTCTGCATTCTGATTGTGCCCATTCTGATTGTGCCCATTCTGCATTCTGATTGTGCCCAGTCTGCATTCTGATTGTCCCGGACGAGCGAGCGACTGCCGCGACAAACCCGGAGAGTTCACGCAACGGCAAGAGTCGCGCTAACCGCGCGCATTCAGTCAGTCACACGAATTCCGTCAGCATCAAGAGTTCAGGCAACTGCGAGGGTCGAGAGTGCACAATTGAAGAATTGGGAGTTCTGAGTTCAGGGTTCAGAGTTCAGAATGCGCCACGAAAATTCAGGATCGCCAATACAGGATAGGGAATTGAGAATTGACAACGAGCGGAGTTCACACACGCAAAAAGGGCGGAATCGATTGCTCGATCCCGCCACTCGTTGCCAACCCCATCTCGGGTTACTTGAGTTGCTTCTTCAAAAACGCCACGGTCTTCGGCCAGGCGTCTTTTGTTGCGGCAAGATTGGCCGCTTGTGTTTCCGCGGCCGTCGCGCCAGTTGCAGGATCATCCTGCGCGCGCAGGAAACCATGGATCGCGCCCGGATAATTCGTGCCGGTGTAGTTCTTCTTCATCGATTTCATCAACGAATCGATCGCCGGCATTGTGGCACCAATGCGCGCGTCGCCCGATCCGTTCAACAACATGACGGGAGCCTTAATCTTCGCCATGGAATCCGCGTTGACAGTGCCAGGAATGGCAGCGGTGGTGCCACTCGCAGGTGTGCCAGGATTCAAATATGGAAACCCTCCGTAAAACGCGACGCCGCCTGAATACCCCTTCACGCCACCGTTCACGGCGTGTGCCCACACCGTCGTACCGCCCCAGCAGTAACCGATCACGGCGTACTTCTGTTGCGCCGACGGCAACATCATCGCGTAGTTGGCCACGGCCGTGATGCCCAGGTTTCGCGTCGGTATGTCAACGCCAGCTACCAGTCGGCGTGCGGTCGAATCTGCCAGCGTTACGTTGCTCGGCCCGCCGCGAACCCGTGACAGCAAATCGGGCGCAATCGCGATGAAACCGTCGGCCGCGGCCTGATCGGCGACTGACTGAACCCACGTCGACAGTCCAAAAATTTCGTGCACGACCACCACCACTGGTGCCTTGGCGCTCGCCTTCGGATACACCACCCACGCCATCAGTGAATCGTTCGCGCCCCCACCCCACGGAATCTTCACCCACTCACCATGACGGGGGCTGGCCTTCAACCGCGCTGCGGCGGTCACTGCGCTCGCAGGAAGTCCTTCGTGACCTTGCTGATTCATGTCAGCCGGGCCCTCGGCGACCATCGGACCGTGCAGTTCCTCAGCGGTCATGTGCGACATGTGGTCATCCACGACCGTGGCACTGGCCGCCATCGGCTGCATACGCTGCACCGTGCACGCCGACACGCCAACGGCGGTCAGTATCGCCGGGGCCATCAGCGACTTCACCAAAAGTTTTCGACGCAACATCGGTTGAATCCTCAGAAAAAATGATGCGGGGCCTGTGCTGTACCAAAACTTCCCGCGGTGCACCGATTTCGTTCGGTCAAAATGACGACTCTGACCCCAGTACCAAATGCTCCCAGTACCAAATGCTTTCGTTCGGTCAAAATGACGACTCTGACCCCAGTACCAAAAAAACCACCGTATCAAAAACGCGCAGGGTCACGGCACCGCTGTACACCCCTCCGCTTTCGCACAGCTCGGATCGATCGCCGGCAACTTCAAACGCGCCAGCTCCTTGTTCACCGCCGAGAGATCGGTCTTCCACACTACTGCGAGACGGTCTGTGTAGCCTTTCAATTCCGTCGTCAGAATACCGAAGATTTCTGGCATGCTCTGATTGGGCGGGCCATCACCGCGCTCCGACATCGACAGCAGGTTTGCAATGCGATTGTTCACCTTGATCGGAAAATTGAGCGGATCCTGACCGCTCTGATTCTTCGTCTGGTACACGCTCGTCTCGACACCTGTTGCATTCGTCGTCAACGTTGCGCCCGCAGTCTTGAGCGCGGCATCATCGGCCGCTTTCTTGAGACGGTCATCGAGCTGCGCCTTCACGCGACGAATCTGAATGACGGCCATGTTCGCCTCCGTCGCCTTGTCGCGCACCTTTTTGCCAAACGCATACTGTGCGCGCAAATCGGCATCGGTCACGTCTGGCATCATCGGATTCCGTTTGACCACCAGGGGCGCTTCCATTGTCTTGCCGTCGGCCACAATACGCACGGTGTATTTGCCGGGCGGAACCACCGGACCGTTTGTGCCCGCGCCCCACAAAATCATGCCGGGAAAACTTTCGATGGGCGGCGTGCGCAAATCCCACGTGTAGCGATTGAATCCAACAGCCTTCGGCAACGGTGCCGCGGCACCACCGCGACGCCCACCACCACCAGCCGCAGCGCCCGGAGCAGCACCGGGAGGCGTGGTGTCGGGAATGAAACTGCGCATCACGCCACCGGCGGAATCAAGAATGGTCAGTTCCAACCGCTTCGGAACGGTTTTCAGATTGTAGGTAAACGCCGCGGGCGTACCGCTGCGAACGGCCGGAGGTGGTGTGTACAGATGCGCATCCGCCGCAAGAATGGCCGGCGTTGCCTGGCGCAGTGGACCAACGTTGTCGAGAATCCAGAACCCGCGCCCATGCGTGGCAATGGCAAGTTCGTTGTCCTGCACAATGAGATCGACCACCGGAATATCCGGCATGTTGAGCGAAAGACTTTCCCAGTTCGCGCCGTCGTCGTACGACAAGTACACCCCATGCTGCGTTGCGGCGTACAACATGCCTTTGCGCGTTGGATCTTCGCGCACGGCGTGCACATACGCATCGGCGCGAATGCCGTTCACAATCTTCGTCCACGTGCGACCGTAGTCAGTGGTCTTGAAGATGTACGGCTTCTGATCGTTGAGCAGTGGCTTGCGCACGGAGATGTACGCGGCGCCGGCACTGAACTTCGACGCATCAATTTGACTGACACGACCAAAGTCGGGCATTTCTTTCGGCGTGACGTTTGCCCACGCCAATCCGCTGTTGCGGGTGACGTGCACGAGTCCGTCGTCCGACCCGGTCCAGATCACGTTCGCATCCACCTTGCTGGGCCCAATCGAAAAAATCACGCCGTACACTTCGGGACCGTTCATGTCGCCGGTAATGGGCCCGCCCGACTTCTCCTGCGTTTCCGGTGCGTGCCGTGTGAGATCACCGCTCAATGCCTTCCACGTGCGTCCCCCATCCAGCGTGCGCCACAACCGTTGCGACGACGTGAACAACATCTTCGGATTCACTTGCGAGAAGATGATCGGATACGTCCACTGCCACCGCTCCTTGATTTCCTTGGACGGCTCGCCCGAATAGAACCACGGATACGGATTCACTTCACGAGAGAATCCCGTGCGTTTGTTGAATTTGTCGAGATACCCGCCGTTGTTGGTGCCGGAATAGAACTGGTCCGGATCAAGCGGATCGGGTGCGATGTATCCCGGTTCGCCACCGCCGGCCTGATACGCGACAGCCATTCCGCCAAAACCCATGGCCGGCCCGTTGATGGCTGCGCCAGCGCCCGCCGCCGCACCACCAGCACCACGACCGCCACCACCCTGATTCAGATTCCAGTTGAACGGCACACACAACGTGCTGTTGTCCTGCTGCGATCCACACACGTGGAACGGCATGTGCGACGTTGCTGCGATGTGATAGAACTGCTCCGTTGGAAAATCCTGTTCGGTCCAGCGGCCGCCGGTATTGGTGGACACCGCACCACCGCCGTCATTCGCCACGACGAGATGCGTGGCATCGTCGGGATCAATCCACAGGTCGTGGAAGTCGCCGTGCGTCCCATTGCTGATGTTGCTCATCGTCTTCCCGCCGTCGGTCGAGCGAAACAGCGAGGTGTTCTCCGAATAGACGACATCGGCGTTCTTCGTGTCGGCAAACACGTTCGTGTAGTAGAACGCGCGCTGGCGGATGTTGCGGTCGGACGAAACGAGAGTCCACGTGTCGCCGGCATCATCGCTCTTGAACATGCCACCGTTGTCGTTTTCAACGAGCGCATAAACGCGTTTGGAATTCGCCGGCGACACGGCCACGCCAATGCGTCCCACCAATCCTGTCGGCATTCCCGGATTGCGCGTGATTTCCTTCCACGTTTCTCCGCCATCGATGCTCTTGTACAAG
>Ga0105047_10003100_pt1 | contig 29435 bp, 25 predicted proteins | sample MAT04_FD_78384 | JGI IMG/M metagenome (GOLD analysis project Ga0105047, IMG submission 78384) | Freshwater microbial communities from Lake Fryxell liftoff mats and glacier meltwater in Antarctica - MAT-04 (megahit assembly) | ecosystem: Environmental > Aquatic > Freshwater > Ice > Liftoff... | reverse complement strand
TGCGTTTGCAAATTGTCGGCAGGAGGCGACGGAATGACCAGAAACGGTGTCACATAGGCCGTTGGCACCGGCGTAAACGTGCCTGTGGTCAACGCGACAGCCGTCGCATATTCGGCTATGGCCACTGCCGTTGCCTCATTTAGGGGAACTGGCGTTTCCAACACCACCGCAGGCAATCCTTGCATCGCGGCCGCGGCCTGTACCGTCGCCAGATTCTGGGGGAAGGGCGTCGGCGTATACACATCCGGGGCAGGCGTATAGGTGCCCGTGGTCAAGGCCACGGCGGTGGCCGTCTGCTGCATGGCAACAGCGGTCAAGGCATTTTCTGGAACCGACGTAAACGTCGCCACGATGAACTGCTTGGTTGGCAATGGCGGTGTGGCGGTCGGTTCGGGACCAAGCGTCAACTGCAGCAGCGGTCCCGTTTCCTGCGTGGTCGCACCCAGACCACTGTCCCAGCCGAAGAGCGTGTCGGCCCCATTTTCGGAGGAACCTACCACTCTGACGATGAAAGAGTTTGCACCGTCCAGACGTTGCTTTTCCAGCCAGGCTCTGGTACTGGCGTCCAACTGCCAACTATTGACCTTGCCGACCGCCAAATCCCCGCGCGTCAGTTGCGGAAGCAGCGTGATCGACGCCGGTGCGCTGTAGGCCATCATGAAACTTGCGCCAGTCAGGCTGGCCAATTCTTTCTCTGCGACGAACTGAACGAGCCAAATCCCCTGGGCATCCGGTTGGAGTTGGTCGCCACGCAAACCCGTCAACGCGAAATCGGCGGCAAGAATTGGGGCGCCACGTGGCACCTTCTGCAGATCGAACCGTATCGCTGCGATATAGCTTTCGCCCTTCAGTTGGCCTGCATAGAGATACGAATCGTTCAGTTGAAGGCGAGCGCCCTCTGCGTCGTGCCACCACCCGGCATCGTCGGTGCGGGGCCGCAACGCCAAGACAGCAGCCCCCGGTTCAGGCGTCGGCGTCGGCAATTTTATGGATGCGGGCTGCGGAGCATCAGCCAGCAGTTCGGTTTGGGCTGCCGGTGCAGCGGCGTTCGCTGCCCCCGTTGCCACTTCCGTCGTGACCAATCCCGCTGGCGCATCGACGACGGTCGGCCCAGATGCCATCATTGTCATGCTGGGTCGCGGCGTAGCAGTAATCAGGGGTGCCACCGTCATGCTGGCATCACGGTTCCCCCAAGGCGCCGAATCCCCAAAACCGTCGAATATGAGCAGCCCGGTAACTGCGAAGACAAGCGCGATCACAGCACCCGCACCAACCGCCCACGACATCGCGCGGCGACCACTGGGCCGTCGTGACGAACTAACGCTCGCCTCAACCATCCTGTGCCCTGGCTGGATCGGTTTTGCCGCCGCAAATTTGCGACACTCCGCATGCGCCGAACATAGACAGAACCGGCCTTGATACTCCCCCGTGGGGGATGTGGGCGGGTGCTGAGCATAGCAACGATGCGCTGGCGATGCCTCGCTCAGCATAAGCGCTTGATCTTGTTCTAGCCCCAGAAACGGACATGCAATCATAGAAATTTACCCAACCAGGCTAAATCGCCTCGACTGCTGGCAGTCAATCGAAGCGATTCCATCTTCCCAAATCCACAAACATCCAAATCTTGGTACACCGTTACGCCACCGAAGCCACCGAAGCCACCGACTGCTGAATCGCCTCGCGCACGGCCACGGTGACAATGTGTTCGAGCATCATGTGCATATCTTCAATCTGTTCGATGCAATGATTGGGCACGACAATCGGGATGTCGACCATCCCTGCCAGCTTGCCGCCAAGGTAGCCTGTGAAACCGATGGTCGTCGCACCCAATTCTTTGGCAACCTGAACGCCGTTGAGAATGTTCGGCGAATTGCCGCTTGCGGAGATTGCGATCACCAAGTCCCCCACATCGGCCAGCGTCCGGATCTGCTCGGCAAACACATTCTCATACTGCAAATCGTTGCCCAAAGCAGAAAAAAGCGCCATGTTATCATTGAGTGACAGCGCCCGCAAGCGGCGATGGCCGGGGATTGCGGTGTTCTTGCTAAGGTCACACGCCATGTGCAGCGCCGTCGCGGCACTGCCGCCATTGCCCATGATCAGCACCTGCCCATTGCTTTTCCACGTGGCAACTACCCGCTTGACAGCCGCTTCGACGGCAAACAGCGGGAGACGATCCAAGGTCTGCTTGATATCGGCAATGTAGTTCTCATATAGGTGAGTTCGAGGTTGCACAGATATTCTCTCCACTTGAAAACAAGGTCGCAATTCCAACAGCCGAGTACAAACCGACTTTCGCAAAGCAAAAGTCTGCTCAAGTTTCGCACAGTTGATCGATGAAATCAAGCGAGATTGCTGTCAATTTGCTTCCAGAGTTTGCTGCAGCTCCCCACTTACTCGCTGGGTAACGCCCTGCCCCTGCATGGTCTAGGAGATATTCACTCTGAGTACAGGGCCGCCCGGGTTCTCCCGTGACGATCATCGAAGACGACTTACCAAGACGGCGATTGTGGGGGTGGAGCGGAGCGGGTTGTAGCCAGCAGGATCGAGACAAATGTCTCGATCAGGATCGAGACATTTATCCCTGGTCTTGGCAAATTCATCCTGCGATAATGCTTCAACAGCAGCGTGATGAGCATTATTGGCTGGTACAAGAAGGAGTTGTGCGCCATGTTCGCATCTAGTCTCTTAGTCATCCTCACGGTCATCGTCGCGCTCGTGACCGCGATCCTTATCAACGCCAGCGCCCAGTCGGTACGCGCCTTCGAGGGAACCGACCTCGACGAAAGACCGCTGAACTCCCTCGTCAGTCCAAGCCACAAGGGCTGATGGCTGCATCGCTACGCCACAGACGCAGTTGTCGGGCTGACCTGCGCCAGGAGTAGATCGACCGCCGACGCGAGATCGGCCACGATGGCGACATGATGGCCACCAGCCACCAAATTCGGCAACTGGGCGCCCTGCCTTCCGGTCTGCACAAGCACGCATCGGCAACCAACTGCGCTTGCCGCCTCATAATCCGTGACCGTATCCCCAATCAGAACACACTTGGTTAGATCGATCTCTAGATCGGCGGCCGCTTTTAACAGCAAGCCGGGTTTCGGCTTTCGACAGGGGCAATTGTCTTCCGGCCGATGCGGGCAGACGTAAAACTCATCAACGCGCCCGCCAGCGGCGTGGATCACCTGCTGCATCCGCGCGTGAATCTGATCGACGGCATTACGGCTCACCAAACCACGCCCAATCGCCGATTGATTGGTCACAACCAAAATCGGCGCGGGCACGGCCGCCAGGCGGCGCAGTTCGTCCAGCACCCCCGGCAGCCACGCTAATTCGTGCCACGCTTTTACGTAGTCCTTACGCTCCACATTGAGCGTGCCGTCTCGATCCAGAAAGATTGCTTCAAACATTGTGCACCATCGCGGCGATTGCGGAATCGCCCTGAACCATGCAGCAAGCACGCCAGTGTGCGCAGCCAACGGGGTACGCTGCCCACGGACGTGCCTGCCGCAGAAACCAGCCAGACGTTATGACGCTCCGAAAGGTGTCCCGCGCAGGTCATGCCACGGCCCGCCCTCGGCAAAGCGTTCCGGCTCCAAGATACGCGGGCGTGGATCTTCAGCCTGGTCCAATTGCATCACCATCCAGCGTGGATAGGGTGTACCCGGATGGGACACCTGGTCCAGTTGGCTGAAGTCTTCTGCGCTCAGCTCGAGGTCGGCGGCCTTGATGCTGTCCAGCAAGTGCTCGTTTTTGCGGGCTGCGACAATGACACTGCTGATGGCTGGCCGCGACATCGTCCAGGCCACGGCCACCGTGACCGGGCTGACGCCGTGCCGCTGCGCCACTTCCTTCACCACATCGATGATCCGGTAGCCACGCTCCAAATCAAACGGGACGAATTGCCCAGCGTCGGCAAAGCGCGACCCGGCTGGGATTGGGTTGTCGCGCGAGTATTTGCCGCTCAGAAACCCGCCGGCCAGGGTGCTCCAGACGAGAATCCCGATCCCGTTGTACTCGGCGAAGGGAATGAAGTCGTGTTCCAGGTCACGACCGACCAGGCCATAATACATCTGTGCCGTGACAAACGGCTCCAGGTGTTCCTGCTTCTGGGTGGCCAAGGCGGTGGCGCCTTGCCATGCCATGTAGTTGCTAAAGCCGATATGGCGCACCTTGCCCTGGCGGACGAGGTCATCCAACGTGCGCAGCGTCTCTTCGAGAGGGGTGTTGCTGTCCCAGCCATGCACCTGGTACAGATCGATATAGTCGGTCTGCAGCCGGCGCAAGCTGCTTTCCACGCCGCGCAGGATATTCACGCGCGTGGCGCCGCTGCGGTTGAAGTTGTCGTCGCTCATGGGAAGGCGTACCTTGGTGGCCACGACGAGTTCGGCGCGCTTCCCCTTGATGGCTTCCCCAATCAGCGTCTCGCTGTCGCCCCGGCTATAGACATCCGCCGTATCGATAAAGTTGATGCCGTGGTCGATGGCAAAATCGATCATATGGGTCGTAGCTTTCTGATCCAGATTGCCCACGTTCATTTTGCTGCCGAACTGCATCGTGCCCAAGGAAACGGCACTGACGATCAGGCCGCTGCGGCCCAGTCTGCGGTACTGCATGAAAACGACTCCTGTCCGAAAAAATGCCCTGGTGATTCAAGCAAAGAAAGCCCTGGCGATCACGCGCAAGGCGTACAGATCTAACTATACCCCCACTTGCCCCACGTTGTCCACCGGAATCAACTCATCCGTTCATCTGGTAAAAAGGAATTACTCTATGATATACTTGCATTGCGGGACACTCCACTTTTGGATCCTGTCTGTTTGTTTTGCTCCATGCCCCGTGCCCTTCTACCTGGATCCCCATGAAAGGAAGAAACCCATGTTTGGACGTAAAGCTATCGCCATCATCGTCATTGTAGCCGGTTGTCTCTTCGCTTTCAGCCATGTGGCTGAAGCCGTCCAACCACCGGGCAAATCTGATGAAGCCCCTGCCGCCAGCAATCCAGACTCGCCGCGTCTGATTGTCGAGCTCCAGTCGCCGCCCCTGAGTGTAGTCTACAAGACCCAATTGCATGCAGCGGCGGCGGACGGCAAGCTCGACGTCAACGCACCCGACGCACAGGCCTATATTGCCCAATTGCAGGCCGAGCAGGCTGCCTTTGTGGCCGCGATGTTGACGATCCTGCCCCAGGCGCGCGTCACGACATTCACCGATGAACTGGGGATGCACGAAAGCAACGCCTACCAGATCACCTTCAACGGCCTGGCCATCGATCCCGGTCAGGCCGATCGGGAGGACGCGCAGACACGCCTGGCCAAGCTGCCGGGCGTCAAGGCGGTCTACCTCGACCGCATGTACCAGACCCTCCTCTACACGAGCACGACGCTGATCAACGCGCCGGCTGCGTGGGATGCGGTGGGCGGCCGTGCCAATGGTGGCGCCGGCGTCAAAATCGCATCGGTGGATGCGGGCGTGCACAACCAGGCCCCCATGTTCGCCGGCACCGGGTATGCCTATCCCGACGGCTTTGGCCCCAATGGCAAAGGGCTGACGAGCAATAACAACGGCAAGATCATTGCCTCGCGTGCCTATTTCCGCGACGATGATCCGCCGTTTGTGAGCAGCGCCAATCCCTGGCCAGGACCGGAAGATTCCTCACACGGTGTGCACACGGCCTCGACGGCGGCCGGCAATCCCATCGCCGACTTGCTCTACGGCGGCTTGAACATCGGCACGATCAGCGGTGTGGCCCCCCGTGCGTATGTAATGAGCTACAAGGTCTTTTATTTCAGCGAAAGCGGCGCCGAAGGGTTCGCTTCCGCCGAAGGCATTGCCGCCCTCGAAGACGTGGTGGCCGACGGCGCCGATGTGGTCAACAACTCGTGGGGATCAGGCCCCTATAGCCGCGGCGGCGCCGCCGATCCCCTGGACCAGGCCCTGCTCAACGCGTCGGCCGCGGGGGTTTTTGTGTCGATGTCGGCCGGCAATTCCGGTCCCCTGACTTCGACCTCCGATCATCCGTCGCCCGGCTATATGACCGTGGCGGCCAGCACCAGTGGCGGTAAGCTCGTCTCCGGCAACTTGCGTGTGCCCGCCACACCCAGCCTGACGAACATTCCCTATGTTGCGTCCACTTTTGGCGCGCGGCTTGGGGCTGGCACAGTCACCACCTATCCCTATGTGACGGCCGGCGGCGTCCTCCCCGGCAATGAGAGCGGTTGCTACCCATTTCCGGCCGGGCCGCTCACGGGCAAGGCGGTGCTGATCCGTAGTGGCAAGTGCAACTTTTCCACGAAAGTGCTCAACGCGCAGGACGCCGGCGCTGTTTTTGTCCTTTTCTACGCCGACCAGGATGAGGGCGACCTTATCGCGCCCGCCTGCTACGATTGGTGTGATGAAATCGAGATCGCGTCGGCCCTCGTGGACAAGGCCAATGGCGATGCGCTTGTGGCATTTTTCGGGGCCCAAGGCCCGGCCCAATCCACACTTGAGCTCACGGCGATCGCCCACCAGGTGGGCAATCAAGCCGACCGCATCGTCGATTTCAGCAGCCGAGGTCCCGGCGTCGGCAACGTCCTGAAGCCGGACATCGCCGCGCCGGGCGTCAATATCTTGGCGCAGGGCTTTGCAGACAACGCCGATGGAGAAGCCGTGCACTTTGGCTATGGCCAGGCGTCGGGTACGTCGATGGCCGCGCCGCATGTGGCGGGCGCCGCTGCAGTGGTACGCCAGGCCTATCCCCTGTGGTCAAACGCCGCCATCAAGTCAGCGCTGATGACGACCGCCAAGTATCTGGATATTTACAACTTCGACGGCACGCCGGCCCAGCCGCTGGACATGGGCGCCGGGCGTCTCGACCTCACCCATGTGCTCGACCCCGGCGTGATCCTGGATCCACCCAGTCTCAGCTTTGGTCGTACGCTGAGCGGCACCCAGAAAACGATCAGTGTAACGGTCACCAGTGTGACGACAACGACGGAAAGCTATGCGCTGAGCACGCTTTACACGGGAGCCGGCTTTACACAGACCGCTGCCCTGCCCGGCTTCGCAGTCGTGCCGGCGCTGCTGACCTTGGCGCCCGGCGAGAGCAAGGTCGTGTGGGTGACCATCGATCCGGTGGCCAGCCAAGGCTATGGCGAAAATCAGGGTTTCGTGGTTTTCGATGGTCCCGTGCACGACGCCCACATGCCCGCCTGGGCGCGCATCGCGCCGCCGCCAACACTGGCGGACGTTCTTGTCATCGACAATGACGCCAGTGACCTGATCGGTTTCGCTGACTATCGCTGGTACTACACCAAGACCCTGGAGCAGTTGGGCCTCACCTATGCCGTCGTGAATGTCGACGATAGCGCCGGTCAGTCGACCACGATTCCGGAGCCGGCCATGCTGGCCGGATACAAGGTCGTCCTCTGGTTCACCGGCAGTAACTACTATGCCAACGGCGACGTACCGTTTTCGGTAGGTCTCACCCCTCAGGATCAGTATTGGCTGCTCGACTTTCTCAATGGGGGCGGCAAGCTGATTGCCATGGGCCAGGACCTGTCCTGGGCAATCGGCGCCAATGGCGGCCGGTTTAGCCCGCTCTACGAAGCCGGCCTGGGCACAGACTATCTCTGGGACAGCATTTCGTTCGGCGAAACACCGCAGGCCCTGATTACTTCGGCGGCCACCCGGGTGTCCGCTTGGGATGCGGTCTCGGTGGACCTGTCGCGGGCACGCCAGTTGGGAACACTCGACATCATGTTGGGGTCACGCGCAGTGCCGACCAATACGAGCGAAACACTCGGCATCTTCCAGATGATCTTGGATATCGACCGCAACGCACTTGACTATCTCGTGGCGCTCTACCCAACGCGGGCCAATCCCGTCACGATCCTGGGCGCCGCCATCGTCTCTGGCACGACGTCGACCAACGGCCCACAGGTACGCTCCTTGCTCCCGGAACCCTTCACGCCGAAGAAGATTACGGCGGAGTACAGCTTCGACGGGACGCTGCTCGACCTGACACAGGCCGAAATCGACCTCATGCGACAAGATCAGTATTATGTCAATGTATCCACGGCGGCTTTCCCAGCCGGCGAAGTGCGCGGCTGGATCGACCTGTTCTCGCTCACCAATCAGCCCTATGTGGATGAAATCGCCCCCATTGTCGACGAGTATGGGCGAGGCGGCCGTGCTGCGCTCCGCACCGGCGATCCATATGGCTGGTACGGCGACAGCGTCGTGGCGGTGACCAATCGCCAGGTTCCGTCGCTCGAGCTGCCGCAGATTGCCTTTACGGGGCGCAGCTTCTATGCGGCCTTTGGCTTGGAAGGCATGAGCGAAATCCCCAAACCCTACAGCGACGTCCAGCCGACAACCCGCGCCGGCCTGATCCAGACCGCCCTGGGGTGGCTGATGTCCGAACCGGGCGCGGCGACGCTAGCCGATACGACGCCGGCCGGCCTGCGTGGGGTGACGATGTTTACAGCATCCTATAGCGCACCAGCCAATGCCGCGAGCGCGCTGGCGTCTAGTACAAGCGTGGCCGTAGGCTACCGGTGGGACTTTGGTGACGGCAGCCCGTTCCTGCTGTGGAACTCCACGAGCAGCAGCCACGTGTACAGCTGCGCGGCAGACAATCTCTATACTGTGCGCGTCGAGGTCGAGGATTCGAATGGCAATACGACGATCAGCGCCAGGGATGTAGATGTGTCGGCATCGTGTTCCACCGAGCCTGTGACAAGCAAGAACATCTATTTGCCGCTAGTCAGCAAGGAGTAGGTAGCGCGGGGCGGTCACCCTGAACGCGACAGCATGGCCGCCGCAGGTTGAGAACAAAGAGTGTTTGCAGTGCCTGCCAAGCTATTGTATAGTTTGCCCGCTTTGTTGGCTGCACGCTAGCCGGATGCCTCCTCTCGTGGGCGCCGGTGCGTCCGCCGCCATTTCAACCTACTATACTGCTTGTGCAGCACGCGAGAAGAGAGAAAAAGGAGAATTCAATGGTCCACAAACATGGGCTAAAGGTACTGGCTTTGGCGCTGTTGGGTCTGGCGCTGGCCGCCTGCACGGCCGTGCAGACCGGCATCCCCGCCGCCAGCACCGGCCCGCAGACCTACGTCCTCGGCATGGCGCTGCCCTTCACCGGCTCGCTCGGCTCGTTCGGCACCGACTTCGGCAAGGGCATCGACCTCGCCGTCGAACAGATGAACGCGCAAATGGAGGCCGCCGGCACCAATGTGCGCTTCCAAACCGCCAGCGCCGACACCGAGGGCACGCCGGACGGCGCCTCCAAGGCCGTGCAGACCGTCGTGCAGTCGAGCGGCGCCAAGGTCGTGGTCGGCCCGCTTACCACCAGCGAAGTGCTGGGCGCCAAGCAGTTTGTCGACGAAAACGATATCGTGATCGTGGCGCCGGCCTCCAGCGGCATCCCCGGCGCCATTGCCGGCGACAACATCTTCCGGGTCATGTACCCGCCGGACACCTACGCCGCGCGCGCCTTTGCCGGGATCGTCGACCAACGCGGCTACGAGAATGTCGTCGTTCTCGCCGTCGACGACCCCTTTGGCAATGGGCTGGTCGATCTCTTTACCCAACTCTTCCAGGAAAACGGCGGCAAAGAAGTTGCCGTCGTGAAATACGCGCCGGAGCCGGCCGACCTTTCCGGCGAGGCCGCCAAGGTGAGCAGCGAGATCGAGCGCCTCAGCGCCACCGGCAAGACCGCCTTCCTCTGTATCTGCTTCCTGGGCGATGCCCAGAAGCTGCTGCAGCAAGCGGTCGCCGACCCCACCATGGCCACCGTGGACTGGCTGGGCGTCGAGAACCTGGTCAACCCAGAAATTCTGGGTGACCCGGCGCATGCCGAGTTCCTAACCAAAGTGGGGTTGACCTCGGTCTCCTTCGCCGACCAGCAGAACCCCAACACGCAGCCCTTTATCGACGCCTTCAAAGCCAAATATGACGGCGCCGAGCCAGGCCCCTTCACCAACTATGCCTACGACGCCGCCAACATCGCCATGCTGAGCATGTTGAGCGCCGGCAACGACGGCAAAGCCGTCAAGGCCCTGCTGCCGTGGATCGCCGACCACTACATCGGCACGGCATTCCAGGCCCACCTGGACGAAAACGGCGACCAGGCGATTGCCTACTACACGATCTTCAAGCTCAATGCCGAGGGCACGGACTTCACGCCCATCGGCAACTACGACGGCCAGACCGACACCGTGACGCTGACCGAGTAAAGCCACCACATGCCGGGGACGAACGGACGTGTTGTGCGTCTGTTCGTCCCCTGCGTGCCTGGGAAAGACAAACCATCATGCCGGCGCCCGCACCACCCCGCACTCCCGCACCCGCGCACTTCGATCTCTACGACCTCACCATCGTCGTCGAGGCCATCGAAGGGCACTGCACCTGCGCCATGCATGTGGGTGACTGCTTCTATCTGCGCGGGGGAAAACTCTCGCTACCGGAGGGCAAAGACTTCTGCCTCTATGCCCTGCAATCCACCTTGCCGCTGCTGCCCGCCAAACAACGCCACAACCACCCCGCCGACTGGATGGAGACCGACGCCCGCATCACCTGCCCCGACCCAGCCTGCCGCCTGATCATGCGCGTCGACCGCACCGCCACCCGCACCCTCCACCACGACGACGTGAGCGCCGTCCCGCTGAAAGAAGCCCCGTAAGTACGGCAGCGGATGCGAACGCCCGCAGATTTGCGACGAGACGGCCTCGCTGTGTCGTGGGTCATCGCCCCCACGGTGAAACCCGCGCGTGACGAAATTGCGTATTGACAGAGAATATAACTCATGTTATAATTCCAAACATTGTTCGGTATTTGATGCGAGTTCAAACGAATCATGGTCACCAAGCGAACCAAGCGCCATCTGCGCACCAAACAATCGATTCTGGATGCCGCACGCGCCATCATTGCCGAAGAGGGACCGGCGGCCATCTCCATGCGCGCCCTTGCCGACCGCATCGACTACAGCGCGGCCGGCCTCTACGAATACTTCGGCAGCAAAGAGGAGATCGTCGCTGCCGTGTGCGACGAAGGACAGCGCTATCTCTATGACGCCATGAGCGCCGCCACCAGCGGCCTGCCGCCCGTGGAGCAACTCCACCAGATCGGGCTGGCTTACATTCGGTTTGCCCTGGAACACCCAGACTACTTCCTGCTGATGTTTACGGTGGCGCCAGCGCCCAACACCGCGGACGCACCCGACGCAGCAGTGCACGCATCGCTGCACGCCGAAGGCTCAGCCTACATCATCCTGATGCAGGCGATCCAGCGCGGCATCACCGAAGGCGCCTTCGGCGTGCGCCCCGGTTTTGGCCTCGACGAGATGGCTTACGCGGCGTGGACGCTCGTACACGGCATTGCCATGCTGCGCACCACTGCCCTGCGCCACTACCCGTCTGACCTGGCCGCCAGAGATGACCAGGTGCTGCTCAATTTCATGCGCGGGCTACAGGCGCCTTGAGGGGTGGCCTCTTTATTTTAGCTGCGAATACCGAACTACGTTCAGTATCTGTATATAATTTGATTTTTCTTTCGGTGGATAGCCAAGGAGAACACGCGATGCAAGCCACAATTCTCAACGGCGCCCTGCCCGGCGACAGCTTTGTCGACGCGGTTGGCGCCGCGCTCCAAGCGGCCTTGCAGGCCGAAGGCTGGACGGTGACGTCGTGGACCCTGCGCGACGAAAAGGTCGCCTACTGTCTGGGCTGCTTCGAGTGCTGGACCAAGACGCCCGGCGTGTGTCGCATTGACGACACCGGCCGCGCGGTGGCAGCCAGCCTTATCAGCAGCGACCTGGCAATTTACTTGACGCCCATCACCTTCGGGGGCTACTCGTCGGCGCTGAAAAAGGCCGTGGACCGCGCGATCTGCCTGGTTTCACCCTTCTTCACGCGCATCGACGGCGAGGTGCACCACCATGCGCGCTACGCGCGGTACCCAGCTCTGGCCGGCGTAGGCGTGTTGCCGGCCCCCCACGCGGCTCAGGAACAGATCTTCCACACGCTGCTGGGTCGCAACGCCATCAACCTGCACGCGCCAACGCACAACAGCGTCGTGCTCTACCGCGACCAGGCGCCAGCTGCGGCCACTCTGCGCAACGTCTACGCGTTTTCAGGGAGGGTGGCGGCATGACAACACCACAAACAGCCCTGCTCCTCGTCGGCAGCGCCAAACCGGCCGGTGAAAGTTCCTCCGAGGCGTTGGGCACTTACCTGCTGGAACGTCTGGCCACGCGCGGCATCACCACGGAGACGTACCACGTGGCCCGCGCCCTGCGCACGGAAGCCCGCACCCAAGAACTCCTCCAAGCGGTCGACCGCGCCGCCATCTTCATCCTGGCCTTCCCGCTCTACGTGGACAGCCTGCCCTACCTGGCGATCGAGGCGCTGGAACGCATCGCCGCCCATCGCCAGGCTCAAGGCTCACCGGCGCCGGCGGCGTTTCTCGCCATCGCCAATTGCGGCTTCCCCGAATCTCATCATAACGACCCGGCCCTGGCGATCTGCGAGCAATTCGCCGCCGCTGCCGGCTTCGCCTGGGCTGGTGGCCTGGCGCTGGGCGCCGGCGGCGCGGTCAACGGCCAGCCGCTCGCCAAAGCCGGCGGCATGCTGCACAACGTCGTGGCCGCGCTCGACCAGGCTGCCGCGGCCTTGGTGGCGGATGAACCCGTCCCTGCCGAGACAACCGCACTGATGGCGCACCCCTTCATCCCCACGCGGGCCTATATGCTGATGGGCGGTCTTGGCTGGCTGCTACAGGCGCGGCAGAATCGCGTGTTGACCCGGCTCGGCGCGCGACCGCTGACTTGACCTGACGATGGAGGCTGCAAGGGAGGAGACACAGGGGCGAGACCGTTCTCCGGTTCTCGCCCCTGTGCGATTGGCATACGCTCAGTGCATCCTAGCGTTGCACGGCGGCACTGCCAAAGATGCGTGACAGATACTGTTCGTAGGCCGCGCGCAACCCAGTCGTCGTCGCCAGTTGGACGGGGAATGCACCGCCGGCGAGCGACTTGCCGATGGCAAAGGCGTCGCGCACGTCGCCGGCAACCAGGCGGAACCCGGGCAGATCCAGGGCCACCACGCTACAGTTGCTGCCCGAGACGGCGATTTTCAGGTTGTACAGACCGGGCGCCAATTCCAGGTTCGCCGCGACTTGCGGATACTTGAGGTTGGCGATTACTACTGCCCCGGCGTCGGTGCAGATGTCCACGGCGGTGGCGTTCGTATCGGCTGCGAAGGGAGCCAGGTGGCCGACCGTGAGCAGGGCCTTGCCAGCCGGGGCGGTCGGCGTAATCACGGTAGCGCTGAAGCCCAAGGGCTGATTGGCGCCATCGCCGATGGCAAAGAGGTCATACTTTGTCTGGCCGGTCAGGGTAAAGGTGCCGCTGATGGCCACGGCGTCAGCCGCCGCCGCCGCAACACTCGGCAGCACGACTTCTACGAAGAGCGGGCCAGAAGGCAACAGCAGGTTCGGGAAGAATTCGCCAAAGACCACATCGGTCAGCGCCGTCTGTCCGTTCACACGAATGTCGACGCTGGTGCCCGCCTCTGTGGAACCGAAGGGGGCGAAGTGGCCGACGGTCACCGTGGCTGGGAAGTCCAGCGGGCCAAAGGTGTCGACGGCCAGCGGGTAGACCGCAGTGGCCTTGCCGATGGCGTAGAGTTCGTAGATTGCCCCCGCGTTGAGTTGCAGCGGCGGCAGGTCGAGCGCCACCGTGGCGCACTGGGTGCCGGCTACAGCGACGCTCAGGTCGTAGATGCCGGGGGTGATTTCAATATAGGGCGTCGTGACACCGTAGAGCAGGTTGGGAATCAACACACTCTTGGTGGCGTCTATGCATACGTCGACGGCCGTGCCGGTGGTGCCACTGGCAAAGGGCGCAAAGTGGCTCAGACGCACACGCGCCTTGGTCAAGGACGCCACTTCGTCATTTTCCAGCGCCGCCAGTTTCAGCGGCTGGTTGCTCCCATCGCCGATGGCAGCCAACGCATAGGAACCGCCGCTGGCCAAGGTCGCCGTGCCGGAGATCGCCACTGTGCTTGTGCCGTCCGGTTTGATCTCAACCAAATAGCTGCCCGGCAGCAACATCACGTCCGGGATTTTGCCGCCATAGACGACATCGGTGATTGCCTCGCTGCCGTTGAGGTAGATATCCACCTTGGTGCCGGCAATCGTCGGGGCAAAGGGTGCGAAGTGCGCAACATCCACCATGACCGGGAAGTCAAGGCCGCGAATGCTGGTCACCGCCAACGGAAAAGCCGCATTGTTCTTGCCGATCGCATAGGCGTCATAGGTCTCGCCGGCCACCAGCGCCAGCGCCGGCAGATCCAGGGCCACACTGGCACAGCTGCTGCCGGCTACCGCAATGCTCAGGTCATAGAGGCCGGCGTCGAGCTGCAGAAAGCCGGTGTTGACGCCGTAGGGAATATCGGTCAGACCGGGGACCGCGGCGCCCGTATCGTCGTTGCAGATATCGACCTTGGTGTTTGCCACAATCGGGGCAAAGGGGGCGTAATGGCCGATCAGAATCTTGGCTTTGCCCGCAGCGGGCGCCGCGCCGTCATCGATGATCGCCGCCAGTGCCAACGGCTCCTCGCTTGAGCCATCGCCGATGGCCAGCAAGGAATAGTTCTTGTCGGCCTCCAGCGCAAAGACGCCGGACAGGACGACCGTCGCTGAGGCGGTCGGCAAGATTTCTACCGTGTAGGCGCCAGCCGGTAAACTGATCCCGGTCACAATCTCGGAGTATACGAATTCGGTGATAACGTCGCTGCCATTGACGCGCACCGTCACCGAGGTGTCGTTCGCCGTCGCGGCAAAGGGCGAGAAGTGCGCAACATTGATGATCGGGTTGGCGGCAGGTGCCGTGGGCGTATCGACTACAGATTGGGCGGACGCCATCTGGGCGCCGAAGACAAAAAATACTATCGCAAGCGCTAGCGATCCGAATGGACGCAGGATTGCTCTCATGGTCAGTTGCTCCTTGTGAATGGTGGCCAGTGGGACATGAATTACCAGTATGAAGTACAACACCCGGCGCACAATTTATCTGTAGTTTGTATACCTTTTGTACTACCCATGGACCGCTGTTGTGCAGGAACCAGCACGAAAAGGAGTTCGCGGCAAGATTGCCATGGAATCAGAGCAGAGCCTGAACGCCACGTCAGGCTCTGGGTGTGATATACTCACTGTGCTTACATTTATCGATCCGACAGGCTAAGGTGCCACCCTCACTTGGCCGTCGACATGGACAAGTACAACTCCGTCCCCGGGTGAAAAGCGGCCCAGGCAAACCAGAAGTGGTCGAACGCCAGGATCCGCGTCAGCTGCTTTCCGGCCAGTTTGCCCGTGACAGCCTCACCTAGAATGTTCCACTCGCTGCCGGTTTCCTGATCAGTGTATGTGCCAGCGCCGGTTGCGGCAAAGGTCAACGTGCGGTCATCGACGCGGCGGTCGAAGACGGCCACGCTGCCCACGTCGCGCCCGGCGCCGATCGAATCGGCATCCAAGGCGCTGGCCGTGCCTGCTTTGTGCAGGACCACCAGCGGTACGCCTGCGACTGCGTCGTTGACCACGCCGGCCGCGGCAATCTTGGCGAACGAATAGGCCTTGACGACGCCCGGCAGCACAACGCCAGCGACCCGCTCCGTGGCTGGCAGGCGGTCGTCGAGCTCGCCCCGAAAGAGAAAAGGCTGCTTGGTGCTATCGTAGCCTGTATACGGATTGGCGCCATAGTTGCGCGGGAAAGACGGCCGCGCCAGCACCTGCCCGGTGGGAAATTCAGCAGCAAAATCGGCGAAGCTGATCACCTGGCTGGATAAGAACTCAAGCTGCTCGCCGGCGTGCTTGCCGACGATGCCCTGGCCGGTGAACTGCTGCCACCAGGTCTCGTGTTGGCGGTCGTACATAATCAGGTCGCTGTTGCGCAGTTTCCCCGTCGTGCCGAAGTCGAGCACTTCGCCGGCGAAGGTGCGGTCGAAGACGATGCTGGCGTTGCAGAGCGGGCAAAAGGTCACGGCTACGGGTCGACCACCCACACTGTCGTTGACGATCTCATGCCAGATCAGGATCGCCAGCGGATAGGCGCGTGCGTCGCCGTCTTGCTCGAACACGATGACCGGGTCGCGCTCGCTCAGCCATGTTGCAGCGGCGGCGATCTCCTCGAAGGCCGGCTCATCGATGGCCGGAATGCCATCCTTGGGCGGCCCGCCCGAGATGACATCCTCCCAGGCGATGGTGCGCCGGGTGAAATCGGTCGCCCATTCGCCGGTGGAAAAGGGCGGCGCGGCCGATGGCAACAGGGCGTTCTTTTCACCGGTGGCAGTAGCCGCCGTCGCGACAACCGCCGTCCCCTGTGCTCTCACCGCTGGCGCGGGCTGAGCAGCCGGTGTCAGCGCCGTACACGCTGCGGCAAGCAGCGCAACGGTCACGGTCAAACCAATCAGCCAGGTCAATCGCATGTTCATGGCAGGTTCTCCTTCAGACTCCAGTACGTTTTATGTCAGGCCGAATGACAACAGAGCGCTCGCTCTGCCGCGACGTCATGCTGTTTCAGCAACCGGTCCATCACTCTGTTCGCGGCGCCTGAAGTAGCGCGACAGAGCAATACTTACCACAAACATGGCCACCGAGATCAAGAGCAGGCGCCAATCCAGGCGTGGCAGTTTGCCGGTCAGGAACAAGTTGGTGATCTCCTCTGGCGTGAGTGTCGCCCCCAAGAAGACAAACGCAATCGTACCGGGGATCGAACCCAGGATGGTTGCCAGCAGGAAGGGCCAATAGCTGATGCGCAAAAAGCCACACAGGTAGTTCACCAGGTCGTAGGGCAGGAAGACGAAGCGCATGATCAACACGGTCTCGAAGCTGTGCTCGCGCAGGCGCCGTGCGTAGCGCTGCATGAAGCCGCCGGCATTCTCATCGTCCAACACGCCCTGGCCGAAGTAGCGCCCCACGAAGAAGGCGACGGTCGCCGACATGTTGGCGCCGATCACGGTGTAGATGACGCCCCATACCGGCCCGAACAGAAATCCACCGGCCAGCGTCAGCAGCACTGACGAAAAGAGGGTCAGTGGCCGGATCGCATAGATGACAATGTAGGCCAATGGCGCCAGCGGATTGTCTTGCACCCACGCCAGGGCAGCCAGGAAGAGTTCAGAGAGCGTCAGATCGTTGGCGCGCATGAAGGAGATCAGGCTGCCGATTAAGACCGCCCAGATCGTCGCTGCCGCCACCTTCTGCCAGTGCTTTGTCCACCAGGATGGATTGTTCATTGTTGCGAGCTCTCTTTCATCGCGAATTTCGGTTTTCATCGTGATCTTTTACCGTCGCCATGTGCGACCCCACTGTAGACTGCGCAACCTGCGCTTTTCTTACCTCGCCGCACTGAATCTGTCACGCACTGCAGCTTATCGCGTTTACCTGATTGTTTGCAGGATTCACGGTTCCGTTAGCGCGGCTATTGCGCAAAGGGTAAGAACTTATTACGCTGGTGCGTCAGTGGAGTACTAATGTCAAATCAATTGGGTGGCCTGGACGCAATGGGCGGCCGCAACCATTGGAGCGCACGAATCATGGACCGACTTGCCGAACAACGGCGCCTTGCGCAATATCGCGACCGGGCGGACAACTGGAAGCACTGGGGACCTTATCTCAGCGAACGGGCCCGGGGCACCGTGCGCGAGGATTACAGCCCGCATGGCACGGCCTGGGATTCCTTTCCGCACGACCATGCCCGCAGTCGCACCTATCGCTGGGGGTAATCATTCACCCCCCCTCTAAGAAAATGACGTGAGGACGTGTCTGACCCTATTTTTGAGTTTGCAAGTTCGATACGACTTTGGTACGATGGCAACCATGCAACTGACAGATAACGACTTGAAGCAAATCAACCAGGAATACTTGGCATCGCTGTCGCCTGGGCATCTGCTGCACCTGAGCAGCAAGCTGCTGGATGATTTGCGGGATGCGCGTGATCGGCTGAATCAAACGCCCCAAAACAGCTCGCGTCCTTCGGAGAGTTATGCGCCTTGGGAACAAGCTGCCAATGCCGACAAAGAGCGTCAAGCTGACGATACCATAGACGATTCGGCAGCAGATTCCACAGAGAAGCAGGCGCCAAAGCCGGAAGCAACAGAATAAGCGACGCGGGCAGCCAACAATCAGGAGCAAGCAGCGCCGACAAACCAGCCAGGTGAAAATAAGCGCAAGCGCGGCAAGCAGCCAGGCGCCAAAGGGATAGGCAGGGAAGTGAGCCTTGCGGTGACAGGCGAGATCCTTCATAAAGCCAGTGAATGTGCATGTTGTGGGGAGAACTTTGCCGAAACTGCGCCTTTCCAAGCTGCTACGGCGCGCTACATGTTGGATATTGAGCGCACGGAGCGTGGCATAGAAGTCAGCCATGTCAAGGCAACCGCGAAAAATGCCTGGCGGCCGGCATGGACGGTTATATATCCAAGCCGGTGACGCCCCAGGCGATGGCCGAGCATTTGCATCAGTGGCTGGGCGGTCATATGAACCTGGAACACCCGGAAGAAGAGCAAGCTGCGTACAGGCGGTCCACCTGTCGACGCTTGATTTCGGCAGCCTGTTGAACCCTGTCATACCATAGTCCATCAGAGGGATTCAACGTTCGGGTGACGTGTGGACTACGGCCTGCGGTTGCGCAACAAAGGCGCGCGGCGAGCACGCCTTTGCCGCCCGGAAGACTGTGGCAAAGTATTGGCTGGAGTTGAAACCGCACTGGTAGGCGACGTCCGTGATGCTCAACTCCGGTCGCCCGGTCAGCAGCTTCGCCGCCAGGTCGATCCGGCATTGGGTCAGATACTGCATCGGTGTCGTGCCCGTCAATTCCTTGCAGTAGTCGGAGAATTGGCTGCGCGAGAGACCGCACTGGCTCGCCATGGCAGCCAGATTCCAATCGGAAGCAGCATGCTGCGGCAGTGCGTGCAAAAACGCCTGCACGGCACGTTGCGAAGAAGATAGATAATCATCAAGTGGGATCCTTTCGCGTTCGAGCATCTCCATCAGGGCGATCAGCAACGCGTTGATGTAGAACTTGAGCTTGGTCTCGCCGGCCTCCGGTGAGGGGATTTCCTCCAGCAGCAGCCCCAGCTTGCCGAACCACTGCGCGACTTCGTCGTTGGCCCGCCAGACCGGCTGCTCGTTGTGGCTGAGCAGGCGGGTCAGCAGGCGCAAATCCTCCGGTGAACAGAGCAACCACTCTGGCCACTGCCAGGTCTGGTTCGGGCGGCGCACATTGACGTCCAAAATCAGCCAGACCAGGCGACAACTGCCGATGTGCGGGTCGCCCACCCGGTGAAACTGCCAAGGACGTGTGATGGTCAGATGCTCTTTGCGCAGCATACATGGTTTGCCGTCCACCTCAAAGACAGTTTTACCCCGCTCGAGGTAGGTAAATTCGATCCCCTCATTACAGTGCCGGTCGAGACCCCACGACTGGCGCGTGGGCGCGTCCCAAACACCGACCGAGCGGACGGCGGGCAGGAATGTCCGCGGCAGCAGAATGCCCGGATAAAGCGCATGGCCCCAAGCGTGAAGCTGCACCTCGTCGCGCAGCACCGCCGCTTTGAGCGGCTCGCAGGTATCGACCGCGTAGACCTGTTCACCGTTTTGGAAAATGGCTGGCAGTTCTTTCATGGGAACTCCCTGATGAAGGTAGCATCCGCGATGTTCAAAATTTACCGGTGGAGAGTTGCAGACGATTCTGCAAGACTATAGCCCTTTCCTGTAGTATCGTCAAACTGCGATTCTATGTACCTCCGTCTGTCCATTCCAAATCGTTTGCTGGATCTGTCTGAGCCCTTTTGTTTTTATAAACCACGCTGGTGCAATGGCGTGGTGATCGATGCTTTTTTATCCATGACGCCTGACCAAGGAGGATCCTAATGAATGGCTTGAGCCGACGTACGTTTCTCAAGGTAGCAGGAGCCGGCAGTGTTGGACTGATGCTGGCGGCTTGTGCGCCGGCGTCGCCCGGCGCTGCACCAGGTGCAGCCGGCGGTGCAGCCGCCAACCAGGCAATCAAGAAGTTGATCGTAGCCAGCTTCTACCCAGTCGACCAAACAGCCGGCTGGGCTGGCTTGGTCGACCAGTTCGTCAAAGATAACCCGGGCACGACGGTGGAGACACAGGTGACGTCGTTCAACGAGTACCTGCCCAAACTACTGACCCAAATTGCTGCCGATACCCCGCCGGACGTGCTGGGGGTGGAAAATACGCCCTTTATCCAGTTCGTACGCAAGAACGTCCTGCTTGACCTCTCGCCTTTGCTGCAAACGGACCCGGCCTTCAAGGCGACCGACTTCTTCCCTAAGCTGATCGGCCGTTACACCGTTGACGGTAAGGTTTTTGGGATTCCGTACGATGTCCAGCCGATCTGTTGCCTTTTCTATAACAAGAAGCACTTCGATGATGCCAAGGTCGCCTACCCGACGGGTGAGTGGAAATGGGACGATCTGCTGGCAGCAGCGCAGGCCCTGACCAAACAGGATGGCGAACGCACGGCGCAGTATGGTTTCTACTTGAACGAGACAGCCACCGACCGCAATCTATTCGTCTTCTCGAATGGCGGCACCGTGGCCGATAGCGAGGAAACACCGACCAAGCCGACCTTTGACGACCCCAAGACGATCGAGGGCATGCAGTTCTGGTCCGATCTCATCCACAAACAGAAGGTTTCGCCCAGCCCGGCCTTCTTCGAGCAAGGTGGCCTCGGCGGCGCCGATCTGTTCGCCACGGGCCGGCTGTCGATGTATGTGAACGGCTACTGGGATCTGGTCTTTGCGCCCGACAAGTTCGCCCAGGTGCCATTCGGCATGCAGATCGCCCCATCCGGCAACGACGGCACGCGCGGCTATGCCACCGGCGGCACAGCGTATTGTGTCAGCCAAACCACAAAGAACCAAGATCTTGCCTGGAAGTTCGTCAAGTATTTCATGGGCATGCCGGGTTACCAGGCGGCCTTTGCCGCAGCGACCAAGGGCATCATCTATCCACCCGCCTACATCCCCGCCTACAACTCGGAGGTCTATCTCAAGCAGCCCAATCCGCCCGTAGAGAATCTGCAGATCAACGGCGATGCGGCTGAGTATGCTCACTTCACGCCCCACCACGAACGCTGGGTCGAACTGCGCGATACCGTGATCATTCCGGAGACCCAGTTGATCGGCAATGGGGAAAAGAGCGTCGAGGAAGCCCTCGGCGTGATGCAGACTGAAGCGGCGAAAGCCTTCGCAGGAGCGTAAACCGATGTCGCGCGCTGCCAGACAGCAGGCACTAGTGGGCTATGCGTTCATTGCACCGAATTTCCTGGCGTTTTTGATCTTCGTTGCTGGACCTGTAGTCGCCGGCCTTTTTATCAGCTTCTCCGAGTGGGATCTCTTGTCGCCACCCAAGTGGGTGGCTTTGCAGAACTACGTAGATCTGCTGACCAATGACCGGCTCTTCTGGCTCAGTCTTGGGCACACGATCTACTATGCGCTGCTGACTGTACCGGCTGGCATTGTTATCTCGCTTGCGCTGGCGCTCCTCCTCAACCAGGGGCTGTTTGGCACGCGCGTCTATCGCACGCTCTTCTTTATTCCGGTGGTGGCGTCAAGCATTGCCGTCGCCCTGGTCTGGAAATGGTTCTACAATGGCGAATTCGGGGTGCTGAACTGGCTACTCTCCTGGTTTCGCATTCCGCCACAGAACTGGCTCACAAACAGCCAGTTAGCGATGCCGGCCATTGCACTGACAGTGATTTGGAAGACGATGGGATACAACATGGTCATCTTCCTGGCCGGCTTGCAGGATGTGCCGCAGTCGCTGCTCGAAGCGGCCGCCATCGACGGCGCCAACAGCCGGCAGCGTTTCTGGTCGGTGACGCTGCCGCTGTTGCGCCCCCAGTTGTTCTTTGTGTTGGTGGTGTCGCTGATCGGCGCGTTCCAGGCCTTCGATATGGTCTACGTGATGACGGCTGGCGGCCCAGGCAACGCTACGTTGGTCTATAACTACTACATCTGGCAGAACGCCTTCCAGTTCTTCAAAATGGGGTACGCTTCGGCGATGGCCTACATCTTGTTCCTGTTGATCTTCGTGATCACCCTGTTCCAGGTGCGCTACCTGGGCAAGCGCGCGTACTACGAACTTGGGTGAGCAGCGCTGGGCGCCCTGGCAAAAACACCTATTGCGATGCGGAGTGTCACTTTGGAGAATGAAGTGTTGCTGACAAGCAAGGTTGTGCCTGTTGCGAAGACAAACGAAGGCGCGCTGCACCGGCTGAATACACGTCTGCTGCGTCTGCTGCTGCACATCTTTTTGATCGTGCTGGGCATTTCCTGTCTTTTTCCGTTCCTTTGGATGTTGAGCACAAGTTTCAAGGAACAGTTCCAGGTCTTTACCTATCCGCCGCAGTTGCTCCCCAATCCGTGGACGCTGACGGGCTACACACGCATCTTTGCGACATCGCCGATCTACAACTGGCTTTTCAATAGTATTTTCGTGGTCACCACGATTATGTTCTCGCAGTTGGTCTTTTCGTCGCTGGCCGCCTATGCCTTTGCACGCCTGCGCTTCCCTGGGCGAGACATTATCTTCATGCTCTATCTGGCCACAATGATGATTCCGAGTCAGGTCACCTTGATCCCTAGCTACATTCTCATGAAGTACCTGGGCTGGATCGACACCTATTATGCGCTGATAGTGCCTTTTCTTTTCGGCAGCGCCTTTGGTACCTTCCTGCTGCGCCAGTTCTTCCAGACGATCCCGACTGAACTGGAAGATGCAGCGCGCATTGACGGCGCCGGCTACCTTACCACCTTTCTGCGCATCATCCTGCCGCTTTCCAAGCCGGCCCTGGCCACGCTGGGCGTCTTCGTGTTTCTGTATTTTTGGAACGATTTTCTGTGGCCCCTCATTGTCATCAACACCAACAATTTGCGTACGCTGCCGGTAGGGTTGGCCGTGATCTCGCGTAGTTACTTTGGCACCGATTGGCCGGCGCTGATGGCCGGCACCGTCATTTCGCTCGTACCAATCCTGATTATCTTTTTCGCAGCGCAACGCTATTTCGTCCAAGGCATCACGCTTACCGGCATCAAGGGATGAGCGTGACAAGCCAATCACGACAAGGAGTTTACCAATGAAAGTCGGATGTTTTGCTATCGTCGACCCTTTCCAGACCATCGAACACCAATTGGGGCGTATTCGTGACATGGGGTTCCGCTACGCCGACGTGACCGACAACCACAGTGGCGGCCTGCTTGGCCGCGAGTTCAACTTTGCGGCGACGGTGAGCCTCGACGACAACCCGCTCGATATCAAGCGTCTTTTTGATAGCTACGGCCTCACCATCACCAGCTTCTGCGCGCATGCCAACCTGCTGGACGCCAGCTCGCCAGGACGCTATGCCACCAACGAGATCATGAAGGCCGTGCGCCAGGCTGCAGCCATCGGCGTCAAGCACGTGATTACCACCGAAGGCGAGCCCAAAGGAGCATGGGGACACAAGCTCACCCACGACCAGAAGGTCTTCATCACCGCCGAAAAACTCTACGAACCGCTGCGCCTCGCCGCCGACCTGGGCGTCGTCATTCTGCTGGAGCCGCACGGTATGCTGACCGACTCGATCACCGGCATGCAGGCCATCTTCGACCAGTTGGGAACGCCAGCGAACTTGGGCGTCAACATGGACACCGGCAACTCCTGGCTGGGCGGCGCCGATCCGGTCGAATTTGCGCGTGCCTTCAAGGACAAAATCCTGCACATCCATTGGAAGGACCTGCCGGCTGACTGGACGCCCAAACGCGGCACACAGTTCGGCTGCGGCTTCGGCCCTATCGCATTGGGCGAAGGCGTCATCGATATCGCCGGCGTCTACGCCGTGCTCAAGGATGTGCCGCAGATCGAATATACTACGCTCGAGGTGGGCGGTGAAGAGAACCTGCTGAAAAGCTATGCCTATCTGAAAGCACTGGGCGCTGAGTGACCGCCCACCCTCGACTCGTCTTTCACGTCGGCGGCCCGGCTTTCCACCCCGTCGATCAACAAGCGGTACAGATCGCCGGCTGGCTCGGCGACGCCTATGACTGCCGGATCGTTGACGGACGTGCCGCCTTTGACCGACTCGATGCGTGCGATCTCTTCGTCGTGATGGGGCTGCACTGGACCGGCATGGTTGAGTCATGGGCGGGCAGCCTGACCTATGACCCATTGGGGCCAGTGCAGCAGGAGGCCTTCATTCAGTATGTGGCATCCGGCCGGCCACTGCTGGCGCACCACGGCGCCATCGCCAGCTACGAAGACTGGCCGCGCTTTGGTGAGATGCTAGGGTTCACCTGGGTGTGGGGCGTAACGTCGCACTCGCCCCTGGGTGATCACACGGTAGAGGTACTACCAACCGGTCACCCTATCGTAGCTGGTCTTGCCGGCTACACACTTTATGACGAACTTTACTACGACGTGAAGGTGGCGTCAGACCTGCAGCCAACCATACATGCCGAGGCGATCTGGCAAGGCCAACGCCTGCCGATGGTCATGACGGCCACAGGAGGTCGTGTACCCGGCGCCGGACGCACGGCTTATCTGGCCAACGGCCACGATCTGCGTGCCTTTGCCTGCCCGGCGCTACGAAAACTCTGGCGTAACGCCGTCCACTGGTTGCTGGAAGGAGACTAGACAATGCCGGCCAATGCTTCACACTATACAGCCGTCGTCATTGGCGCCGGCAAAGCCAAAGATGAAGGATTCCAGAAGGGTGGCGGCCATCGCATCGGCTATACACATGGGGAGACCTATGCACGCAACGCAAACGTGCAACTCGTCGCCGTCGCCGACATCAACCCGGAAAATCTCGGTGCTTACCAAGCAACCTTTGACCTCACCAGTGGCTTCCTGGACTATCGTCAGATGCTCGCCAGTGTACGGCCAGACATCGTCAGCATCTGCACCTATGTGGGCCTGCACCGACAGATGATCGTCGATGCCTGCGCTGCCGGCGTCAAAGGCATCATCTGCGAAAAACCGTTTCTGGCCGCCCCAGCCGACCTGCAGCGGGTGGCCGAAGCCGCCGCCGCGAGCGGCGCCAAGATCGTAGTGCCGCATATTCGCCGTTACTTCCCGGCCTTTGCACACGCCAAAGCACTCTACACTGCCGGCGCCGTGGGTCAGCCGCTGCTGTGTGTGGCGGGTATCCCGGGCTGGGATCTGAGTGAATGGGGTTCGCACTGGCTGGACATGTTTCGCTTTTTCCATGATGATCAGCCCGTCAACTGGGTTTTGGGCCAGGCGCGTGTGCGCGACCTGCGCGGCTACGGCCATGCCATGGAAGAGCACGCCGTGGCCTATTTCGAATTCGCCAACGGCGGCAAGGGATTGCTGGATGGTGGCCAGGCCATGAACGGTGCGTGGACCATGAACATGGTGGGCACCGAAGGCGTGATCCGTGTGCGTGGCGAGAATGAATTGGTGATCGACGACCGCAGCGGCCGGCGCGACGTGTCGTTTGTCGATCACCCCGGCAGCAGCTACGCTGCGGTCTGGGACTGCCTGCTAGCCGACCTGGTAGCCTGGCTGGACGACGGACAAGAGCCGATGCTGGGTCTGACCAACATGCTCAAAACAAGTGAACTGAACCTGGCAGCCTATCTCTCGGCGCTGCGCGGCGACCGGGTTGATTTACCGTTGGATGACGTGCTCGATGAATGGCCGGTGGAAGCGCTGGCACGGCGGGCGACGGAACGCCAATAACGCAAAGGGGGCTTACCCATGCCTATGCAAGACGATATTCAATCCGCCGATCGCGAAACTCTGCGCGGCCTGGCCGGGCAGGTGGCGGCGCTGGCGGCGCGGCCGATCGAGGCAGAAAAGCGCGATCTGTGGCTGCGCCATAATGCGCTGGAGGCGACGCGGCCGGTCATCTTCTGCGACCCGGAAAATGGCTGGAATGAGATCATCCGCCCCGAACAATTGGCGTGCACGAGCGAACTGGCGCGTGACTGGGAATTTCGCCTGCGCCGGGAAATCTTCTGGGGCGCTGAAATGGGCGACGACCGCGTCGTGATTCCCTTCTTCGAGGTGGCGCACGTGGCCGTGGAGAGCGACTGGGGCATGCACGAAACGCGCATCGGCGGCGAACACGGCGGCGCCTACACATGGGAAGCCCCCCTCAAGGAGTACGCCGACCTGCCGAGCCTGCGCTTTCCACAGATCACGGTCGACCAGGCGGCCACCGACCGGCGCGCCACACTGGCCCACGCCATTTTTGGCGACCTGCTCACGGTGCGCATCAAGACCCTCTGGTGGTGGACGATGGGCATGACCTGGACGCTGGTCAACCTGCGCGGCATGCAGCAGATCATGTATGACATGGTGGACGCACCGGACGACATCCATCGGATCATGGCGTTTCTGCGCGACGGGCACCTGGCCAAGCTCGATTGGCTCGAAAAGCAGGGTCTGTTGAGCCTCAACAACGACGGCACCTACGTCGGTTCGGGTGGCTTCGGCTGGACCCACGAGCTGCCGCAACGCGACTTCGACGGCCATGTGCGCACCTGTGACCTGTGGGGCTTTGGTGAGAGCCAGGAGACGGTAGGCATCTCGCCCACCATGTTCGCCGAATTCGTGCTGCCCTACCAACTCCCCCTGCTCGCCCGCTTTGGGCTCAACTGCTATGGCTGCTGCGAACCGATCGACAAACGCTGGGAGTATGTCAAGCAGATCCCACGCCTGCGGCGCGTGTCGGTTTCCCCCTGGAGCGACCGCGCCTTTATGGCCGAACAGTTGGGCGCCAACTATGTGCTCTCGATGAAGCCAAACCCGGCCGACCTGGCGCGCGACGGTTTTGACGAAGCCCGCATCCGCATGCTCTTGCGCTCCGACCTGCAGGCCACGCGTGATTGCCGTGTCGAGGTGATCATGAAGGACAACCACACGATCCGCAACGACCCACGGCGCGTGGTGCGCTGGGTGCAGATTGCGCGGGAAGAAGCGGAACGACTCTAGAGACAATCGGCAGCCCTACATGCGCGCAAAGTGCGCGACGACCTGACCTAACAGGCCGACTGCGGCCAGCGGGTCCGGCCCCAGGGGCGGGCCAAAGCTAAGATGGCGGGCACCGGCGGCAACCAGCGGCTCCAACCGTGCGATCACATCACGCGGGGCGCCGATCACGCCAATCGCCAACATCCGCGCGTCGACCAGCCCAATCGCGGCTTCCTCGTCGCGCGCCACCATCATCGCCTGCTCAATCGGCGCGAAATCGGCCTGGGTCACCCCCAACCGATCCCAAATCAGCGGCCCAAGCGCATGGCCGTAGTAGGCGATCTTCTGCGCCAACACGCGTTGGGCGGCGGCGCGATCGTCCGCCAGCGACACCCAGATACAGGCCGCAAAATCCAGTTCGCCCAGCGATGCGTCACGGCGCGCCATCCCCGCTTGGAGGTAGGGCAGCACGCCAAAATAATGTTCGGGCGGGAAAAGCAGCGGCAACGCACCGTCGGCCACCTCGCCCGCCAACGCCAGCATCTTTGGCCCCATGGCGCCCACATAGATCGGAGTGAGGCGCGGCGCCCGAAAACGCAGATAGGCTTCCTGCGTCCAATGCAGAAAGTGGCCATCTACCGCAACGCGCTCTCCCCGCTGCAACGCACGCACCGCCGCAATCGTCTCGCGCAGGGCAGCCAGCGTCGACCCCTGTTCGATACCCACCCACTTGAGGAAGTCGCCGGCGCCCGCGGCCAGCCCTAGATTGAAGCGGTTGCCGCTCAACTCATCCATCGTCGCGGCGAACATCGCGATCTCGGCGGGATGAATTGTGTACGGGTTGAAGATGCCGGCGCCTACCTCGATCCGCGCGGTGGCTAACGCCATTGCCGGCAGAATGACCGCCGCGCTTCGCAGAAATAAGTCGTTGCTGACCCAGATCTGGTCGAAGCCGGCTGCTTCGGCGGCCTGCGCAATCGCCACGTAATCCCCTACTCCAAGATCATTATTGAGACGTAGACTGAATCGCATACTCACCTTCTCGCCTTCTCACGCATGCTGCTCGCTTACGCTCGCGGCTCTGATGGAGTCTCACGCTCTCACGCCGGCGCCGGCGCCTACCACGGCTTCGACCTCAATCTCCACCAGGTATTCTGGTCCGACGAGCTTGGCTTCTACCAGCGTATTCACCGGGCGAATGCGCCCGAAGCGCTCGCCGTGCACACGCGCCACGGCTTCCCAGTTGGCGATGTCGCTCACGTAGACGCGGGTGCGCACGATATCTTCGAAGCGCCCACCCAGGGTGCGAATCGAGAACTCGATCTTTTCAAAGATAAAGCGGGCCTGGGCCGCCGGGTCGGCGCCGCCCACCAGGCCGTCAGGCCCTGTCGCCGTCGTGCCGGCGACTAAAATCCGATCCCCCACGCGCACGGCGCGGCTGTAGCCGGCCATCGCTTCCCACACGGTGCCGCTGTCAAAGGTCACACGTCCATTGGTCATTTGGATGCCTCCATCGTTCTGCCAGCTCTGGGATTCACATCTATTGTCGCACACCGGTTTTCGCCCCGGTTTCGGGTTGCGCGTCTGTGATAAGATAGTACAATCTTGTCCAAATCACAACAGGGATTTATGCGCTCCCTGGCGGCTTTTGCATCCACAGAAACCCACACAGGAGGTGCTCGTGTCCGGAAAAATCAAACCAATGGCGCCTGTCGACGCCGGCTGGTTCCACATGGACGGCTCTACCAATCTCGCCATGGTCACCGGTGTGGTGCTGACCAGCGAACCACTCGATTTCGCCCATACAAGGGAGGTGTTTGCGCACCGATTGCTTTCCTTTGATCGCTTTCACCAGCGCGTGGTCGAGGCGGGGATGCCCCTCCGCACACCGCATTGGGAAGACGATCCCTATTTCAATATCGACGACCACTTTCATCACGTGGCACTGCCTGCGCCGGGCGACCAACGGGCGTTGACGGATCTCCTTAGTGACCTTGCCAGCACCCCGCTCGACTACAAGCGGCCACTGTGGCAAGTGCACATCGTCGACAACGTCGACGGCGGTGGGGCGCTCGTACTACGTTTCCACCATTGTGTCGGCGACGGCACGGCCATGATGGCCCTCTCCCAACGCCTGTTTGACGCGACGCCCGATGCACCCCTCGATCGCGACAACGACGAGCAACGCCCACCGCGCGCTGGGCTATTTGACCGCATGATCCACCCTGCCCAGCAGGTCGTCAACGACTCCGCCGGTCTGGTAAACGCCGCCTTGCAAGGGGGGATGGATTTGTTGCGTCACCCGTCTCACGCCTTGGAGTGGCCCCAACTTGCCCTCCGCGGTATAAGCGTGGCGGTGAGCGCCGTGTTGAAAATGCCCGATCCAACCTCGCCACTGAGGGGCAAGCTGGGTATCCAAAAACGCGTGGCGTGGTCGGAACCAGTGA
>Ga0105047_10003099_pt1 | contig 29436 bp, 23 predicted proteins | sample MAT04_FD_78384 | JGI IMG/M metagenome (GOLD analysis project Ga0105047, IMG submission 78384) | Freshwater microbial communities from Lake Fryxell liftoff mats and glacier meltwater in Antarctica - MAT-04 (megahit assembly) | ecosystem: Environmental > Aquatic > Freshwater > Ice > Liftoff... | reverse complement strand
CTGACATGCGAGTGTCTCCTGCCGACTAACCTAGTCATTAATCCGGCCGGCGCGCGCCGGTTAGCACGCTTCTTTGCCGCTGTGTACGCTCGACGGCCCGTCGAGCGTATCGCTATCGCAGGGAAATTACTATTCGGCGCGGACGCGTGGGGCGGCGTGCTATTCGGCGGGGGCGGGAGTCATGCTCCGGTTTAATCTGAAAGCGGAAGAGTCTGCTTAGCCGGTTCATGGCGGTCGCATTTTCGCGTCATGAACCCGCGGGGCGAGTACCGGGTTCAGCCTCACGCGCGGCAATGTCCGAAGTCGCTTCGGCGCTTTGCACCTTTCTTGACGACGCCTCTGCACAGAGCTGCGCGAGCCGGCTCAGTTCGTCCTGTAGCGCGCCCAGATCGTCCGATGCTTTTTGTTCCAGGCTGGCAGCCACCTGCGAGATGCTTGCGAAACCGTATCCGCCGGCTGCGCCTTTTAGCTGATGCGCGAGCAGCTTCAATGTTGCGACATCGTTTTCCCCGGCGGCCTTCTCGATGCCGGCGATGCGCGCCTGCAATCCACCTACGAAGCGGTCGACCAACCTGGCCATATTCGGTCGCGCGAGCAGCGACTTGGTCATTTCGCTGGGCGCGCTTGGCTCGTCGGCTCGCGCGATATGCACGGGGGCAGCGTTGTCGACGCGCGTGTAGCGTCCGACGATCGACATCAACTTGTCGTAATCGATCGGCTTGTTCGCAACATCGTCACAACCGGCAGCGAGGCACTTGTCCCGATCCCCTTCCATCGCGTGGGCGGTGTGCGCGACGATGGGCCGCGCGTAGCCAGCTGCCCGCAGCATGGTGGCAGCACCGTATCCATCCAGCTCGGGCATCTGCATATCCATCAGAATCAGATCGAACGGCTCGCCCGATTTCTCGGCCGCCAGCGCCTTTTCGACCGCAATGCGACCGTTGTCGGCAATTTCGACGGTCAAGCCGGCATGCTTCAGATAAAACAGGACGAGCACACGATTGTCCGGGCCGTCTTCTGCCACAAGCACGCGCCCAGACAGCCGGGGCGTCTGTCGCCAGCGATCGGATTGCTGCACGGTATCCATTGTCCGCTCAGGCGATGAAATCATTTCGACGGTTTCAATTGGGCCGGGCTGAACGCTCAACGAAAAAGTTGTCCCCTGATCCCGTGCCGAATACACGTGAATATCGCCCCCCAGCATCTCTGCCAATTTTTTGCTGATCGCCAATCCAAGCCCTGTCCCACCAAACCGCCGGGTTGTTGTCGCGTCGGCCTGTACGAAGGCCTTGAACAGCAATCCGACCTGCTGCTCGGTCATGCCCACGCCTGTATCGATCACGTCAAATCGGAGGAGCTGGGTCCTGCCTTCACGCTTTTGATCGAGGCGCACCATCAACTTGACCCCGCCTTTTGCGGTGAATTTGATGGCATTACCGAGGAGGTTCATCAGAATCTGACGCAGGCGCGTTGGATCGCTTTGGATGACAGCCGGGATGGGCGTGGCGAACTGCACATCGAACGAAAGCTGGCGATCGCGAGCGCGGAGGCTCATCAGCGAGCAGACGTCCGAGATAATCTGCGCAGGCGAGCACGAGATTCGCTCGACGCTCATCTTGCCCGCTTCGATCTTGGAGATATCCAAAATATCGTTGATGATTGAGAGCAGGTGCTGCCCGTTGCGACGGATCGTTTCGATGCACTGATCGCGCTCGGCGGCGAGCTGGGCAGGATAGGTGAGGAGGTCTGCATATCCGAGGATCGCAGTCATCGGGGTGTGAATCTCGTGACTCATGTTGGCGACGAATGCGCTCTTGGCGCGACTGGCGGCTTCGGCGGCGGCTTTGGCTTCGAGCAGGTCGCGCTCGATCTGCTTGCGGGCACTGATGTCCTTCCCCACGGTCATAATCGCCATCGCGTTTCCGGCAGAATCGCGCAACGCAGCGACGCTCAACAGCCCGGCCAACTGCTTGCCCGAGCGCGTGACATAGGTGCGCTCCACGTCGCTGGTGACAGCATCGCGCACCAAGCCATGCACCGGATGCGAAAGCCCGAACGGCTCGGGCTTGAACAGCGTTTCAATATCGCGGCCAACCAGTTCCAACTCGGTGTATTCGAGCGCATCGCAGGCGGCCTTGTTTGCCGAGATGATGCGGAACTCAGGATCAGTCACGATCATCATGTCGGTGATCGAGCGGAGAATGTTGTTGGCGTATTGCTGGGCGGATCGCAGCTCCTCGGCTGACACCTGCTTCTCGCGCAGGACTTTGTTGGCGACCACCAGGTCATCGAGCATGCTGATCAGCGTGTCAAACTCGTCACCTTGTTTGGCTTTGGAAAACGATTCTGGATTGGTCGCGCGAAGCGCCATGGTCCTGATACGCCGGGCAATCGACCAGCGCAGCACGCAGGCGGTTACCAAGGCAAATCCGATCCCCACCGGGAGCGCAGTGGTGAGCCGATCGAGCGTTGTCAGCAGCCGAGCAACCACGGCTGCATCGGTGTCCTTGGGAAGGAGGGGGATCACGTCCCATATCACATACAGCGCATCCCCGGCCACCCCCGCCAGCAGTGCGGCAGTGGTGATAAACCCGAGAATCACCTTCTTCTGGATGGTCATGAATCCACAGCGTCCGATTGTAAAAACGGGATGCCTGCAGATTCATCGGTTGATCGAGCGTATTTGTGAAGGGTGGGATCGGAGATGCAAGCGATATTACTGAGCTGAACACCGGTTCAGAGGACGGTGTAGCGACGGTTTGAAGAGCCGAGTTTTAACGGTTGTGGAACGATGACCGCGGCTCTTCGAACCGTCGCTACAGAGCAGGGTCTGTGTATCGGAAGATGTCGACTCGGCGGATTAGCGCGGAACAGGCCCGAGCGCGCGGTCGCGGCACAGCTCGCCTGGGGGGTTCAGTGCATCGACGGCGGAGATCTCGTCAGGCGATAGCTTCACATCGAGCGCGCCCATGTTGTCCTTGAGTTGCTCTACCGTGCGCGGTCCGATAATTGGGCATGTCACACCCGGGACCTGCAGACACCAGGCGATCGAAAACTGGCTGCTGCTGATTTTTTTCGCGTCGGCGAGTCGATCCACGCCTTCCATGAGCGGCCACTGGCTTGCCGGGAAATCTGTCTTTCCAAGTTGCTTGTACCACGACCCGTCCGGAATCTTCCGCCCGCCTCGGGTGTACGCGCCTGTCAGCCTGCCCCGCGCAAGGGGTGCCCAGGTGATTGTCGCAATCTGATATTTCAAGCAGAACGGCAAAACCTCCGTCTCAATTCTGCGATCAATGATATTTAACTGTGGCTGTTCGATATCGAAGCGGGCGGTGTTCAACTTCTCGGCGACAAAATGCGCCTCGGCCAATTGCCATCCTGCAAACACACTGCTCGCGACATAGAGCACCTTGCCTTGTCGCACCAGATCATCGAGCGCGCGAAGTGTTTGATCGATGGGCGTGTCGTTGTCCGGGCGATGAATGTGATACACGTCGATGCGCTCTGTCTTCAATCGCTTGAGGGACTGCTCGACTTCGCGAACGATATGCCACCGATGATTCCCCGCGTCGTTGATCTGCGCACTTCGCCGCCCATGCACCTTGGTGGAGAGGACGATCCGATCGCGCACCGACCGCTCGCGCATCCAATCCCCGATGATCTCTTCGCTGCGCCCGTCGTTGTAAACGTTGGCGGTGTCGAAAAAATTGCCGCCGAGTTCAAGGTACGCGTCCAGCACGCGCATCGATTCCCCCACGTCCGCCCGTCCCCCAAAGTTCATCGTCCCCAGACAAAGCGGCGTAACCTTCACACCAGTACGACCGAGAATGCGGTAATTCATACAACCTCAAAAAATCATGGGAAAGTCTGACCTTGCGAACACCAGAGGATCAGTTGTCCAGGAAGAATCTCATCATACCCGCCAGTGGGCTTGCTGTCTGACCTTGCGTTAATCGGTTTGGGTAAGGTAGCACGGCGACTCAGCCGTGGTGTTCAGAAAACATGGGTGGATCCCCCATCCCACGGACACCAAGATGCACCGACCCACCACGGCCATCGTCTCCAGATGCTCGACGAGAGTTACAAGCCGGTGGGCGGGGTATTTCACCTGCCTCTTTACTGTTGCACCCTCACTTCTCCTCCGTCACCGTTCTCAATAACTCGGGGCCGGCTTGGCCGTCGCGGAGGTCGTCCAGTGCGCTTTGGACGTAGGCGTGTAGTTCGGTTGTCATCTGTGCGCGCGTTTCATCCGAGGCTGGGTCGCGCAGGGGGGTGATTGATGGTTTGAATCCCAAATCGTAGCGGTAGAGCGTGGCCGAACCGTTCCGGCTGACGACCAGGAGCTTGTCGTCGCGCGTCATGGCCATCTCCTGACCGCCACCTGAGTTTTTGAAGATGGCAAAGTTCGGGTCGGCATACGTCGCAAACAGGTTGCGCCCCCAGAACGCCGTGGGTGCTTCGATTTTGGCCAGGCTGATCAGCGTGGGCGCGATATTCACCTGGCTGGAAACCACATCACTCACCACGCCGCGATCCTTTTTGTCCAGCAACGCAGGTGAATAAAACAACAGGGGGACGTGATGATAGAGAAGGTTGATTTCGCTCAGGGTCGGCGCGACGTGGAAGCCATGATCTCCCACGAATACAAACAACGTGTTATTGAAGTATTCGAGCGTGCGCGCCCGCTCCATAAATTGCCCGATGGCCCAGTCGGCATATTGCACGCCGTCCAGACGCTTGTTGAGTTCCCCCATGCCGGTCGTCGCGGGGAACGGCAGGGGCTGTGGGAGATCGAACGGGGCGTGGTTGGATAACGTCAACACAACTCCGAAGAATGGCCCAGCCCGGTTGGCTTTTTCAAACTCTTCATTCGCGCGGTCGACCAGGTCTTTATCGGAAACGCCCCAGACCTTGTCCTTCACATATTTCGCGTCGTCAAATGCTGACGCGCCGACCATCTTGTCAATGCCATGCTTTCGGAAAAACCCCTCCATGTTGTCCCACGCGAGATTGCCGTTGTATAAAAAAAGCGTCTGGTAGTTCGCTTGTTCAAAAAGGGTGGGCAGTCCAAGGAAGGGCTGGTTGGAGACCATGTTCTGCATCAATGTTTCATATCCGGGCAGATTGGGGAACCCGAGCAGCGATGCAAAAACTCCCTGATGTGTATGGGTCCCGCTCGAAAAATTTCGCCGGAACAGATATCCGTCGGCAGCCAACTTGTCGAACTCGGGGGTGAAGGTTCGCGGGGTCGTTCCGCAGGATCCGACAAACCGTGCGGAAAAACTTTCCATTAATACCAGCACGATGTTCGGGCGCTTGCCGCTGGCGACGTGCAATTCAACCGTATTCTGTGCAAGCGGATTGTTGGCCAGCACCGTGCGATGGACGGGGTCGAGCAATATCGCGGGCTTCGAGAAGAGCAGCTTTCGCGTGATCCCGTCGGCATCCTGTGGGGACATCTTCTTCGCCCACGCGTTGGCAGCTGAGTTGTTACCGAAGCGGTCGCGCACCGATACACTGAGCGTGAAAAGCCCATTCAAACCGACCTGATTCGCAAACTCGTTTTCGCCCACATACGCATCCCCCCAGCGCAACGGTTCGGCCTGCAGCCCGCCTCGTGCGCCGATCACCAGCAGCGGGTAGAGCAGGATCATCCAGCCGATCTCCAAGATCCCCTGCTTTTTGCCGGGCCAGCCGGGCACCGGATGGGTGGCAGGCGGAAAGCTCCACCGGATGATCCACCTTAAGCCGAGAACGAACAACGCGGATATTGCGATCCATATCAGCAGGTAACGTACGACGGGATATCCGTACCACACCATACCCGCGACGGTTTCCTTTTGATCGAGATAGTCCAACGCCAACTGGTTAAACCGGGTTTGAAACTCCTTAAAGAACTCGTATTCACCCAGACATACGAGCGTAAGCAGAACCATGATCGTGGAAAAAACCCACAGGAAAATCCGACGATGTCGACGTGAACCATCCAACCCGATGCCCGGTAACTGCCCGATGATCGCAAACGGCAGAACGAGGTAGCACGCAATGGCGAAATCAAACCGCAACCCCACCACAAAGGCGGTCAAAATCTGCCAGAAAGATGCGTCCTGAATGGAGGTGTAGTTGCGCAAGACGAGCCCCGCACGAAGCAGCGTAAAGTGCAGGACGATCAGAATTGCCAGTGCGGTAAAAAACCGACAAGTCCGGGGAACGTGCGCGTTAGGGCGAACGGACAAAAGGGCGGGAGCTTTCGGCGGCACAGAAAAGTCAGTCAACGTGTGATCCTGTTAGACCATGAAAACAATCCCACTTACAAGGTGGGGCTTGCTGATCGCCCACACCAATCGGATGGAAGCGGTTATGACCAATCGTTCGATTGACGTCACAGCCGAATGATCGTCTCTTCGTAGCTTTTAATCCCTGTCGACGCGCCCAGCGCCGTGCAGCAATCGGCGGCGACGCGGTTGGCGAACTGGCCGGCTTTTTCCAGCGGCATATTCTTGATCAGACCCGTAAGCAGCCCGGCATACCAACTGTCACCCGCGCCGGTTGTGTCTACCACTTTTATCTTATAAGCAGGCACCATGACCTGTTTATGCCCATCGTCGAGCAGGCAGCCCTCGGCATCCAGCTTGATGCCGATCAAACCTGTCTTCATGTGCTTGCGAAAGGCTTCGATCATCTTCGTCGGCTCCGTCAAGCCGGTGAGAGCTTCGCCTTCTGTGCGGCTGGGTGCAAATAAATCGAGATGGGGCAGGATCGGCTGAAGATATTCCCACTTGTCAGGCGGATTGACTGTCTCCAGCGAGACCTTGGACTTCGGACAGGCGCGCTTCAGTTCCACCAGAAGAGCGGGCAAATCTTTTGTGAGATTGGGGAGGAGCCCGAAATATCCGATCTGAATCCAGCTGCACTTGCGGAAGGTATCGAAGCATCGCCGAAGTGCCTCGGCATCGAGCAGGGGTGTCACGCCCGGGGTATGAAAAAAGCATCGCTCGCCGGCAGCTTCAACTGCAACCACCGTCGCGCTGGTCTGCGCCTGATCCGTGGCAAAAACTGCTGACGTGTCCAGCCCCGAATCCTGCATGCGTTCGGTCATCGCCACGCCCAGCACGTCCTTGCCCACCAGTCCCGCTGCTGCCACGCTCAAACCGAGCTTCGCCATCGCGATCCCGGTGTTGCAGACATTTCCGCCGGTGGTCAACTGAATCGAATCCACAAGCGTGAGCCCACCCGGCTTCGGGGGATGGCGCAAATCCACAGGCGAAGCAATCAGGTCCGCGACGATAAGTCCGAAGATGGCAGCGTCCATAGGGAGTGTTCAGTGGTCGGTTCTAAGTGGTCGTGGTCAGTGGAGAATTGCTCGTTCGAGGACGTGTAACACGCGTCAGTACGATCTTGTCCCTCAAAGTCACTAACCTCTGTTCTGGCCACTGGTCACCGACCACTGACCACTATTCCTCCACTTTCACATGACTGTATTCATCCAGATTCAGTGTGGTGATCTCGCCGTCGGCTTTTTTTAAGACCAAACGATCCAGCCACAGCTTTTCGTTTTTGGAATGGGCGTACCAGCTGCCCGTCTGCTTCTGCTCATAGCTCTGCACCACACCCGCCACCTCGCTGGTCAGCGTGTAGTTGCGGGCGGCGATTTGCTGGGTCACCGTCACGCGCGTGCCGGGGGTCAGGTGCTTGCGCATGCTCTCGTCCATATCCTTCGGAGTATACATGAGCTTCGCCGAAAGGTAAGCACAGGCGCTCAGCCCGTTCCGGAACCTGCTGCGATGATCTCCATCACGCCCACTCGAATGAAATTGACTGCGATGGCAGCCAGCAGGACCATCACCAGCTTGCTGAAAGCGCGAAACGTTTTCAGACCGACGAAGGTTCCGATGCGCGACGCGAAGATCATGAGCGCAAGCAGGATCGCGAAGTTTGCAGCCAGGCTCAACGCCGTTAACGCCGTGCTGCGCTGGGCAAGCACCAGCACCAGCGTCAGCGTGGCGGGCCCTGCTATCAACGGGAGGGCCAGGGGCACGACCGCCATCGTGGTGTCGGTTTCATCAACAACGGCGTCTCGTTCATTCACGCGCGCGGTGAAAGTCAACTCCTTGATCGCATAGACCAGCAGAATCACCCCGCCAGCAATCCGGAAGTCAGCCGACGTGATCCCCAGATGCCGGAAGATCCAGTTCCCCAGTAGCATGAATGCAATGGCAATCAGCGTCGCCCAGAGCGTCGCCTCAAACGCGATCCGCCGGCGCAGCGCCTTGGGCAGGTGATCGGTCATCCCGAGGAACACCGGGATCATCCCAATCGAATCAATCGCGACGAACAGTGGAATGAAGAACTCCAGAAACTGCATAAGCGATATCGTACAGGGGCATTGAAGACACAGCGCACCCGGCCGATTTTAATCACCCTGGTGACGCAGCCTCACCAGCTCTCCATACAACCGGCTGACGGCTTCGGGCACCACACTCACTTCTCCCACGATGTGCATGAAATTGATATCCCCCGCCCAGCGTGGAACAACATGCACATGCAGATGCCCGGGGATTCCGGCGCCGGCGCAGCGGCCGAGGTTGATGCCCACATTGAAGCCCTGGGCGGACACCGCCCGTTTCAGCAGTTTGACTGCGGCTGTTGTTTGTTTCTGCAGATCGAAGGATTCATCGTCGGAGAGCTCCTCGAGATCAGCCTTATGCGCGAGAGGCGCGATCAGGATGTGGCCGTTGGTGTAGGGATAGCGATTCATCACCACGGAGATATGCCCGGTTTGCCAGAGCACCAGCTTTTGCCGGCGATCCTCGTCGGTACGGGCATCGGCGGCCTGACAGAGAAAGCAGGGGCCCGGGTCGGATTTGCCAAGGCCCTTGATGTAATCCATTCGCCAGGGTGCGTAGAGGGCGTCGCTCATGGGTGTGATTCTACAGATTTTTCGCGTCGTAAGAATCGTCGCGCCAGATCGAACAGCACCACGGCCAACGCGCCCCCGGCCACATCCGCGCACCAGTCGGCCAGTTCGCACGATCGACCGACGAGCGTTTGGGTGAGTTCATCCACCGCGCCGTAAAGCATCACGATGCCCAGCACCAAAATGACAGCGGACGATCTGCTCCGCACGGCCAAGCACAGCAACAGCCCGAGGAGGAAATACGCGCCCAGGTGCGCGACCTTGTCGCTGACATTGGTTTTGGGGATCTCCGCAGGTGGAAGGTGCGTGACGACGGCCAGCGCGAGCCAGTAGGCGGCGAGAGTAAGGCGGAAAATCGTCGATAGAGGTGGTTTCATCGCAACGTTTATCGCGCTCGACTTGCCGGTCAATCAGGTCGAGCGTCAAGTTGCATTGCCGTGACGCGGGCTTCCAGCCCGTGCCTGGAGTCTCAAAATTATGACTGTGGAATCGCGCCGTCTCTCGGCACGGGCTGGAAGCCCGTGTCACGTGACGCCGTTTGGTGCTCAGACGGTGAACCACGCACTTCACTGGCAGTAGTTGGCTTCACATGGATCGACACCTCAAGCTTGGGCGTTCCCACATCGATCGTCATGGCGGCGACTTCCTTGGCCAGCGCACGATAGTCGGCGGCGCCGTTGCTGTTGGGCTCGTACTTCAAAATGTGCTGGCCGAAACTCGGACTCTCCGCCAGCTTGATGTTCCTGCGAATCTTGCTTTTAAAAATCGTCGCTGCCGACCAGGGAAGGTCCTTCCCCTTGGCTTCATCGATAAACCGATTGAGCTCAGCCACCACTTCCGTACTGAGCTTCGCCTGGCCATCAAACAGCGTCAGCGCGATGCCCGAGACGCGCAGCTTCGGATTCATTCGTCGACCAATTAACTGCACGGTCTCCAGCAACTTGGCCACGCCCTGCAACGCCAAAAAGTGTGGCTGCATCGGGATGATCACCTCACCCGCAACGGCCAGCGCGTTCACAGTCAGCAGACCAAGGGAAGGCGGGCAGTCGAGTAGGATGTAGTCGAACTCCTGCCGGACGGTTTCCAAACGTTTTTTCAGAATCGATTCGCGCCCCAGCACACCGACCAGTTCGATTTCCGCAGCGGCCAGGTCGATCGAGCTGGGGATCAGGGCAATGCGTTCGTCGATCTGATGGATCGCTTCAAGAATACTCGTCTCGCCCACCAGCACGTCGTAGAGCGAGGTGATATCGGGCGAAGGCTCCACGCCATAGTTGATGGTGAGATGCGCCTGCGGATCAAGATCGATCAGCAAGACTTTTTTCCCCAACTCAGCCAATGCAGCACCAAGATTGACCGTGGTGGTGGTCTTGCCAACCCCGCCCTTCTGATTCATCAAAGCGATGATGCGCATGGGATCTCCAGTAAGTCGGCAGTCTACAGTCGGCAGTCGGCAGTGAATACAGTCGGCCAAGAATTCAAAGCTCGCCGCGGCGACGCGGAGGCAACTGATCCCCCAAGGCCATAGGCTTGATGTGACTCCTCAAACATCATTCAAGTTCGGGATGATCTCCGCGTCGTCTGCGTCTCGGCAGTAAAATGTTTTTCTGCCGACTCAATTTACCGTGCATCGCTCATCGCCGGGGATTGTCGCGCGAAGACGACGGCGGGGCCGGATCGGGCGACTTCCTTCCAATCGCGCGACTGCGCGATGTTTCCGAGCAATTCGCGATGATAGGACGCGTCGAGCATGAGCGCTTGCACGTCATAATCGCGCAGCACCTTCTGCCACCCCTCCGCCCCGCTGGAGACGTTCATATATTCCTCCCACACGCGGTCGGGGTACATTTCGATATGACCCTCGGCAAAGATCTGGTTGTCAGCCTTTCGCGCCCAGCAGAGGAAGTTGCCCCACTCCAATCGTGTAAAGACGCGCCCGAGCGGGAGGGCCGGGACAAGGGCCGCCAAGTCGTCTTCGGTGCGCTGGGTGCTCCGCATCGTTCCGGAAAGTGGATTGATGCGATCCGCCCACGGCAACGACCCCACGCACGCGACGGCCATTAAGATAAACGCAAACCGCGCGAGCGCCGGACTGCTGCGCGGGGTGGGCTCTTCGGCAAGCAGGTCGTCCATCCCCATCCGGGATCGGAGTGATTCGACTTGTCTATCGCCGGCCAGCAGCTTCGCAAACATCGGTGCCATCGACAGGAACCACCACGGGATCATGCGCATGGAAATCAAAGCCGGCGGAAGAAAGCAGAGCAACAGTGTGATGGTCAGCGCCGATGCCTTGCCAAAGCGTTGATACAGGAGGATGGCAAACCCCTGTACGGAGAGGATCAGCATGATCCCCATCCACGATTGCAACGAAGGTGGCAACCATTCTTCAATCCCCCGCTCGATACCAATCTTCGATAGTGCGCCCGCATAGCGATACACGTCGATGGTGTATGGATTCAGCAGCGTGGCAGCGGTGCAGGCAGCCAGACACGCGCCCAGCGCCCAGGGAGTATGCTCGCGCAGCACCGTCCATTGGCTACGCGGCGCGATGACGGACCAGCGATCGACCTTCAACGTCCCGATCATCGCTCGACCCAGGCGCAGAACGTCTGCCAGCAGAAATGCGCCGATCAGAACCAGCCCGATGGAGAACCCGCCATGCACATTCGCCCAGAGCGCCAGCAGGGGAGGCAGGATAAAAAGCCACCGGCGATTGTGGATTGCACGATCGAGAATCTGGTACGCGATGACAAACAGCAGGATCGAAAATGATTGTGGGCGCACGGTGAGACTCTGCGCGAGGCCCGCCACCGCGCACACGCCGACCGCGCCGGCCAGTCGCGTCGAGCCCGATGCGCGCAACGCCTGCCATGTGAGCACTGCCATCGCCATCGCCAGCACCAGCGCATTGATCGCCTGCACCAGCGAGAGCCCCCCGATCTGATACGTCCCGTAATAAAAAACCTGCGTCAGCCAGTTGCAATCCCGATACGACGCGCCCGCCACGGTGAAGGTGAATGGATCGCTGCTGACAATCGTCCCCGTCGAGACAATCTCGCGCCCGCGGGCCAGATGCTGCCAGAAGTCCGATAGGTATTGTCGATCCGACGCTGCCAATACGAATATCAGGACAGCCGGCAGAAGCAGGCGGACCCATTCGATGCCGGAACGCTCGCGCCGGGGCTGCGCGGGCCATGTCTCGTCGGGCGTTTCCATGTAGGGAATATCGGATAATCCACGACTCACGGAGAGTCGCAGAATCCGCTTTCAACCCGCGATTTTTCCGACGGATTTCGCTTAACGGGGGACTTGCGCGTCGTGGCGGTTTGCTCGTGCAGAGCACAGTCGCGTGGCAGGTGCTGCGGGTTCTATCTCAAATTGAGAACAGCATTCGAGCAGCCAGTCGCGCAGGTGATTTTTCATTTCGAACCTGCGCGTCTACAATGTCTCCCCCAAACTGGAGAGCCTTATGCCTGATGATTCACTGTTATCGCTACTGGACATTGTTCGTGGAAAAACGCTTCGCATCCTCGCGGATGTGACCGATGAACAGGCGAAGTTCTCGGCGGGGCTGGCGAACCATATCCTGTGGCACGCGGGGCACATCCTTGTCGTCAACGAGCGACTGGGCGTGTCAGTCGCCGCCGGCGCAGAGCCGGTTTTGCCCCCGGGGTGGGCTGACACGTTCGGACCCAAGAGCAAGCCCGCCACCATCAGCAAGTGGCCAAGCCTGGACGATGTGCTTATCAAATTGCGCGATCAGCAGACGCGGTTCAATACGGCCTTGTTGAGTGTGCCGGACGATCGCCTGGGCGTGATCGTCAACGACGTGCGTAACTGGACGCTTCGCCAGTCCGTCGTCTATGGCTTGAATGACGAGGCGGCGCACACCGGGGAGATTTACCTGCTGAAGAAGCTCTCGGGGAAGACGCGCGTATAAGACGTCGTGCTGCGTTGATGCCCAGTGACCTGTAGCGACGGTTCGAATAACCGTGTATTTCGGTTACGTACGAAACACGGTTCTTCGAACCGTCGCTACGTGCAGACTCTCCTTCCATTTTTGTTTTTCCCGTATTCACGTGCCCATGCAAGCAGCGGGATCATTCATCATCGAGCCGGTTGGTCTGTCTGTGGATTCGCTCGCACGGCCGATCAGCTGGACAAGTCTGTTCGACAACCAAAATCCCGTCGAGCTCGAAATCGGTAGCGGGAAGGGAACGTTTCTCACTGAGCAGGCGAAGGCGCGTCCTGACGTCAACTTCTTCGGCATCGAATGGGCCAACTGGTTCTTTCGGTACGCATCGGATCGGTTGCGTCGTAACGGCTGCACCAACGCGCGGATGATCCGGGCAGAGGCGCTCTTCTTTCTGCGCGAGTTTGTTTCCGACGCGAGCCTCAGCGTGCTGCACGTCTACTTTCCCGACCCCTGGCCGAAGGCGCGTCATCACAAGCGCCGGCTTGTGCAACCCCCTTTCCTGCAACAGGTCGAGCGCGTCTTAAAAGTCGGTGGGCGCCTGCAGGTGGTGACGGATCATCAGGGATACTTCGAGGAGAACATCGACCCGTTTGTGCGGAAATCAAACCTGGAAATTGTTGATTACAACCGCCCGGGCAGCGCGGGGGATGGGGAGTTTGTCGGGACAAATTTTGAGAGGAAATATCAGCGCGAGGGGCGACCGTTTTATGCGATCGCGGGGGTACGGCGGGGGTGAGGATTGAAAAAGGGTCGCTTTTTGGGCGCGCGAGAAATCAGCAGTTTACGCTGCAATGGGGCGAATGTGGGGTCTCCTCGCCCGCTTAGTCCCGATACCTCAGCCGCTCGGCCGAGCAGTTTGCTCGCTCACCGTTTCTTCGGCTTGGCGGGTTGACCCGTACGGGCGGACTCATAGATCGCATCCATCAGTTCAGACTGGATGATCCCGTTTGTTGCGTTCGTTCTCGCTTCGGCGCGGCCCAGAATCGCGTCGATAAAATTGTCGTTGGGGGTTTGCGCCTGACCTTTGATCTCGGGATACTTGATGTCCTGGCCGTCGCCGTGCGACGGCTTGATCCAGCTGCCGCCCCATCCGTCGATGTCGACTTTGCCGTTCTCGAAAATGTACGACATGTGAGAATCTGACTTCGGGCAGTTTCCACTGACGACGATCGACGCCAGCACGCCGTTGGCGAACTTGATGTTGATCGATGAGTTGATGTCGACCTTTGTGCCGTGGTTATCGACAAACGCGAACACCGTATCGATATCGTTTTCGACCGACCAGCACAGGCTGTTGAGCAGATGGGCACCGGAGTCATACGCCTGTCCCCCGCCGGAGAGCGCCGGCTCCTGTCGCCAGAGACCGGTGGTGAACTTCATCCAGTTTTGCGAGAGATATCCGACGACGAGTTCGAGCTTGCCGAGCGTCTTGTTGCGGATGACATCGCGCAGATAGGCAAACTCCGGCGAGCAGGGGGTGTTGTATCCGATGACGAAAATCTTCCCGGCCTTCTTCACCTTCTCGGCCAGCTTGTGAGCGTGGTCGGCCTGTGTGACCATCGGCTTTTCCATCAGGATATGACACCCCGCATCCAGCGCCTGGACGGCCTGGTCGTAGTGCTGCGTGTGAGGCGTGACGATCGTGACCGCATCGGGCTTGACCGTCGCATACATCTTGGCAGCGTCAGTGAAGACCTGCGGGCGGGGGGAATAATCCTTGAGATTGCGCTCGATGTAGCCGTTGACGATTTCTTCCTTCACGTCACACAGACCGACAATCTCGACATCCTTGTTGCCCTTGAATCGCCCCGCATGCGCGCCCGACATTCCGCCACAACCGAGAATCGCAATTCGAACCTTGCTCATTGGAAAACCCTCTGCTGATTGATGAAACAAATCGCTCAGACGACGGGAATGCCCACATTCCTCATTCGATCGCGATCAAGCCTTTTGCTGGGAAAGGGATGATCGTTGAAAATCGGGGAAACGTCCAGTTCAGCAAGTGCAAGGGTTATCGGGCGTCATTTTTCACGTCCGAGATTCAGTTAGGCCGATGGGTCGTTTGCGACGTATTACTTATTCGAGGCTAATTATGACAACCAATACCCTGACCGTTCAAAACGCTGCTTTGAAGAGTTCCATCCGTGCAAATCATGATCGCCCCTCCCTGCCGGTGGGCGCTTCGGTGCGACAGCCCGATTCAGTGTCGCCTGGCCCGCAAAATACCTGGAGCGCCCCGCGCGAGGGTGCGGACTGAGCAAACTTGCCTCGAACTTCCTGTGGCGAAAAGGGGCGAACCTGTCGAAAGACCGAGTCTGCCACGCTGCAGCGCAGCTACTGATCGCTGCTTGTACGACACGCGAGGTTGAGATTCACTCAACAAATAAAGCCGCACCGCGGAGGAGGTGCGGTGCGGCTTGGCGGAGGAGGAAACGAGGCTTGTGTGCGACGGATCGAGGTTTTCTCTTTTTCGCAGCGGGCTTACTTTGTTTGCCGCTTATGCATCAGAGTCATTCGAGTATCGTCGCGTGTTTCATAAAAGATTGCTTGCCTGACGTCCTTCGACTCGATCCAGGACTCGTGCTGCCCGCAGACCGTCTGCGGGCAGCACTGCCCGTGGGAACCAACCGCGCTCCATGAATTCGAAAGCAACCTGCCGGTCGCTTTTCACCACTTACACAGTGATGACGAAAAGCGTTAAAGCGAACGCGGTGCCAAGTCTGAGAAATGAGGGAGATTCGTACAAAACCTCAATGGTTGGCAGGAAAGCGGGTGTCGGTGAATCTACAGAGCATGCGCAACGATGCGTCGATGGATGTGAGGCGCGCGATTTCTGTGCGACGAGAGATCCGTTGCTTCCGGAACGCGCAAGTGCAATGCGTCGTTTGACAAAACCAGCAGCTACGCTGCAGCGTAGTTCCTGGTTGATCTTTAATGGTATGTGGAAGAGAAACGACCAGCGCTCAATGCGGGCTTTGGCGAACCGTATCCTCTGGATTCTCGATGACATGCACCTTGTGTCGCCACCCGTCGGATAGCCCGTTTTCCCCGCGGGTCATGTAATCGCCCGCCAGGAAAAGGAAGAGCAATCCCAGCCAGAAGCAACTGACGAGGATGATTGTCTTGGTGAGCTTGCTCGCTTCCTTGACATGCATGAAAAAGACGACGACGAGAAATGTCTTGATACAGGCGATCGTCAAAGCAATCGCGACGTTCGGCCAACCTCCCCACACGTGTCGGAGAAAAGCTGCGCCCACGGTCAGGAAGAGCAGCACCATCAGCGCTGCAAAGACGGCGGCGTAGGTCTTTAGGCCGATGCTGGATTCGTGTTGCGAGGACATAGTTTCGGTTTCGCTATAGCGTTCGATTCGGCTGAATCGCCTTTCGCCGTGGCACGAGCTATCAGCCCGCGTTTTCCGTTCGCAGACATGGGTGGGTCGCCCATGCCACATCGTACTCATCATCGCGTCGCGCTGATTTCCTGGGCCCGGTCAATGCCCCACACTTCCTGATCGATCGATTAGATAAAGCAGCGGATATAAAAAGATCCACGCGATATCGACAAAGTGCCAGTACAGCCCCGTGATTTCAACGGGATTGTTGTACCCGGCTGTGAACTCATTGCGAAGCGTGCGGATGCCGATCCACGTGAGCAGGCCCAGACCGACCACCATGTGGAGGGCATGGACGCCTGTCAGCGCAAAGTAAAAGCTGAAGAAGATCATCCCCGGCTTGCGCTCGCCGGGCGTGAACAGGTGATGCACTTCGGGCCTGCCAGCAGCGTCGAGCTTGGGCGTGCCGTCGGCATGGAGGACCGCATGTCCCTTGTCAAAGTTTTTGCCCGGGATCAGGTGCTCCTCATACAGATGATGATATTCGTACGCCTTCACCCCAAGAAACGTCGCCCCCAAAATCATCGTGAAGATCAGGTACTTGATGATCCCCCACTTGTTCCCCTTATGTGCAGCATAAACCGCCAGCGCCATCGTCAGCGAGCTGACGAGCAGCACGCAGGTGTTCGCGCATCCCACCCACAGGTTTTCGTATCCCGACGCCTTGTTGAAGGCGTGAAAATAGGTGTTCCGGTATAGAACGTAACCGGCAATCGCCCCACCGAAAAACATCAGTTCGGTCGCGAGGAAGGCCCACATGCCGATCGTGACAGCTTCTCGCTGCTGCTCGACATCGTCAAACTGATGCTGCAAGCCGTACGGATGATCGTGGGCGTGACCGTCGTTGGCCACGGGCGCATGATGGCCGGGCCCGGCATGGGGATCGTTCGCCAGGTGGCCTTCGCCGGCTGAGATCGTGTTAGTGCTCAAGGGGCACCTCGCGCTTGTGATAAGGATAAGGCTGGTCGGACGTGTCCGGCGGAGTATCGAAATTGAAGATCGTCGGTGGCGAACTTGTCTGCCATTCCAACCCTGTGGCACCGTACGGATTGGGCCCGGCAATCTTGCCGTATTTCAGACTCCACAGGAGATAGAAAAGAGGCAACGCAAACCCTATCGCCAGCACCGACGCGCCGGCAGTGCTGAGGACATTCAGCACCTGAAACTCAACCGGATACGCGTGATACCGACGTGGCATCCCGAGATAACCGAGCAAGAATTGGGGGAAAAATGTGAGGTTGAATCCGATAAAAACTGCGAAGGCGGCGAACTTGCCCAGCCATTCGGGGTACATTCGACCAGTGATTTTCGGCCACCAGAAATGCACACCCGCGAGATACGCCAGCACCATTCCGCCGACCATCACATAATGGAAATGCGCGACAATGAAGTAGGTGTCGGTAAGGTGAATATCCGTCGCCATCGACGCCAGAAACAACCCCGTCAGCCCGCCGATCGTGAACAGACCGATGAATCCGAATGCATAGAGCATCGGCGTTTCGAGCGAGACCGAACCCTTCCAGAGCGTTGCGGTCCAGTTGAAGACTTTGACAGCGGATGGGATCGCAACCAGGAAGCTGAGGAAGCTGAAGATCAGACCCGCAAACACCGACTGGCTGGTGATGAACATGTGATGTCCCCAGACCAGAAATCCGAGGAACGCAATTGCGAGCGACGCAGCAGCCACCATGCTGTATCCGAAGATGGCTTTGCGACTGAAGCAGGCAATGATTTCGGACACCACGCCCATGCCGGGCAGGATCATGATATAGACGGCAGGGTGCGAATAAAACCAGAACAAATGCTGAAACAGCACCGGGTCGCCACCTGCTTCGGGGTTGAAGATCCCCAGATTGAGCGTGCGTTCAAGAATGACCAGCGACAAGGTGATCGCAACCACTGGTGTACCAAGCAGCATGATCACGCTGGTGGCATAATGGCTCCAGATGAACAGCGGCAGCTTGAACCAAGTCAGGCCTGGCGCGCGCATCTTGTGGATCGTCACCAGAAAGTTCAGACCTGTGAGAATCGAGCTGAACCCGGCAACGAAAATCCCCAGGAGCGCGACAACGACATTGGTCTGTGAATAGGCACTGGAGAACGGCGTGTAGAAAGTCCACCCGGTATCAAGCCCGCCCCAGATCGCAGCGCCCAACGCGAGCGACCCCCCGATAATGTAGAGATACCAGCTGAGCAGGTTGATGCGCGGGAAGGCAAGATCGCGGGCCCCAATCATCAGGGGGACAAGAAAGTTACCGAGTGTTGCGGGGATCGATGGGATCAGGAAGAAGAAGATCATGAACACGCCATGCATCGTGAAGACCTTGTTGTAGGTCTCCGGCGTCATGAGATCGCCTTGCGGCGTGAGCAGCTCCAGGCGGATGAGCGTTGCCATCGTCCCGCCGATGATGAAAAAGAACGTGATCGAGATCAGATAGAGCACCGCAATGCGCTTGTGATCCTTGGTGAGCAGCCACGATTTCACCGTGTGCTCAATGTTGAGATAATTCTCCGACGGCTCAACAGCGGTCGGGATGATGTTCAGGGTACTCATGGTTCTCCAGTCGTCTATCAGTCGGCAGTGGGCAGTTTTATAATCGCAATCGATCAGCACGTTTATTCGAATTACGTCTTCACTGCCGACTGAAGACTGCCGACTCATCTCCCGGACTGCTCTATCACATTCCCAGGCGGCTTGATCGGTTGATCGGGGTGTTGCAGCGACTTGATGTACGCGATCAACTGCTGCACCTGATCCTCAGAAATCTGCTCTCGGAAGCTTGGCATGATCGGGCGATATCCCACAATCACTTTTTCGGTGGAGCGCAGGATCGATTCTCTCAGATAGTCGTCATCCGCGATCACCTCATGCTCGGCACCCAGGCCGTTGGATTGATACTTGCGACGACTCATATAAAGCCCTGCCATGGATGGACCTTGCACGCCATGACAGGTAATGCAACCAAGCGACTGGAACAACTTCTGCCCCGATGCTGCCGGCGCTTCGCCGGGCATCGTGCCTGCCAGCCATGCTTCGTATTTGTCCGGCTCCATCACGACGACCTTGCCGATCATCGATGAATGCCACGTTCCGCAATATTCATTACAGAACAGGTGGTACACGCCTGGCTTGGTGGGTGTGAAGCTCGTGCGGGTGTATCTTCCGGGGACGGCATCCTGCTTGATGCGGAAGGCCGGGACGAAAAAGCTGTGAATCACATCCTGGGATGAAATCGTCAACTGCACCACGCGCCCGGTGGGCACATGCAGTTCGTTGATCTCGCGATTGCCCTGTGGATGCTGGAGCTTCCACATCCACTGCTTGCCGACCACATGAATATCCAGCGGATCTTTCGGAGCCTTGTAGATATCGATGTAAAGGTACGCCGACCAGAAAAAGATGACGAAGCAGATACCGAGCGGGATGACTGACCAGATCAGCTCAAGCAGCGCGCTGGTGTTGGTGGCAGCCGGTATCTTGTTGTCACGCCGGCGAAAGCGGTAGGCAGCGACGAAGAGCACCCCGAAGATCAGGATCGTGAAAAAGGCTGTGATCCCGGTCAGAAAGTAGTAAAGCAGATCGATCTTCGGAGCAATCTCCGAAGCCTGATCGAGGAAAATGGTAAAACCCTGATTCATGATTCTCTTCTAAGTCGCTCGCCGTCGGCAGTCTTCAATCGACAGTCGGCATTGAATCTGTTCCTGTCTAAATCGTACTGGCCGACAAACATTTGCTTCAAACAGCATGGGTCGATCCGATCTCCGGCAACCTTCTTCATTGCCGAGTGCCGGGTGTCGACTGCTGACTCGCGTCCCTTCGCTCGCGGCGGATCATCACGACCGCGAACGTGGTCAGACCGAGAACGGTCAAGATTCCACCCGCGCGGACAATATTCAAGACGGCCAGGCTGTACTTGCCGCTGGCCGGGTCATAGTGGTAGCACAGAAGCAGAAGCGTCTCGGCAATTCCGCCGATCTTGTTTTCGCTGGCTTCGGTCAGGCCCAGTCGCAGGTCGCGGGAGGAGTAATCCAGACCATAGAAATACTTCGACAACTGACCCTGCGGGGTAGCCAGCATGATCGCGCTGGCGTGGGCAAACTGCTTCGTGGCTTCGTCCCACATATATCGAAACCCGATCGCCTGCGCGAGCGCCTTGATCGACGCCTCGTCGCCCGTCAGATAATGCCAACCCGGTGCCGCATCTTCACGGCCGTACTTCTCGAGATAAACCGTGCGCTTCTTGGCTGCCAAAGCGGGGGTCTCACGCGGGTCGAAGCTGAAGACGATGACCTCAAAGTCCTTGCCGGCTGTCGGTTGTAAAGGCTTCAGCGTGCGCACCAATCCGTCAAGCGTCATCGTGCAGAGCATCGGACATTCGTAATACACCGGGGCGATGAGGACAGGCTTTTTGCCAAAATAATCACCGAGGCGCACGGACTTGCCCGTGTGATCGGTGAAGGTCAAGTCCAACGGCAACTGCTCGCCAAGCTTTTGATCCACCCCGACTTGCTTGAGCACCGTCGAAGGCGCGATCGGCGCGGGGGCCATCGGCTGAGCGTGGGTGGTCGCCGAAAGAAGAAGGACCAGCAGACTGAAGAGACCGGCGACGCACGACATCTGCGCTTTGACACTTCGTGGCGCGGGCTGGAAACCGGTGTTACGGGAAACTTCGCCCGTCGTAGCAGGTGCGCAGGAGTCCAGCGACGGGGACATGATGTCCCTTTCGTGGGCGGTGGTCGGGATGAGGCTTCTCAAGATCATTGCAGTTCTATCTTGCCGGCGATGTCGTCGGGGCGGTGGTAGTCATGTTCGTACCGGTTGCATTGCCACGCAGGTTCGGGTTATCGGATTGGCCAGGGTTCGCCATCGGCTTGGGCGAAACCGGCACGGGTGCTGCCGGGGTTGTGGCCTTGAGCAGGTCAGGATTTTTCAGGACCATTTCCATCGCCCGTTGCACCGGGACACGCACTGTCCCCGACTGGACGGTGGGTGCATATTCATCACGCTGGGCGAGTTGGTCGGTACGCATGATCTCCATGTCTCGCCAATCGGAATTTGGATGCACCAGCGGCGCGTATTGCAGCTTCGGACCCGGCGGAATAACCGGTGTTTGCGTGACTGCTGTCTGCGCAGATTCAAAGCTCACCGCAATCTTGTCGGATATGCGGAACGTGTACCACACGAGGAAATAAATCCCCACCATGGCGACAACAAACCAGACCGTAAAGACCCAGAGAGGCCGGACGTGGAGGTCGCGCTTCTCATACTTGGCGTTTGGGTCAAGCGGCGTATCGTCGTGTTGTGCGTTTCCGTGTCCGAACATACTTGGTGATCCGTAGTCAGTAATTGACACCCTTACATCGACAGTCCACTTTCGGTCTTCAAAACTTCCCCTCGATGCTCCGACCTCGAACTTCTGTCTCCATTCAATGATGTCCCGCGCTCAGCAGTCCTGGGACGCGGTAGTCGTTGACGGCCAGGATGGGCCTTCTCTTTAATTGCCAGAGGAACAGGAACAACGTCACGCCTCCCAGGCCGATAGGCATCGCTATGTCGGCGAGGGTCAGCTTGGTGAATCCTTCCAACACATGACTTAGATCATCCTGTGACTTCGGATGAAAGTTGCCCGACGCATAGTGCGGGACGATTGCAAAATAGAGTTCCAGTACACGCATGGCGATGATAAATGCTGCGAGCTTGGCCAGCCTTGCGGGGCGACGTTTGACCTCGCGCACCAGCAGGATCAGGAACGGGATGAAGAAATGGGCGGCGATCAGGAAAATCCCGATGGGCAGCCAGATTCCTTCCTCTCGGTACAGATAATAGGGAGTGTATTCGCTGATGTTGCTCGACCAGATAATCAAAAATTGTGAAAAGCTGACGTACGCGAAGAACATCGTGAACGCGAACATCAGCTTGCCAAGATCATGGAACAAATCCGCATCCAGAAAACGCGCGACCGGCTGAACGTTGCGGAAGGTGTAGAGAATCAGGACGAGAAACGACACCGTCATCAGCAGCTGGCCGGCAATGTAGATCAGGCCGTACATCGTGCTTGTCCAGTGGGCATCAAGCGTCATGACCCAGTCGACGACCGCAAACGTGATCGCCAACCCGTGGATGATCATGAAGGGCGCGCTGAACATGCCATATGCCCGATTGAGCACCGGCCCGCCTGCGCGATCTTCATCGCTCGACCACTTGTTGAGAAGAAACGCAGCCAGCATCCATAGCAGGAAGTAGACGACCGCGCGAATGATGAAGTTTTCCTTCGTCAGCCAGAGCTTTCGCAGGGCCGTCATGTGGGCGCTCTCGGTGCCCGACGCGCCGGCATGGTCGAGTTTTTCGCCATGCTCGACATTCACTTCATGACGTGCCTCATGCTGGGCGGCTTCGAGGGCTGCGGTGGGTTCGCTCGATGCGAAATACTGTTGCGGGATCGGCTTGAGCGACACCTCCGCGTGGTGCCCATGCCCGGCCCAGTTGTATAGGGACCCACTGAAGAGGCCATAGGCGATGGGGATAAACAGGATAAGGAAGATCGGGAAGAGTCGGGTGCCCGCTTCGACGAATCGCCGTATGACAAAACCCCACTTGCCCCCACTGACATGTTGGATCAGCAGGAGCGACATGCACCCGAGCGGCAGCCCGAGGGCAAAAAGATATCCGATTAGATAAGACAGCAGGAAGCGATCAAGCCCGTTAATAAAGATGCTGACGACGGCCAGCACCAGGCCGATCACGCCGACCACCAGCGCAAAGCCCTTGACCTTTGCGAGCGTGGGGTTGGTACCCTCTCCGCCCACGATGCCATCGTGGGCATCGCCGTGCGCGTGGGGCATTTCTCCGTGCCCGCCGGGCCCTGCTGTATTGTGCGCTTCACTGCTCATTCTTGTCCTACGTGGTGATTGGTCTCGGCCGGTGTTGGCGGACGCACGCCTTCGACCGGCGTGCCGGTGTCAGGCCCGGCCTGTGGGCGTACGGTCTCGCCGTGCCCGCTCTCGTTTTTATTCATTTCTTCAAGCGCCTTCCGCCGACGCTCTGCTTCTTCGAGCATCTGTTTGTCGTTTGTGGTCAGCAGATTCTCATTGACGCCTTGCGACACCTGCAACGTTCGGATGTAGGCAACGATCGCCCAGCGATCCTCGGGCTGCACGCGCTCGGCATAGCTGTACATCGCGCCCCATCCATTGCTGATAACATCAAAAAAGTGCCCGATGGGAGCATTCTTCAGACGGGTCAGGTGTAATGAGGGAGGCGGGGTAAAGCCACGCTGTACGATCATCCCATTGCCTCGGCCGTTGATGGGATCGTTCGTCTCGCCACCCGTCAGACCGTGACAGACCGAGCAGAAGATGTTGTATTGAGACTGCCCGCGTCGGAGCATCTCTTCTGTCACCGGGATCGGGAAATCGTTGACCAGCGCGCCATCGGCGCCTTTTCCAGAATACAGGGGATTGTCGGCAGCCCGATGGCCGGTACGGGTAATCGTGCCTTCCACAAGCGGGCGTTCGGAGAGGCCGTCGGCGAAGAAGGGACTGGCTTCGTAGGTCTTCAGCCGGCCTCGGTCCTTCATGTCATCTTTGCAACCGGCCAACAGGGTGAGGGAGGCGACAGTGATAAGTGCGAAAATCTTTCCGGAGGTGGAAGAAGCCCGCCTCTTCGACGCGCCGCTAAACGGGGATCGGGCGCATGAGACTTCCGCGCAGGGCACCGTTACGCGGGGCGCGGTGGATGGATCGATATTGTTGCTGACCTTACGCTTCATACAGAACCACTTTGTGACCGAACATCCGTCTGATACTTGCAACCTGTCCGTGCTGAAAAACCTGTCAAACACCATGGCAACTCGCAGTTGCCACCATCACTCCGGCCATGCTCAATGAGCGCGCTCCGTTGTGATATCACTGCCGACAAAATCAGGCGTATATCCATTCGGCACGACCGCTACGCTGGCTGAGTGCTGGGATCGCAAAAACTCGGCAGTTTTGACTTCGTCATAGTTCGGATCGTTGGATTCAATACACAAAAAGAATCCGCCTTTGCTGGCCTTGGTGAAGGCTGGCACATTAAAGACCGGGTGATACGGTTGAGGCAGGCGGTTCAAGCCGATCATGCCCAGGACCGTCGTCAATGCGGCAAACAAAATCGTGCATTCAAACGTGATGACCACCCACGACGGAATGCTGTTAGCCGGCCGCCCGCCAATGTTCAGCGGATAGTCAATCGACATCGTCCAGTACTGCAGCATGAATCCAACGATCGCGCCACAGCATCCGCCCATGAACACCAGCACCGGTAACCGCGTCCGTGGGATGCCCAGGGCCTCGGTCAACCCGTGAACGGGAAACGGGGTGTAGGCGTCCATCTTGCGATACCCGGCTTCGTGCGCCTTGGCAGCGGCATGAATGAGATCGTCGGGCTGCTCGAACTCAGCGAGCAATCCGTGGACGGGGTTTTCTTGTTTCGTTTCCATAGCACCTGTCACTTTGAAGGTTGAATGTCGAGGCTCGAATGTCGATGGTCGAAGCTTTCAACCATCTACACGTAACACTCCACATTCAACCTTCCACAATCATCACCCTGCCACACCGACCACTGCCACCTAAGTCCCCCATTACGCTACTTTCGCGGCGGCGGGGCCTTCTTTTTTCCAGACGAGTTCCTTCATTTCAAACGCTGCGATGGCGGGGAGGAATCGCAGGAACAGCAGGAACAGGAACGTAAAGAACCCGAGCGTGCCCGTGTACAGGCCCCAATCCCAGATCGTCGGTTCGAACATGCCCCAACTGCTGACCAGGAAATCACGATGCAGGCTGGTGACGATAATAATGAAGCGCTCCAGCCACATGCCGACATTGATGACCAGCGACAGCACGAACATCATGGGAATGTTCGTCCGGACCTTTTTGCTCCAGAACAACTGTGGGATGAAGATATTACACACCCACAGCGCGGCATATTCTTTCCAGTAGGGCCCGGCAAAGCGGTTGTTGAACATGTAGGTTTCGAACGGATTTCCGCCATAGAAACCCATGAAAATTTCCATGAAGTAGCCGTACGCCACGATCAAACCGGTTGCCACCATTACCTTGCACATGTTCTCAAGGTGCCGCATCGTGATGAAGCCGGTGAGGTTGTAGTATTTACGCACCGGTATCGCGAGTGTCATCACCATCGCAAAGCCGGAGAAAATTGCACCCGCGACGAAGTAAGGCGGGAAGATGGTCGCATTCCAACCCGGCAATTGTGAGACCGCGAAATCGAACGACACGACGGTGTGCACGCTCAGCACCAGTGGGGTCGATAGTCCGGCCAGCAACAGGTAGGCGACTTCGTAGCGATTCCAGTGACGAGCTGACCCGCGCCAGCCCAGCGAGAAAATCGCGTAGGCGTACTTGGCGAACTTATTCCGGGCCTGGTCGCGCAGGCTGGCCAGGTCGGGGATCAAACCGACGTACCAGAACATCAACGAGACCGAACCGTACGTGGAAACCGCAAACACGTCCCACATCAGGGGCGAGCGGAACTGAGGCCACATCGCCATCGTGTTGGGATATGGGAACAGCCAGAAAAAGTTCCACGGACGACCCAGGTGCAACAGCGGAAACATCCCCGCGCACGCGACCGCGAAAAGCGTCATGGCCTCGGCAAACCGGTTGATGCTCGTCCGCCATTCCTGCTTGAACAACAACAGGATCGCGGAGATGAGCGTGCCGGCATGGCCGATACCGATCCACCAGACGAAATTGGTGATATCAAACGCCCACCCGACGGGGATATTCAAACCCCAGACGCCGGTGCCCTTTTTCAACAGCCAGAACACGCTGGCAGTGAGAACCATGCAGAAGAACGAAGCGATCGCGAAGACAAATCCCCACCCCGGACGAATGCCTTTTTCCAGGACAATATCGTTGATGGCATTGCCGACCGACTCATACGTATGCCCGGGCGCGACGATGGGTGCACCCGTCAGGCTAAGGTCGGCAGAGCGTTGAATCTGTTTCGATTCCATTCGTTTCTCGAAATACTTTCTCTCAACCACACATCGACTCAGGGAACTCAGATTACAAAACAAATCAATAACACATTCTCTGCAGCACCGAATCGAGCCGGATGCATCTCAAGTCTTTTCCGCTGAGTCAGTCAGAGTTCATCTCTGGCTCGAATTTCTATCCCATAGCCGGGTTTTTGTTTGTCATTCTGGCCAGGTACGTCGTTCTTGGATGCGTATTCAACCCATCCAGCAGACTGAAATGGTGCGGCTGACTCTTCAGCCTGGCCACCTCGGTGTCCTTGTTGTTTTCATCGCGCCAGCTCAAGTCGCCGAACACGATCGCGCTCGTCGGGCATGTTTGCTGGCAGGCAGTCTGCAACTCGCGCATCAGGTGGTGACGCTCTTTGGCGAAACGTTCCTGCGTGTTTTGCGACAGGCCGACATCGGTCACTTTTGCGTCGATCTTTTTCAGTTCCACGCGCGTTTCGTTGATGCGCTGAACGCAATACGTGCATTTCTCCATCACGCCACGCTCACGCACGGTGACATCCGGGTTCTTGCCCAGGTGAGCGAGATTTCCGCCGTTCTGATTCTCAGGCTCGTTGTAATAAAGGAAATTAAATCGCCGAACCTTATACGGGCAATTATTAGAGCAATAACGCGTACCCACGCAGCGGTTGTAGGTCATCTCATTGAGACCTTCACGGCTATGTGACGTCGCAGCCACCGGGCAGACCACTTCACACGGAGCGTTCTCACACTGCATGCACGGAAGCGGTTCGAAATACGGACCCGCTGCCGACTCGAGCGATTCGCCTTCGTAATACGTATCGATTCGCAACCAGTGCATTTCACGCCCGCGTACCACCTGCGTTTTTCCGACGACGGGGATGTTATTTTCAGACTGACATGCCACTACACAGGCGTTGCAGCCGATGCAGAGGTTTGTGTCGATGACCATGCCCCACTTGTGGCCGTCCCACTTCCAATCCTCGGCAGTGTTGTAGAAGGTGAGGTGGACCTTCTTTTCCTCGGCCTCCACACCCTTGCGGAAGTCTTCGACGGCTTCGACCTTGATTAGCTCGCGTGGCTCGGTCGAGTGATCGATCAGCTGATGCTGCTGGGTGTTGGCCAGCACGTAGGTGTCGTTCGTGCGATCAAGTCGAACGCCGGTGGCAAAGCTGAGCGCATCGCTTGTACGCAACGGATAGATGTTAAATCCGCCTGATTCTTCAGTCTTGGTTCCGATGCGCCCGCTGCGCTCTCGACCCCAGCCATAGAAAAGCGTGACAGCGTTATCAGGGTGGCCAATGACGACGAACGCAGGAATTGTGACGCTCGCACCCGCCTGCGTGGTCAGCGTGATCATGCGCGCGATATCTTCATTACCCTTGCCGCCTTCTTCCTGCACTTCGATGCCGAACGCCTTCGCGGTGGCCGGCGAAATAAGGGCTGCGTTGTCCCAGCAAAGCTTGGTGATGGCGCGGGGCAGTTCCATCAGCCACCCGTTGTTGGCGAAGCGCCCGTCGCCGATGTTGGGATCGGGACGGAAGATGACCTCGACCTGCCCCGAACCCGTGGCAGCGACTGGCGCACCTGCGGGTGGGACGGCTGTCGGTACAAGAGCGACTGGCTTCGGAACCGATGCGGTGCCGGCGATAAAACCTTTTTCCAATGCTGCCTGCCAGGCGCTGGTGAAGGCTGGCCCATCGCCGAGCACGTTTTTCCAGGTCTCCTGAACGACCTCTAACATCTTCCGATCAGGTCGGCCCAGGAGCGATTCAAACAACTGGTGTGGGCTATGTCCATCGAACAACGGCGTGATAAGCGGCTGAAGGATCGACACGCTTCCGTCATACGCGCGGGCGTCGCTCCACGTTTCCAGATAGTGCGCCTCAGCCACATGCCACTGCGTGCGGAAACTCGTCTCGTCGTAATAGGTGCTGAGGTGCGCCGTGAAATTGCGCGGCTGCTTGTCGTCATTCAGCGAGCTTGAAAACGCCTGCAACTTCTGACCGAACGCCAGATCCGAAGGGGCCGTAAAGGCGGGGTTGGCATCGAGGATAAGCAGGGCATCGATGGCCCCTTCGCCAAGGTCCCTGGCAAGGGCGGTGATGGCGTCGAGGTTGCTTTGATCGTTGATGAACGGTTCGATATACGACACCGTTTGACCCTGCGCGCCGAGGCTGGCGTTGATCGCATGACCGATCGCATGCACGGCAGCGGGCTGATTATCACCGACAACGACGAGCCCCGCGCCCGACGCCTTGAGATCGGCCGCCACCTTGCGTGCCCAGTCGGCATGCGGACCGTCTGCTGCGCCGGTGGCTCCCAGCGCTCCAAGAACGGCTCGGGCAATCTGTTCGATCTGGCTGGCCGGTACACGCAGGGCGTGGTCGGCCATCGCACCGGCAATCGTGGGTGTCGATTCGGCTACATAAAGCCGGCTCATGTCGCTCTTGGCTTCTTCGCCGGCTTTGCTTGCACGCACCTTGCGCGTCAGCCCATAGTCCTTGGCATAACGGATGCTGCCTGGCAAATCGGTCAGGAAATTGCAATCGAGCGAGAGGATGACCTTGGCTTGGTCGAACTTGTAGACGCTTAATACATCCGACCCGAAGGCAGCGATCGCCCCCGCGCGGGCGTTGTCGCGATTGCACGGATCCCACTGGTACCACTTGGCATCGGCAAAACCATCCAGAAATGCCGTGACCTGCGCGATAAGCGTCGGCGAGGTGGTCGCCCCGCTTAGAATGCGGATGCGCGTCCCGTTCTTTCCGCCTCCCGCGGGCTGTTTCACTGCGAAATACTCGCGGGCAGCACTGAGAAATTTTTCCCAAGCACTGAGCCGCGACGTGTTCGTGACGGTCTGCGCACGATCGGGATCATAAAGTGACAGGATCGACGCCTGCGTCTGGATATCGGCAGCCCCCAGGCTGGCCGGGTGGTCGGGATTGCCTTCGACCTTGGTCGGCCGACCCATGTGCTGCTCAACCACCACGCCATTGGCATATCCACCCGACACATACGCGCTTGAATAATAGAGCGGGATGCCCGGGATGATTTGCTCAGGTGGGATGACGTACGGAACGATCTTCTCGCGATTTTCGCCCCATTTATCGCAGCCTGTTACACCCGCCAGCGCGAGCGATG
>Ga0105047_10003096_pt1 | contig 29450 bp, 25 predicted proteins | sample MAT04_FD_78384 | JGI IMG/M metagenome (GOLD analysis project Ga0105047, IMG submission 78384) | Freshwater microbial communities from Lake Fryxell liftoff mats and glacier meltwater in Antarctica - MAT-04 (megahit assembly) | ecosystem: Environmental > Aquatic > Freshwater > Ice > Liftoff... | reverse complement strand
CTCTCCGACGAGTTGCTGGCTCGCGAGTACGCGTCGATGATCGTCGGCTATCTGGATCGTGCCAACCCGCCGTTGGACCCGTGAGGCCAACGGCGGGTTGGTTCGTCCAACCGTCCCGACGTCCCCGTCAGTCGTCGTCCACGATGGTGACCGTGTACTCATAACCGCTCCCCTGTGGTGGCAACAGTTCGTGCGGACGACAGACCCGGTCCGGTCCATCGGTGGTGTTCCCCACCCACGAGAAGGGCATTGTTCCCGTGGAGGAACCCGGAGGAACCAGAACGAACGTGCTCTGATTGCACGACACCGGATCCGGGTCGGGAACGAGTAGATGAAGTCCGCCGCTGACGCTCGGCTGGTCGAGGGTCACGGTGACACTGGTCGACTGGTAGCCGTTGCCTTCGATCACGGAGTTGGGAGCGTGCGATACCGGGTGGGTTTCATAGCCCACGGTGTACGAGCTGCTGCCGTGCGAGAGCCCCGACGCCGAACCGATCGCTGCCACCGACACCGACACGATGCCATCGATGGGTCCGAGCAACGACGTGCCGCTGGCACTCCCTGCCGGAATGACCTTGGTGTGCACTTTCAGCCCGACGATGTCGCACCAGCTGGCCAGATAGCCGATCGGGAAATCGTCGCCCGAACTATCCACCGACCAACTCAAACGAACCCGATCGGTAGGAGCGTCATAGGAACCATCGAAGGACTCGAACGCGAGGTTGTTGGTGTCGACGTTGAATGACGCCGACGTCCAGGGGTTGCCGTACCCGATGATGGAGTAGATGTCGTCGTTGTAGACCACCCGCAACCGTGCCGTCAGATGTCCACCCCCGAGCAATTGAAACGACGATGAGCCGCTGACTGCGAACGGCCGCCCCTGCGTACACGACGGTCCGCTTCCGCCGAACGGATCAGCCGGCGAGGCGCTGAACGCAACTTGGTCCGGGATCTCCAGCCATGGGTCGAGGGGGGCGAACGCCCAGGAGGTTGCTGCGGTGTAGCTCGGCCCAGCAGTAGCGGTGAACGACTGGAGGTCGATCGAAACTGGTCGACTTGCGAAGCCGGTGTTACTCCAATTGGGACCAAACCGTGCCCTGACCGAGGCACTGAGGTTTCTCGGTCGCATCGGCCGCGTGAGCGACACGACCGCCGACGTGGTCTGACCGTCCACCACGATGATCTCGTTGGCGGAACCGTTGAACCAGTTCAATTCATAGACGTCGGGCGAGAATGGTGTTGCAGGCGCTGTCCACACGACACGGACGTGGTTGCTGGCGGGATCCTCGCCGATCACCACGCCTGTCGGTGGAACGGGCACCACTGGCTGGTGGACCTGGACCTGCACCCACGGGTCGTGTTTGGGGTCGGGTGATGAACCGACCACTTGGACCGTGAGTCCGCTCGGATGGGTCCAGAGCTGACCCGCCGGAAGGGTTGCGTCCTGAAACGAAGCAGCCGTGCCGCCTTGGGTCGCAACACCGAAGTCGAGGAGGGTTCCTCCCCCGCTGCCGGTCGTGATCTGGACACCCTTGCCGACGTTTGGCCACGATGCCAGATACGAGTCAGTGCCGGCACCGGTGCGATACTCGACCCAGAGCGGACCAACTCCCGGCAACGTCATCCGTATGGCCTTGGTGCCGACGCCCGTCATCTCGAAGGGTTTCAGCACGAACGAGCTCGTCGACCCTTCAGGTGCATCGACGTACTGGGTCAACCAACCAGCGGCGTACTTCGACGCGGCGGTCGGATGACCGCGCGGTGACTCTGATGGCCACGCAGGACTGATCAGATCGAATCGCTGGGTCCCGGCGAAGGAGCTGCACTGAGCCGGTGGCGAAACGTTGTTCGGCGCAACGGGCGTGCACTGGTAGCCCGCTGTCGACTTCGCTCCATCGAGTAGCCCCAGGAATCGCGCCCATGTCGGCTCGAACACGCCGTCAGACCAGATCCACTTCCCCTGGAACGTTCCACCACCCTGATAGCTCGGGTCGGGTGGGCCGCCACAGCTTCCCTTTTCCCAGTAGAAGATCACGCGTTGGTAGTCAGCCGTGTTGACACCCTGTCCGGCAAGCAATTTCGTCGAGAGCTCGTTCAAATGCGTCGAGAGGCATCCCGGCGTCTGGCCCGGTAACCACAGCCACGTCATTGGCTTCACCGTGTGGGTATAGATGTCGGTGTTGTAGGAGATCTCACGGAAGCGGTCGGTCAACTTCTGGCCCTGTTGTTGAAAGAAGGCGGGCGGTGGGGTCCCGGTTCCATTGACGATCGAGACTGGCACAATCAGCAAATTCTTGAGTTCCGGCGGCGGAGGAGGCGGGGACTCAGCCCCGTCCCCTCCAGCGCCAGGCGCCGGAGATGCCACGATGGGTGGGGTCACGGTCGTCGTTGGCGCTGGCTTTCCGGGCACCTCGCCCCCCGATGCTGGCTGGACCATCCCGAACCAGACGGTCGACGCCAGCAGCGCCGCGGCGATGACGAGCCTCGATGGCCTCAGAGAATCCATATCAGATCCTTCACGATGGTCTTGGACACACCCGCTCGGGAGACAGTCGCCGTCGCTTCAGCGTGTCGCCACTTCGGATTCTCGGTTCCCGGCGGATGACCGATCTGGAACATCCATCCAGGCACGAAGCAGGTCATCAGCCCGTAACAGCCGGCCGTGCTGAACAGCTGACCCGACTCCAGATCCTTCACCTGCCACACCACGTCATATGCCCCGGTCCCTGGGAAGCTCGACGGGATGACGTTCCAGGTCATGTAGGGCGACGGCGTCCAGATGTCGAGCGACGCCCCCGGATCCACCGCGGTCCGATCAGCGAACAGCCCGATGTGCCCACCGCGATTCTGAGCTTCGAGCGTATTGAAGGTCAGCGCCACGCCCGGGGTGACGGCAGTGAGCGACGGCAGGGAAATCTTGCCGAGCGACTGATCGATCAGTGGCGTTACCACCGCTTCGGTCAGCTGGTTGATGATCTGCGGCAGCGTGGGCAAGCCGAAGTTGCCGTTGTTGGCGTGCCCACAGAACCCATACGCCAGGCCGTAACCACTGCCGTAGTCGACTTGGCAGTCGAGCGCTTCGACCTCGGGGACCGCTTCGATGGTTGGATCGAGCGCGCCACTCACGGGATCCACGGTGGCCCCGACACCCAACTTGATCGACAACGCAACCGGCAAGCCCTGGATCTTCGCCCGTAGGTCTGGCACGACGAACTTGAAGGGAGTCGCAGCCGAGGTGTTCGATCCGAGATACATCGGAACGATCGATGGTTTCACGTCGTTGCCGGCGACCGACACGTTCAACAGCCCACCAGCTGAGATGTCGTGTAGCGCCGAGTTCACGAGATCCGCATTGACAATCACGCCGATGTCGCGCAGCCCATTGCTGCTGGCATGTGATCTCACTTGTGATGCGACGTCGGTCGATACGGTCGGTGAATAGACGGCCGACCACGGTGATCCCCATGACCCTCCATTCGGTCCGAGGTTGCCGTCAGCCATGACGTCGAGACCGAGTGTCTGCAGAAAGCTCTCGTCGGTCGGACACGCTGACGTGGCGCAGGAGTCACGGAAGCCGGCGAACGTCGGCGAGATGCCGCCGGGAAGGCTCAGACTCGAGATCTTGCCCGGAAGATTCAGTCCGTTGATGATCTTCTGCAGGACCGCTGGCTCATCGCCGTCACCGACCAGGAGGCCGAGCACCGCAGACGTTGCTCCCTTGATGGCCAACCCCTTGGCGATCAACCGGGCAATCCCCCAACCGGTCACACATGACGGCCGCGCCCAGTTGTACCAAGGCATCTGCCAGTCATGAACGCTCATGTTGTTGAAAGCGCCGTCGCCATGGGTGCGCACGCCGGTAGCGGGGCTGCCCTCCTCGACCCATGCACGGAACGCAGCATTGGCATCGACCTGGAGTGAGCCCTTGCAGTTGAACGGACTGAACAGCCGCAGCTTGCCATTGATCTTCGTGTCGTTGAACGAAGCACCGACCTTCAACGCTGAATCCGAGTCGCCTTGGCCGAGACCGACATAGGACAGACTCAGCGACTCGGGCGTGCCTCGCTCGATCGAGGTGATCTTGAAGGTGGCGAGCACATCGATGATCTGGGCTAAGAGCCCGCCGAAGACGAACCCGGCCCAATCCCAGCCGTGGGGTGGATTCGCTGAATCCCATCCGAACGACGCTTGCCCTTCGCCTTCCCAGGTCATGTCGGTAAACGCTGCCGGTGTCAGATCATCGAAGGCCCATTGACCAACGAGGTCGTCGGTCTGGAACGACGCCATTTTGTTGCCGATCGTGGTCCGCATCAGCGACTCGATCGTCGACTGCATGTCGTTGCTGGCGATACCGTCGTCGTTGACGATGAGGCCTTTGTCGATGAAGGCGCCGACTGCTGGCCGAAGTGCCGAGCGGGAGAGCTGAGGCATTTTCCCGACGTGCATCGTGATCTGTTCGCCCCCTGCCCAGTACTGCGGTCCCGCGAACGCCAACGCGATCTCCCATTGGTTGGCACCGAACTGGAACCATGGGTCCCACTCGATCAACTCGGCGTACAACTGGAACCCTGGATCAACCAGGTCGGGCGACATCGGGACCATCACAACCGCGTAGCCGCGATCGCCGGTCACGCTTGATGACGGGTAACAGAAGACTCCCGACCCCGCGGGGGCTCCCGGCACGGCATTCCGTGCGCCATAGACCGTGCCCGCATGATCGCCGATGTTCTTCTTCATCCACACTCGAACGTCGAGCGCCCCGATCGGCCAGTTCTTCTTGGTGTCATCCATGTTCACGACGACCTTCAGGTACTTCCTGCCGTCCGTGCCCATGAGGATCTGGCGCTCGCCCGAATAGACCGGCCAGTCCGGACCCACGCCCATGAAGGTGTCGTGACGCGGTGTGAGAAACGCCATCGGCGCCTTGTCCGGGTCTGGCATCGTGCCCTGCGCCGGGCACTCGGGGTACAGCCCCTCCGGACCACCGCGACCCTCCCCGTAGCCTCCCCGCGGTGGGCTCCCGCCGGCGGTTCCACCAGTTCCTCCGCCGATCGGTCCGCCTGACGGTGCAGCATTCGGGATGGGCACAACCTTCACTTTCGGCGTTGTGTCACCGGCGAGCGGTGCCGCCTCTCCGAAACTGGGTGGGGTCGAACTGAAGGCGTTCACGGGGTCATCGTCGGCGGACGCTGGTCCAGTCAATGCGGTGTTCGACTCCGTCGATCGGATGTCAGCTGCCAGCTGCAGACGGCCACCCGGCGTGGCGATCTTGTTCGCCATGTCATTGACCGTGGCGACCTGATCGGTCGGTACGCCCTCGAGAAGCGAACCGTCTGCCTGCATCTGGGCGACGCCCGGGGCGAACTGTGCGAGCTGCGCCGCGATCTGGGCGTCGGTCCATTGGCCAATCGGCGAGCCGAACGGTGGCTGGCCACCGGTCGTCGCACTCGTTGGCGCTGTCGACGTCAACAACGCCGACACCACTCCCACGATCACGAGCAATCCAATCCGAACTCGATGTGACGTGCACGAACGAGACCTCGACGTTGAAACCATGATTCCCTCCCCGTGCCCGAACGGTTGGTTCGAGCACGATGATCATCTCGGGAGGAACTGTTGGAGTCGATCCAATTCTTCGATCACTCGGGTCGGCGATAGAGCGCCTCGCAGGAGTTGTCCTGCCCCGCGATCACGTCGATGAACCCGCCGGTGACGGGGACTTCGACCCGATCACATGTCATCGATCGAAGCTCACTCCGACCGGTGATGTCCGTCTGCAACAGCGAGTAGCCACCGGGCGGAACCGGGATGATGAGCTGCGACCCGATGATCCCCGAGCGCTCGTACCGAATTGCACCCTTCGAGTCGATCAGCGTCCAACGAACACTGTCATCGTCCTTGCCGGGTCGGTCATAGGAGGTGTCGATGATCACGTTGCCGAGCGATGCATCGGGAACGAACTCCAGATCGCAAGCGACCGTGGTGCCCGCTCCGATCGAGAACGGCACCGGCTCCGCGCGCCCGAGATCCTTGCCGTCGCAACGGTCCGCTCTGAGTGACCAACCGACAGGCCGACTGTCGACTCGCAGCGTGTAGTCCCCCGGCCTCAGTGTGAACGAGGCGCGCCCACCGATCGGCACGGTGGCTCGGTCGATGTCGATCCCACCAGCATCAGTGACCACGAGATTCACATCCAAGAACTCGTCGACGCCATCGGGGGCCGGCAGTCGAACCACCAGATCGCCATCGTCGCCCTGGCGTAGGTCGGGAGCATTGACGACGACACAGCGCACGGCGCCGCCGGTCACGTCCACTTGGAATGCCGAGGCTTGGTCGATCGTCAGCGGGTGTGGGCCTGACCCATCGAAGAGGTCCTCGGTGCAGGACACCGATGCGAAGTGATAGCCGACCTGGCTGAGTTCGCGGACGACGAAGGACTGGGCAAGCGGCGCGGACCACACCACCGTGGCGGAGCCGGACGCTCCCGTGACGAGGGGGTTCGGTCCACCGATCGGCTGCACCCACGTCACTGGGGATCGTGGATTGATCGAAAATGACCAACCCGGCGCAGGGGTCAACGTGCCGTCACCGTCCTGGATCATCTTGGTGATGGTCAACGATGGCGTGCACAAGCGGGAAGCGAGCTCGCGAAATGTCCGTTCGAGTTCGCCGAACGACCCGACCCGGGCATAGTCGACCTTCTCGATCGGTACCCCCGAACCCAACGCGTCGGAACCACTGATGTCGGCCAGGGTGGCCACGTCAGCGTCGCCGACGCCGATGGCGAGGATGTGGCTACCGGATGCCTTGATGGCATTGGCTTCGGAGACCGCCTGGTTGCGCGCTTGGCCCAGATTGACCCACGGGCCCAGGTGTCCGTTCGGCGTGAGCAGGTAGTGCTCATTCGGCTTGCCGTCGGTGAAGACGAGCGTCAGATCGGCTTGTGCACCGGGAGCCCGTCGGATCACCTCGAGGCCGGCGTCCATGTTCGTGCCGCCACCCGCCGTCAGGGTCGGCACCTTGTATCCGTCAGCACTCGACCACAACAGCGAATCAATGACATCGGTGCCGGCTCCCCCAGCGGGATGAACCAACGCCGTTGACGAGAACGACGACGTACGGACCCGGCTACCGGTCCCCGATACCGCATTGACGAACGATTGCGCGCCGGCGGTGACCAGATCCATGTCGTCGCCAATGGAGCCGGACCGGTCGATCACCAAGTTGATGTCGATTCCGCATCGTGCGACGAGGTCCGGGTTCGCCGCTGGCGCTACCGCCGCCGGAGTCGCCACGGTCGCACAGCCAGCGGCCAGACCGGCTCCCGCCACAACCACACCAACACAAACTTCACGAGCACGCCAACGCATCTCGAACCTCCCGATCGCCGTGGCCGCAGTCGATCACTCGCAATTGGAGGGATCAATACCGTTCAAGCAGGACAAGCGGGTCGCTCTACCGACAGCTCAACCAGTTTTCGCTCTACCGACAGCTCAACCAGTTTTCGCTCTGCCGACAGCTCAACCAGTTTTCGCTCTGCCGACAGCTCAACCAGTTTTCGCTCTACCGACAGCTCAACCAGTTTTCGCCATGTTGGCGAACTTGGTGCAGTAGTCGAGGAACGCCAACCGACACGACCCGGTCGGGCCGTTTCGGTGCTTGGCAACGATGACCTCTGCGGTGTTCTTGTCTGGACTGTCGTTGTTGTAGATCTCGTCGCGGTAGAGGAACATCACGACGTCCGCGTCCTGTTCGATGGCTCCCGACTCACGCAGGTCGCTCAGCATCGGTCGCTTGTCGGCGCGGAGCTCCAGCCCACGGGAGAGCTGTGACAACGCCACGACCGGTGTCTCGAGCTCGCGGGCCAAGATCTTCAGGCCACGCGACATCTCGCTGATCTCGACCTGTCGACTCTCGGCGTTGGCCCGCCCGCTCATCAGCTGGAGATAGTCGACCACGATCAGTCCGAGGTCACCCACGCGACTCTTGAGTCGTCGCGCCTTGGCGCGGATCTCCATGACGGAGGTGTTGGGATTGTCGTCGATCCACAAGGGCGCCTCGGCCAGGTCGCCCATTGCTTTGTTGACCTTGTCCCAATCGGACTCGGTCAGGCTGCCGTTGCGGAGATGGGTGGCGTCGATTCGACCCTGTGCAGCGAGAAGGCGCTGAGTCAGTTCCAGATTGCCCATTTCCAGCGAGAAATACATGACGGGCTTGCCGGACTTCCGGGCAGCGTTCATGGCAGCGCCGAGGGCGAAGGCTGTCTTGCCCATAGCTGGCCTGGCGCCCACCACGATCAAGGCGTTGGGTTGGAAACCCGAGAGCAGCTCGTCGAGATCGTGATATCCCGATGGCGTTCCCGTGATCGAGTCCTTGCGTTCATAGAGCATCTCGAGTCGATCGAGGCTCTCGTCGAGCAGATCTCGCACCTGCGACAGTGAGTCGGAGAATCGATGCTGACCCAGATCGAAGATCATCGATTCCGCCTGATCAACCGTCTTCGCAACGTCGTCGGGACGGTGGTATCCCAGCTCAGCGATTTCGCCAGCGGTAGTGATCAGCCGACGGAGCAGTGAGTTCTCCTCGACGATTTTGGCGTAATGGGCGGCGTTGGACACCGCTGGCGTTCGTGCTTGGATCGACACCAGCACCGCAGCGCCACCGATTGCGTCGAGGAGGCCAGCGCGGCTCAATTCCTCGCCGACGGTCACCGGATCAACGGGTTGTCCCCCGCCATACAGCGAGCTGATGGCATCGAAGATGTGAGCATGTGCCGGCTTGTAGAAATCGCCGGTAGTCACGGATTGAATCGAGTCGGAGATTGCCTGTGAACGCAGCATCATCGCCCCGAGGAGCGACTCCTCGGCATCGAGGTTGTGGGGTGGAGTGCGGAGCGCGGCTCCGCCGGTGATCACGCGCATTGGTTCAGCCATTGCTCTCCATCTTCCTTCAGAATGCCTGTGGGCAACGAGAGGACAACCCCCGATTCTTCGGGGGACTCACTTGTGGACAGGCTGTGGACAACTGTGGACAACTCTGACGTTGGAGCGGCGCGATGAATCAGACCCCTTGACAGCCGTCAGGGATGCTTGTGCTCTCAGATCAGCCCGGCATCCGTGAAGATGCCAGATCGGTTCGACGCTGACAGCTACGAGCCGGAAACGACGACCGTCAGAGGAAACTGGACCTCGGTGTGGAGGTGCACCTGCACCTGGTGTTCGCCGATGGTCTTGATGGCGTCGTCCATATGGATCGACTTGCGATCCAGCTGTACGTGCGCCTGGGACGCAACGGCCGCAGCAACATCGCTGGCCGTGACCGAGCCGAAGAGCTTCCCACCGTCAGCGGCGCGAGCGGACACGTTGATCTTCAGCGGAACCAGCCGCTGGGCGATCTCCTGTGCCGATTCGCGATCCTTGGCATCCTTCAGCGCTCGGTTCTTGCGCATGACCGAGGCTTGCGCCTCGGAACCCTGGGTTGCGACGAACCCGAGGCCACGCGGAATCAGGAAGTTGCGGGCATATCCCGGTGCGACCTCGACCACGTCGCCACGCGTGCCGACGCCCGAGACGTCACTTCTCAGTACGACTTTGACGGCGATCATGCCTCGACCTCCGCCGTCTCCATCTCCTCGGCGGCGTCATCGACGGCGCCTTCAGCGACGTCGCCCTCGTCGAGAGCGCCGAATTCTTCGGTCACCTCTGGAGCGTCGTCACGGTTGCGGCGACGACCATCGCCGTCACCGTCGCGACCGCGACCGCCTCCGCCGCGCTGGGTGGTGACGCGGCTGGTATAGGGAAGCAACGCCATCTCACGAGCGATCTTGATGGCACCGGCCACCTGACGCTGCTGCTGGGTGTCGTTGCCCGAGACGCGGCGAGCGCGGATCTTGGCTCGATCGGACATGAACCGGCGAAGCAGGTTCACGTCTTTCCAGTCGATGTACTCGACGCGTTCGGTGATCAGAACGCTGGTCTTCTTCTTCATCCGGCGACCGTTGTCGCGCGGTTTCATTGAACGCTTGGGTTTCATCAGAACGGTTCCTCGTCGTAGTCATATCCAGCAGGCGGCTCAGCCGGAGCCGGGGTCGCCGATGACGAACCGCCACCGAAACCTCCGCCACCAGTGCCACCTGCTGCGCCGTCGCTGCGGCGTTCGTTCTTCGCGATCTGGGCGGTCGCCCAGCGAAGGGATGGGCCGACTTCTTCGGCATTGATCTCGATCTTCGAGCGTTTCTCGCCCTCGTTCGTCTCCCAGTTGCGCTGGTCGAGGCGACCGGAGACGACGAGACGAGTGCCCTTGGTGACCGATTCGCTCACGTTCTCGCCGAGTTGGCCCCAGCAGACGACGTCGAAGTACGACACCGCTTCTTCCCATTCCTGGGTCTGGCGGTTCTGCCAGCGGCGGTTGACCGCCAAGCCGAACGTGGCGACTGCCTGACCGCTGGGCGTGAAGCGCAGCTCGGGCTCGCGGGTGCAGTTACCCACGACGTTGACGTTGTTTCCATTAGCCATGATGTAATTCCTCCTCGGCCTCAGACGGCCGCAGCATCGCCGACCAAGCCGCGTCGAGCGGCCTCGTGGTCGGGCAGACGGATGATCTTGTGGCGAACGACGTCGTCCGCGAGTCGGAGGAACCGATCGGTCTCGTCCAGGTTGGACGCTGGGGTCACGATCTCGTGCACCACGTAGATGCCCTCGAGCTTGTGGTTGATGGGATAGGCGTAACGCCGCTTGCCCCACAGGTCGGTCGTGGCGACGTTGCCGTCGTCGACCGTCACCAGCTCGGTAATCCGGGTGTTGATTGCCGTGACTCCTGCATCGTCGACATCTGCGTCGATGATGACCATGAGTTCGTATGCGCGCATCTTTGTGTACCTCCCTCTGGACTCCACCGGCGATCGGTAGAGGCCCCGTGAGGGGCAGGGTGTCGATGAGACCGTTGGATCGTAGCGGTCAACGTGCACTGGCTCCACATCGACAAGTGTGCTGGCAGGGTGCGACAACGAATTCGGCCGCTCCGGCCCGAGAGCCCTGATCAGGCCGGCGAGCCGTACAACGCCATCGACTCGGCTTGCTCGGCAGACAACCGGTAACACTCGGCTGGAGCTGGAAACGAGCCGGATCGGACGTCACTTGCGTAGGCGGCCACGGCCTCGATCGAACGAGCCTTGAGATCGTCGTAGCGGCGGACGAACTTGGGAGCGACACGGTCCTCGAGCCCCAACAGGTCGTGCATGACGAGTACCTGGCCATCGCAATCCGGTCCGGCACCGATGCCGATCGTCGGGATGCTCAGCGCTTGGGTGACCATGCGAGCGACCTCGTTGGGAACACCCTCGATGACGATGGCGAAACAGCCGGCATGGGCCAAGGCCTTGGCATCCTCGAGCAGTGCCAGTGCCGCTTCGGTCTGGCGCCCCTGAACCTTGAAGCCACCCATGGCGTTCACCGATTGCGGAGTGAGGCCAATGTGTCCCATCACCGGGATCTCGGCATCGACGAGTGCTTCGACCATGGGGACACGCTTGCGGCCACCTTCGAGCTTCACGCACTGTGCGCCGGCACGAATCAGTTTCGCGGCATTCGTCACCGTGTCGGCGGTCGACACGTGATAGCTCATCCAGGGCAGATCCCCGACGATCAGCGAGTGCGGGGTGGCCCGTGCCACCGCGGCGGTGTGATGCGCCATGTCGTCGATGGTGACGGACAACGTGTCGGGGTACCCCAGCACGACCATGGCGACAGAATCGCCCACCAGGATCATGTCGCAACCAGCTTCGGAGGCGATCCGGGCGCCCGGGGCGTCGTACGCCGTCACCATGACGAGTGGCTCGGCACCGTGCCCACGCTTCGAGTCGCGCACGGTCGGGACCGTGATACGAGAACGCACATCACCCATGGGTGAACCTCCTGTTTGGTCCAGCGCCCTTCAGCTGCCGGCCGACAGATGTGACGATACGCCGATCCGCGGCGGATGGCTAGCGCGGATTGTCCCCAACCCAATAGACGACACAGGACCAGTACTCTCGGCGCCATGACTGGAACGTGTGAAAGCTGCGGTCGATCCGACGAGGAGCTCGGCGACGTGCACCGTGTCTATGTCATCCCGACTGACACGACCGAGCCTCGCATCGAGGAATCCGACGATATCGAGCACTGGTGTGGGAGCTGTCAGGCGACCTACCCCCACTCCGTCGTCCGCTGATCGACGATTCCGAGGAAGCTGCTACCCCGGCGCCACTGGTGGAGACGTTGATGCTGGCGGAGTCGTCGCAGGGGGTGTTGTTGCCGCCGGTGTCGATGCTGGCGGCGGTGTCGGCGCTCCGGGAGCCACCGTCGTCGTCGGGAACGGCTGACCGGTGGCGGGATCGATCAGCGGTGGTAGCGGCGGAACAGTCGATGGTGGCGGCGGGCCCACGACCATCTCGGGGTTGACCCGGTTCGTGCCCGCGTCGATCTTGCGATACTCACATTTGTCCTGATTCGCAGTGGCGACGCTCATGTAGTCGTGCCAGATCGTGGCCGGGAACGAACCACCCGTCACCTTGACCCCACGCACGTCGTTCATGACACCGCCCTCGGGATAGCCGAGCCAGATCGCGGTCGTGAGGTGGCACGTGTATCCGGCGAACCAGGCGTCCTTGTAGAGCCCCGTCGTGCCAGTCTTCCCGGCCGCCTCCGCTTTGATTCGCGCTCCCTTGCCCGTACCGCTGACCAACACCCCTCGTAGGACATCGGTCACGGTATCGGCAACGTCGGGCGGAATGACTTCCTTGCGAGGTGCCTCACCCGCCTCGAAGATCACCTTGCCGGTGCGATCCTCGACCCGCCGGACGATGAACGGCGACACCAGCGTGCCGTGGTTGGCGAACGTGGAGTACGCAGAGGTCAGATCGAGCACCGACACCGGGACAGAGCCCAACACCACCGAGTTGTACGCCGGCACCTTCGTGGTGATGCCCATCGTGCTGGCCATACTCGCCACCGCCTTGGCGCCCACCTTCTGCATGATCTGGGCGTAGACCGTGTTCGACGAGTCCCAGGTGGCCGTCTCGACCGAGATCGAACCCAGGTCTTCGTTGTCGTAGTTCTTCACTGTCCAGTCCTGGCCTTCGTCCGCCCGCGGGAGGACCAGCTCCGATGGCGAGCGGAACACCGACTGCACCGAGTTGCCCTGCTGCACGAATGCTGCCAGCGCGAACGGTTTGAACGTCGAGCCCGGCTCGCGACCACTGCCACCTGCCTCCTTGCCGAGCGCCAAATTCACCTGTTCCTCGCGGAAGTTCGAGCCCCCGATCATCGCGGCGATCTGTCCGCCCTCGGCGATCGACACGAGCGCCGCCGCCGGATCATTCGGTTGGTTCAACGTCTTCACCACCGCGTCGTGCGCTGCCCGTTGGGCGTTGGGGTCGATCGTCAGATAGATCCGGAGCCCCTGCTTGTACACGGCGTTCTTGGCGATCTTGCGATCGAGGATCTGTCGAACCCACTCAGCGATGTACTCCCCGCCCTGCTCCGCAAACCCCGGGGACACCTTGGTATTGAAGTTCTCCGACTCCCTCGGACGAACGGTGCCGTCGAACGGAACGGCATCGGCGGCCGTCCGTTCAGCGTCGGTGATCGACCCGATAGCGACCATCCCATCGAGAACAGTTTTCCTTCGCCTTTTGGCTTCGTCAGGGAAGGAAGCCGGATCGCCATCCTTCGGATTGCGAATGAGACCAGCCAGCAGAGCCGCCTCGGCGAGGGTCAAGTCCTTGGCCGACTTGGAGAAGTACGTCCGGGCGGCGGCCTCGACCCCATACGCGCCGCGGCCGAAGTAGATGAGATTCAGATACCGAGTGAGGATCTCTTCTTTCGACAACTCCCGTTCGGCCTTGATGGCGCGAGCCGCCTCGACGATCTTTCGGCGGATGGAATCCTCACGGTCGTTGTAGGCAACCTTCACATACTGCTGCGTGATGGTGGAACCACCCTGGCGGGATCCGCTGTTTTTGGTGGCATTGCGGAGCAACGCTCTCGCGATGCCGAAGGGATCGACGCCGTTGTGGCGGAAGAACTCGCGATCTTCCGCTGCCACGACCGCCTGGATCATCACGGGAGCGATCTCCTCATAGGTGATGAGGATTCGGTTCTCGGCGCCGTTGAACTGAGCCACCGAGGTCGACGGCCCGCACTGGCCGGCACCTACGTCGGACAGACAGACGAAGGAACTCTCGACCGGCGGGTCGACCGGCGGAAGTTCCACATGGTTCAACAATGCCGCCACTCCGGCGAGGAGCCCGATGACCACCAGGATCCCGATGTAGAGCACCGGTCGCAGGACCGCTCCCACCCGACCAATGAACGTTTCCGGTCGGCGAACAGCGGTTCGCTTCGGTGCTGATGTCTGGGCGGCCGACTTCCGGGAGGCTGACTTCTGGGGGGCACGCGGCGTCGCCTTGGGCGTCGCGGAGCGTGTTCCGGCGCTCGTGGATGTCGATCGAGTCGAAGGGCCCGGTTTCCGTTTCGCAACGGGCTTCGAGCTGACGGACTTCGCTGCCGGTTTCGAGGCGCCAGATTTCGAGGCGCCAGATTTCGATGTTGGCGATTTCGATGGAGTGCCCGTGGGCCTCGACTCCCCCGCGGGTCGTCGACGGTGTTCAGTCACAAGATCACGCCGACCGTTCGGCGCCGAGAAGGTACGTCGACTGCAGATGATTCCAACGGCAGTCGATGCATACCTCGACCACATAGCAGCGGTGCTCGCCCGCTTTCGAGCTCAGCCGGGCAAGTTCGGGCTCGGAGGCGATCGCCCGGCCGCCGGAAGGCATCCGGGGGCCGAAGACGAACCGAACGATCTTGAGGCTTCGCTGTCCGCACACCGGGCACGGTGTCTTGGCGGCGACAGAACAGCCGTTGGCAACCCTCATGAGTTCCCGTTGCGCATCGCAGACGTCGGCCTCGGAGAGTTCCCCCGAGCGGAACTGCCGCAAGACGCGACCACGCGCCAAGCGGTAGTCGATGCTGCCCGGGGAGGTTCCTGGCCGCCCTGCGGCCTGTGGGTCGAGAAAATCCACATCCACAAGCTACCGGCGCCGCTCGCTCCGGAGCTCTCACCCACCGCTCCAGCCCAAGTCGGCACCTTTTCGTTCGCGCGGAGCGGCGTTTGATGCCGAGAACAGTCGCTGGCGGGATCCCAGACTCAACTCGTTGCGCAGGCCAGAATCACCAACGATGTCCCGCTCCCCTCGCCATCCTTCAGCTGGCAATCTCGCCACGCGACCGACCGCCGTCAACGAGCCGGTACCGGTAGATCCCGTTCCTCACATCGCATTCCCCTTCGGTCTCGATCCGATCGACACCGATGCGAACGGATCCGGCGGCGTGATCATGGGCCCAGGACTCGATGCGGAGACCACGGCACGCCTGATTGGGAACCTCGAGGGCAAACGAGTGCTGGAGCTGGGCTGCGGGACGGGCGCCAACGCCGTTGCCATGGCCCGCGCGGGGGCTCGGGTCATCGTGGTCGACCCGGTGGTTCGTCGACTCGCGGATGCGCGAGCGCTCGCCGAGGACGCCGAGGTGAAAGTCGAGTTCCATCACGGCGACTTCGCTGACCTGGCGTTCATCCGCGGCGACCAGCTCGATCTCGCGCTGTCGTCCTACGGTCTGGTCGCCACGGACGACCTGGGCCGGGTGTTCCGCCAGGTCCATCGGGTGCTCCGGTCCGAGGGGCCGCTCCTCATCTCCATGCCCCACCCCGCAGCGCTCGGACATCAATTCGAAGGTGGCGGTGCACCGATGATGATGCGCACTCAATTCGATGCCACGACGATCTCCTGGGAACACGATGACCACTCAGGTGTGGTGATCCCTCAGCGGCTCGCCGATGTCTTCACCATCCTGACCCGATCCGATTTCCGGGTCGACACACTGCTGGAGCCGATGGCGCTCGAAGCAATAGCCGGCCCCTACTGGACGCCGCTCGGTGAGTGGATGCCGCTCTCAGTGATCTATCGCGCCCGCAAACTCGGCGTCTGAGTCTCGCCGGTCAGCTACGGCTGGCCCACCACGTGTCCAGCTCGGTCAGTACTGCGTCACGCTCCATCGGACCGTTCTCGAGACGGAGTTCGAGGAGGAACTTCATCGCGTCACCCACCTCGCGACCAGGCTCGATCCCGAGATGCGACATCACTTCGACGCCATCAAGGTCCGGCCGGATCGACCGGAGCTCCTCGTGGGCGTTCAACTGTTCGATTCGCTCCTCGAGCTCGTCCATCCGCCGGGACAACACCTCGGCCTTGCGCTTGTTCCGAGTCGTGCAGTCGCAACGAGTCAGCTCGATGAGCTCGCTGAGCAGAGGACCGGCATCACGCACGAACCGACGAACCGCTGAGTCCGACCAACCCATCTGATAGGTGTGGAACCGGAGATGGAGGTACACCAGTTCTGTGACCGCCTCGATCATCTCGTTCGAGTAACGCAGCGCTTTCATGCGCTCACGAGTCATGCGCGCGCCCACCACCTCGTGATGATGGAAGCTCACACCGCTCTCGCCGATGGCGCGAGTCTTGGGCTTTCCGACGTCGTGGAACAGCGCTGCCAAACGAACCAACAGGCGCGGCGACGTATTCGACACGACGGCAATGGTGTGGGTCAGGACGTCCTTATGGCGGTGGATGGGGTCCTGTTCGACCCGCATCTGCGCCAGCTCGGGCAACACCACGTCGGCCAAGCCGGTGTCCACCAGGAACCACAAGCCCGCGGTCGGGTCCTCGCACACCATGAGCTTGTCCAGTTCGTCGCGGACCCGCTCGATCGACACGATGCTCAGTCGCTCCGAGTTGTCGGTTGCCGCAGCGAGGACGTCAGCGGCAACGGTGAGCCCGAACCGGGAAATGAATCGTGCCGCCCGCATCATTCGAAGCGGGTCATCGCCGAACGACACCTCCGGGCCCAACGGGGTGCGGAGCACCAGTTCCGCCAGATCTCGGGCGCCGTCGAACGGGTCGATCAGTGTCGGCGTCTCGCCGGTGACCTCCAACGCCATGGCGTTGATCGTGAAGTCGCGGCGTGACAGGTCGGCCTCGACGTGGGTGCTGAAGACCACCTCCGGTTTGCGACTGTCGGGGGCGTACGCCTCCGCCCGATGAGTGGTGATCTCCATGCGCCGTCCGCCGATGAGCGCCCCGATCGTGCCGAATCGCTCACCTTGGGTCCATACCGACTGTGCCATCGACGAGATGGCCGCCAAGGTGTGTGCGGGCGTTGCGTCGGTCGTGAAGTCGATGTCCTGATCGGGCTGGGTCAGGTCAGCTCCCACGAGCAGGTCTCGTACGATCCCTCCCACCAGGAACAGTCGGAATCCTGCCGACTCGAAGGCCCGCGCCACCGGCGCGACCTCGTCCAGGATCGGCTGCACGCGTTCAGGAATCACGGGCGACACCGTACTGGTGCATCAACCGCCTTCCATTGCCCGTTTCCTGACCTCGGCCACAGCCTGCACGGCGGCCCCACCGGGACCGCCGCTCGTGACCGTTTCAGTGAACTCCGTGGACTGCACCAACGCACCGATCAGCCCGGTGGTGCACTTCGTCACGGCCTCGAGGTCGTAGCCGCCCTCGAGGAACGCCATGACCTTCGCCCTCGGTGTGCTGTCCATGATGTCGACGATCAACTGGGTGTAGTCACCGGCGGTGAGGCCCATCGACGTCAACGGATCGGCACGGTGTGCATCGAAGCCAGCCGAGATCAGGAGCCACGTGGGGTCGAATCGTTCGATCTCCGGCGCAACGATCTGCTCGACCGAAGCTCGATAGTGATCACCGGTGGTCCCGGGAGGCAACGGCACGTTGACGGTGAATCCACGACCGGCATCGATTCCGATCTCGTCGGCGCGACCAGTTCCTGGGTACAGCGGCCACTGATGCCACGAGACGAACATCACGCGGGGGTCGCCGATGAAACAGTCCTGCGTTCCGTTGCCATGATGACAGTCGATGTCCGCAATCAACACTCGTTCGCCGGCATCTGCCAACGCCCTGGCCGTGACGGCCACGTTGTTCAATACGCAGAACCCCATCGAATGTGACGGTGTTGCGTGGTGGCCAGGAGGTCGAACCAGACAAAACGCCGTGTCAGCGCGTGCCGATCGGAGTTCGTCGACGGCAGTCAATCCCGCCCCCGCCGCAAGCACCGATGCCTCCCAAGTTGCGGGTACCACCGCTGTATCAGCGTCGAGATGGCCGGGTCGATCAACCGTCGCTGCAGCACACGTCTCGCGGGCCAGGTCGATCATGGCCTGGTCATGAACGGCGACGAGCGCCTCCATGGGAGCGGGCGTGGGCGACATCGACCGAACGGCGTCCACCGCGTGCGACCGAGCGATCCCTGCAAGCGCAGCCCCCAAGCGAGCGGGCCGTTCGGGGAATCCTGCAGGAACGGTGTGATCGCCGAAGCGATCGTCAGTGATGACGACAAGGCTCATCTCGTCAGGCTATGCCCGCCTATCGTGGTGGACCCGATGATCTGCACCCTTTCGTCCGAGTTGCCGCGGCGTCGACCGAGCAGTCGAGGCCGCGCGCATCGTCGACGTTCTCGCGCGGTGGGCCGCCGGGACCTCGGCGGCGACCATCGGTGCGCGTGACAGGCGGTTCGTCATGTCGAAGTTGGCCACGCTCAGCTGGGGAAACGACCAGTTCCGGGTCGGACCGTGGAATGCCGACGAACGCTTGGCGTACCTCGCTGTGGCTCCCACCGTCACCAAACCAACGGTCGCGGGCGTCGAACGCGCGGTCCGGGTACTGGCCGAGCGGGGATTCATCGGTGTCACCACCGCCGCTCTCCGACCCACCGATACGTCGGCCTTCAGCGCGGCGGGATTCCGTGAACGGGAACGGCTGGTGATTCTCCGTCATGACCTCGAGGACCTAACAGAACCGGGCCCTCCAGCACCATCAGACGCTGGCGCGATCCGACTGGTTCGTCCCGGTCGACGAGACCGACGCTCGGTGATCGACGTGGACCACGCCGCGTTCACCCGGCCGTGGTGGCTGGACAACGATGGACTCGACGACGCCCTCCGAGCCACACCGCGAGTTCGATTCCGAGTCGCAACGGATCGAGTGGACACGACGCGGGGCCTACTCGGCTACAGCATCATCGGCCGATCCGATCGCACGGGCTACGTCCAGCGACTCGCCGTTCGGCCCGAGCGCTCGGGTGCGGGGCTTGGTCGTCACCTGCTCGCCGATGGATTGACGTGGCTCCGACGTCGGGGTGCGACATCGGCATTGGTCAATACCCAAGGTCAGAACCAGCGGGCGCTCGAGTTGTATCTCCGTGCTGGGTTCGTCGTCGAGCCGTACGAGCTCACCGTGATGGAGCGAAGCCTGTGATGCGATCGACTTCCCGGAGGCGGTTCTCCCTGATCGGCGCAGTGGCCGCCTGCGCAGTGCTGCTGTCAGCGATGCCCGTCGATGCCAGGGTCGGAACCGGTGCTGAGGGACGTGGAGTCGACGCTCTCAGGCGTCAGGACGCCGGTGTGATGATCGTTCCGGTCACGATCACGCCGTGGGTCGAACCCGATGGGGTGTGGGCGGCGGTGTTCTCCATCACGGGAGCCCTTCCGGCGGATGCGGTGCTCCGCTACACGATCTACCGCCCGATCGCCGGGGACCGTGACGACGTTCGGGCTCGAATTGTGGACGTTGCGAACGGCTCGTCACCGGGCCCGGGGCTTCAGAATCAGGTCGAACAGCCAGCTGCTCCGCTGACCGTCGACGGCCAGCTGACTCTCACCATTCCGATTCGGTCACGATCGGGGTCCTCGGATCGGACCCTCATCCCCAACCCGGGAGTGCATCCGGTGACGGTCAGCATCGTCGCTTCGGACGGCGCTGCCCTCGGATCGTGGACGCTGCTCATGACCCGACTCGCCGCCCGTTCGCGTCCGCCCCTTCGTCTTGCCATCACCGATCGGATAAGTGTCGATCCGCCCTTCGACCCCGACGGGGTGCCACTGGTGAGCGACCGGACCGAAGCGGCCGTCGAGCGCATCGCCGCTGGGTCCGAGTTCCCCGGGTCAGGCACGACGCTGACTGTGGAGCCCGCTCTCGTCGATTCCCTCTCGCGACGCCCCACCACTCAGTCGCCGCTCGACGCGCTCCTCAAAGGCGTCGGCGACCAACCCCTCCTCCGCGCAACGTGGAGCCCGATCGACATCGAGGGCTGGGCGCGGGTCGGAGATCTCACCGAAGTCCAGAATCAGCTCGTCGCCGGACAGCGGGGACTCGACGTCTTCGCTGACGCCGCTCCGGTCACGTCGGTGTGGCCGATCGACCCATCGATGGGACCACGATCTGTCGCCGTGATGCGGAGCTTGGGTGTCGACCACCTCCTCCTCAACGCCGATCAGGTGGACCTTCCCAGTGACCTTCCGACGGCCGGTGAGTTCCTCCGACCGCTCACGATTCGGTCGGATCAGGAGATCGTCGACGCTTTGGTCACCGATCCACAGATCGCTGTGCTGCTGGCACTTCCGGTGCCGGATGATCGCGATGGCCGTGCAGCCAACATCGCTCTGGCGTTGATGGGTTCAGCATGGATCAACGATCCAGGTGACGACGCCCTCGCTGCGCTCGTCGACCTCTCGGCGATGTCCGCTCCACGCGTGACCACGTTCGCTCGCCAGATCGCCGCCGCGTCCGCTGAGACAGTCGACGTCGTCGATCCACAAACCATCTTCTCCGATGTTGCTCCGTTGACCCGTCGTCGAACCTCGAGTCGAACGGAGCCGGCCCCCGCTGAGGCAACGATGCGAACGCCTGGCAATGTCAGCGACCTCGCCTCGGTCGCGACCGTGATCCGTGGTCAACGTCAACGCGTCGCAGCCGTGCAGTCGATGACGACCGAGCCGGCCGCTGACCTGGACTTCGGCACCCAGCTGTTGCTCGCCGCAGATCGACGGTGGACCACGGTCGAACGCGACCGTGCCATCGCCCGTGTGTCGAGCCAAGTCGCCGCGACCGTCGCTGCCATCGTCATCCCCACCCCACGCGACATCACGTTGACGGCGCGCCGTGCGAGCGTCCCGATTCGGATCGAGAACGGCCTCGATCGCCCAGCAACTATCGAAATCGAGTTTTCGACCTCTCGACTCAGCGTCGACGGGGGGCCGCGGCGAACCGTCACACTGCAACCGGGCACCAACCGCGTCGACATACCTGTCACGGTCAGGACCTCCGGGCAGTTCATCATCGCGGTCAAGGTCCGGACACAGAACCGTGGATTATCGATCGGCAGCACGGAGATCAAGGTGCGGTCCCAAGTGTTCGGCGGCATTGGCTTTGCGCTCGGCGGCGGTGCACTGCTCTTCTTGATCGGATGGTGGTTGGCCACGGCTCGTCGCAAGCGCCGACGGGCAGCTCGGGAGCGGCACGTGAGCCATATCGCCGCTGACGACCCGGCAATCCCCAGTGAGTCTTCGGTCGACCGATGACCGCTCCCGGACACGGTTCGGTGCTTGCCGGTCGATACGAATTGGTCGAACCGGTCGGCACGGGAGGGATGGCGCGAGTGTGGTCCGGCACGGACCTCGTGTTGTCGCGAAGGGTTGCCATCAAGATCCTCCACCAGCACTTGGCGGACGACACCGCCATCGTCGAACGGTTTCGCAACGAAGCGAAGGCGTCAGCGCGGGCAACCCACCCCTGCATCGTGGGGATCTACGACACCGTCTGGGAGCATTGGCCGAACGGTGAGCCGAACGATCCCGTCGTGGGCGCCATCATCATGGAGTTCGTTGATGGTGTCACGCTTCGTCATCACCTCGACGACGTCGGGACCATGGCGTTCGATGACGTCGTGTCGTTGGGTGCCGACCTCTGCGATGCACTCCATGTGGCTCATCGACACGGGCTCATCCATCGAGACGTGAAGCCGTCCAACGTGCTCATCAGCTTCGACGGTGACGTGAAGCTGGCGGACTTCGGTATCGCCACCGCCATCGATGGAGCGGAACGAACCCACGATGGAGCGGTCGTTGGCACGGCGTCGTACATCTCGCCCGAACAACTCCGGGGGGAACATGTCGACGCCAGGTCTGATCTGTATTCCCTCGGGCTGGTCATCTTCGAGGCGTGGTGCGGGTCCGGTCCGTTTCCTGGCGAGGATCCCACCAGTCGAGCCCTGGCTCGGCTGCATCTGGAGCCGGCCCGCGCATCATCGATCCGCCAAGACACTCCCAGCTCCTTCGACGACGTCATCAGCCACGTCCTCGACCGCGACCCGGCTGGTCGACCGGAGTCGGCAGCGGAGTTGGCGATGGCACTACGGCGGTGCCTGGGCGCCTCGACGACCAATGGTGCGCCGTCGCTCACCGCAGACGTCGCATCGGATCGCCGGTCCCCCGTTGCCGATCGGGATCAGCCGCAGACGGCGCCGGTTCGGGTTCGAGTGAGACCTCCGCGATCTACCCCTGTCGTCGCGACCCGGCGCCGCCGCCGGTTGTCGACGCTCACGGTGGTTCTGGCGACCCTCATCGCTGGCTCTCTCGCACTTTTGGTGCTCCTGGCCTGGCCGTCGCGGACATCTGATCGACGGCTGACGGTGCCGACGACACTGCCCGCGCCTCGACCTCTCGAGCTCGGGTCCGTCAGCACTTTCGATCCCTTCGGAAGCGGAACCCGGGGCGAAAATGATCAGGGCGCACCCCTCGCCATCGATGGTTCTCCCGACACGTCGTGGAGAACTGAGGGTTACCAGCAGCGTGATCTGGGGGGCAAAGGGGGCGTCGGCTTGGTGGTCACGCTGAAATCACGGAGCACCATCACGTCGGTGACCGTCTCCTCTCCCCAGCAGGGTTGGTCGGGCGACATCTTCGTGCTCGACGATCCGCGCCAACTGAACGCCCCTCCTCCAAATCCGGACGCGCAGGGCAGCAATCTGGCGGGAGCACATCGGTTCGACCTCTCGGGGCCATCAGGGAGCGCCGTGCTCATCTGGATCACCGACCTCGGTGATGGACCTCCGGAGATCCGCCTAGAGATCAGTGACATCGTCGTCGAAGGACGTCCATGACTGAACCCTCTGCCGACCTACTCAAACGTGCCCAGCGCGGCGATCGCTCAGCGGTCGAGGCGGTTTTGGGACACGTCGTCGATGAGGTGCGGATGGTGTGCGTGCGCATGTGCGACGCCGACGGCGATGACGCCTGCCAAGTTGCGCTCATCAAGATCGCCACGAGCCTCGCGTCGTTCAACGGCGAGTCGAAGCTCACGACGTGGTGTCATCGAATCGCCGTCAATGCGTCGCTCGACGAGCTTCGGAGACGTTCTCGCCGAGCCGAGCCCATCGACTGGGCAGACGCCTCGACCAAAGCTCATCTCGATCTTCCCGAGGCGCCCGACACGACCCTCGGCGTCGTTCATGCCCTCGACATTGCGGAGGCGCTCCGTTCCATTCCAACCGAGTTCAGAGCCGTCGTCGTGATGCGCGATGCATATGGCCTCGACTATGCCGAGATCGCCGAACTGCTCGATCTGCCGCCCGGGACCGTGAGATCACGCATCTCGCGCGGGCGGCGACTCCTCGCCAAAGCACTGTCGCCCACCAGCGAGGGCTCGGGCCGAACCGGTGGTACGACCGAGCCTGGGGGAACGCTCAGCGAGACCTCGCGGACCCGGGAACCAGATGTGACCAGCCGAACGTCCAAGGATCACCAATGAGCGACGACATGGCTGAACGACACGATCACGAACCAGGAGAATCGATCGAGAGTGACTCGGCGCGGCGCGACGAACGAGTCGTTCGATCGGCCTTCGCTGCTGCTCTGGTGACTCCGGTCGACGACGAGATTCGAGCCTCGCTGCTGGCTGGGGCCATGGCGGCCTTTGATGCCTCGGCTGTTGCTGGAGCCGACGACGACGTGTCTGAGGTCGACGAGCTCGCTAGCCGTCGAGAGATGCGCTCACGCTGGATCCCCGCCGCTGCCGCGGCAGCAGTATTGCTACTGATTCCCGCAGGTCTGTGGGTACTGACCTCGAACTCTCGAACAGTTTCCGTCGCCGACACAGCCGCGAGTGCGCTCACCGACACAACGCTCGTGCCCTCTCGCTCGGTCGCCGAGGATTCTCTGACCGCCGCTGCCGGGGCGGCGGACGCGCCTGCCCCAACTTCGACTGCGGCGGGCCTGGAGAGCTCCGTTGCGGGAGCTTCCGCAACACCCAATGAGTCTGATTCGTCACAGTCAGTGCCCCCGCGCTCCGCTCCGTCGTCTGCGAAGAGGTTGACGGATCTCGGCACCTTCGCCGATCTCGATCAACTGGCAGCTGCTCTCGACCTCAACGCTTTCGACACCGCGCCGTTGGCCATACCACCGCCGCTCCCGCCGAGTTGTGGGACCCGGGCCGACGTGTCACCTGCGCAACAATTGGCGACTGCCGTCGTCGACGGACGTTTAGTGATCGTTGCGACTGCGGTGGGCGGTGGGCGACCGCTCGTGATCGACGCAACGACCTGCTCGATTCTTGGGTGGTGACCGTCTCGTCGTGTCCCGGTAGGATCCCGCTCATGCCGACCGACGTCTCCCCTCCTGGGCGCACCACCGCACCGGGCCAGCCGACCGCTGGACAGGCGCTTCCCACCGCGCCCACCCTCGACACCGAGCCGGACTGGACCGACCAGGTCACTGATCTGATCGTCGACGTGGTCGATCGGGTCCACGACTCCACGACCGGCCCACTCGTTCGGGTGGCCAAGGGCGCTGTGTATGTCGTTCTGGCCTCGATCATCAGCATTGCTGTCCTGATTCTGCTGACCATTTTGACCACTCGCCTTCTGGAACTGATTCCTGGAGAGATCTGGATCCCCTACACCGTGCTCGGCGTCCTGTTGTGCCTCCTCGGTTTTGTGCTGTGGTCCAAGCGAACGCCGATTGCCGAATAATATGAGTGACTCGTCTGACATTCACGAGGTCGTCATCGTGGGGTCTGGCCCCGCCGGGCTGACGGCCGCCATCTACACCGCACGCGCTGGTCTGCATCCGGTAATTCTCGAGGGCGAGCCGTCCTCTACCAGCGACCAGCCAGGCGGACAGTTGATGCTGACCACTGAAGTGGAGAACTTTCCAGGCTTTCCCGACGGGATCATGGGACCAGAACTCATGACTTCGTTTCGGAGCCAAGCCGCTCGGTTCGGTGCCGAAATCCGCACCGTGAAGGCATCAAAGGTCAACCTGACCTCGAGACCGTTCGAGGTCTGGGTCGGCGACACCGATGCCGAACCGACATACCGTTCCCACTCCGTCATCATTGCCACTGGCGCCCAATCACTGATGCTCGGGCTCGATTCGGAGTGGAAACTGCTCGGACACGGTGTGTCCACCTGTGCCACCTGCGACGGCTTCTTCTTCCGCGATCAGGACATCTGCGTGGTCGGCGGTGGCGACTCAGCCCTCGAAGAGGCGATGTTCCTGACGCGATTCGCTCGAAGCGTCACTCTCATCCATCGTCGCGAGGGACTGCGGGCATCCAAGATCATGCAAGAACGGGCATTCGCCAATCCGAAGATCACGTTTTTGTGGAACTCAACCGTGGTCGACATCCTGGGCGAGAACAAGGTCCAGGGTGTCGTGACGGAGAACGTCCACGACGGTGAACGAACCACCCACGCCATGACTGGTGTCTTCGTGGCGATCGGCCACCGACCGAACACGTTGCTGTTCGAGGGCCAACTGGACCTGCATCCAAACGGGTACCTCAAGACGGTCCCGGGTCGAACGGCAACCAATATCGAAGGTGTGTTCGCGTGCGGCGACGTACAGGACGACTACTACCGCCAGGCAATCACCGCGGCTGGTTCGGGCTGCGCAGCCGCCATCGAAGCCGAACGCTGGCTGGAAGCCAACAGCGACTAACGGCTTCATCGCCCCGCTGGGCCGCTGGAATGATCTCGATCGATCACGTGTTGAATCACCTGCTCGTGACACAATTACAGCCGAGTTCCAAGTCCCCGAGCCGAGATTCGTCGGCTCTTCCTGATCCGAGGAGATCGACATGGGTGAACACGTCAGCCACCTCACGGGTGCAACCTTCGACGAAGAAATCGCTTCCTCGGCCGTCCCGATCGTCGTGGACTTCTGGGCCGAATGGTGCGGACCATGCAAGATGATCGCCCCCGCGCTCGAAGAGATCGCTGCTGAACACGATGGCAAAATCAAGATCGCCAAAGTCAACGTCGACGAACACCCCGACCTGGCACGACGCTTCGACGTGATGAGTATCCCCACCCTGTTGGTCTTCAAGGACGGCGAGCCCGCTCAGCGCCTCATTGGGGCCAAGGGCAAGGCACAACTACTCGAAGACTTGGCGCCCTACATCTAGCCCTGGAGGGACCCCGGTAACTCGGGGTTCCTGCTCTGCGATGGGTTACGCCCCCTGTCGGCCTCCACGCTGGTTGGGCCGGAAGTCATGTCCATTGTTAGGGTCGACCGTGTCGAAGGAGGCCAATGAGTGTACGTGCGCTGCCATTGTCACCCGGTGATCTCGGCCCGGCCGTCAGAGATCTCCGGTCTCGTCTGAGTGACGCTGGCTTCTTGGCAGTCTCACTGTCGGAAGAGTTCGATGACGAGTGCACGTCTGCCGTTCGTGAGTTCCAACAACAGCGCGGGCTCCACTCCACTGGCGAGGTAGACGCCACCACCTGGGGGTGTCTGGTCGAGTCCGGCTTTCTTCTGGGAGACCGGCTCATCTTCCTGACCCGACCGATGCTCCGAGGCGACGACGTCTCCTACCTCCAGCTCCAGTTGGGAGCATTGGGGTTCGACGCTGGGAAGGTCGATGGCATTTTCGGCCCCGTGACCGAGACCGCTGTCCTGGAGTTTCAGCAGAATCTCGGCCTCGTCACCGACTCAGTGTGCGGTCCTGAGACGGTGGCGTCACTGTCTCGATTGCAGGCCCGGGGTGGAGTCACCACCGTTGCCGGCGTGCGAGAACGACGAAACCTCCGCCGCCAACCGACGATCCTCCACCGGCCGGTCGCTCTGGCGCATACGGGAAACGCGCGTTTCCTCGTCGGGCGAGTGGCTGCCGATCTCAGATTGGCTGGGTTCGATACCCACTTGGTTGAGGCCGACGATTGGTCAGCCGCCAGCGCTCACATGAACGAAGCCAACGTCTCGGTGTGCTTGGCGTGGGATCTCTCTCCCATCACACGCATCGAGATCTCCCATTTTGCGACCGTTGGATTCGAAAGCGTCGCTGGCGCCGGGTTGGCACAGTGCGTCGCCGACCAACTCCCGGCGCTTCCCGAGCTACCACTGGCGCTCCTCCGCGGCATGCGGCTACCGGTACTCCGAGAGACCCGGGCGCCAGCCATCATGCTCACGCTCGGGCCTGACCAGCTCATCGAGACACACGCCAATCTCTTCGGCCCCGCCATGTCGCGCGCTCTGATGGCGTGGTCGAACCCTGTTGTCGAGCCAGAAACCATCATCAACCTCAACTCACAGCTCGAGGTGTAGTTGAGGTTTGGTTCCTCACAGGCTGTGCGTAAGTCTGTGGAAAAGCCTCAGCTGCTGATGATCCGGTAGATTCGTTCGAGATCCTCGAGGTTCGCGAACTGGATGACGACCTTGCCGCGCTTGCCACCCATCTGCACGTGAACGCTCGTCTCGAGCTGGGTCGACAGCAGTCCTTCGAGCTCCATCAACCCCGGTGGCCTGAGCGCCGCCGAGCCGTCACCACTTGAGGATTCAGGGGGCTCCAACGGCGCTGGTTCTATGTTGGGCTCTCCATCCAGTGCAGCTTCGAGCTCGGCACGCGCCTTGAGGATCGACTCTGTCTCTCGCACCGTCAGCTGATCCGCCACAACGCGTTTGGCAACGTGTTCTTGAAATGCACGATCCGGCGTCCCCAGCAGCACCTTCGCGTGTCCCAAGCTGAGTTGGCCATCACGCACGTATTTCTGGACGGTCGGCGGGAGCTGGAAAAGCCGGATCAAGTTGGCGACCGATGATCGGCTCTTGCCCACCCGAGCCGCTGCCTGTTCTTGAGTCAACCCGAAGTCCTCGATCAGTTGCTGGTAGGCGGCTGCTTCTTCCAACGGGTTGAGATCCTCACGGTGAAGGTTCTCAACGAGCGCTTGCTCCAGCGAGTCAACGTCCTCGGCATCCTTCACGACCGCTGGGATGGTTGCCAGGCCAGCGCGCTTGGCCGCACGCCAGCGTCGCTCCCCCGCGATCAATTCGTACTCATCGCCGCTACGGCGAACCAGGATTGGTTGCAGCACGCCGAGCGTCCGGATGGATTCGGTCAACGACGACAGGCCCTCCTCATCGAAGGCTGTTCGTGGCTGGTACCGATTGGCAACGACGGCCGAGATGGAGATCTCCGCCATCCCCACAGTCAACGCGGGAGACATGCCCGTATCGGTCGGAATCAGCGCCTCCAACCCCTTGCCGAGTCCGCTACGCCGAGCCACTGTGCACCTCCCGTGCGAGTTCCCGGTACGCAACTGCGCCCTTGGAACTTGAATCGAAAACCGTGATCGGCTGACCGTAGGACGGCGCTTCCGAGAGGCGAATGTTCCGAGGAATCACGTTGCGACAGACTCGGTCGCCAAAATGCTCACGAACCTCGGCGGCCACTTGTTCACCGAGCTTTGTCCGGCCGTCGTACATCACCAGGACGATCAGGCTGAGGTCCAGACGTGGATTGAGATTCTTCTGTACCAGACCGACATTTCGCATCAGCTGGCCGAGACCCTCGAGTGCGTAGTACTCACATTGGATCGGGACCATTACCTCCGTAGCGGCGGCGAGCGCATTCACGGTGAGGAGTCCCAGGGATGGGGGACAGTCGATCAGGATGTAGTCGTAGTCAGCACTGATGTCGTCGATCGCTCGCTTCAAGCGTGTCTCACGACTCATCACCGACACGAGCTCGATCTCTGCGCCGGCCAGGTCGAGGCTCGCGGGCGCCACGAACAGGTTGAGCACCGAGGTCGACTCCACGCAGTCAGCCAGATCGACATCGTTCAGGAGCACATCGTAGATCGATCGGGGGAGTTTGCGACTGTTGATTCCCAAACCAGTTGTTGCGTTGCCTTGTGGATCGAGATCGATGACCAGGACACGGTGATCCTGCTCCGCAAGTGCTGCCCCCAGATTCACGGTCGTCGTGGTCTTGCCGACGCCGCCCTTTTGATTGGCGAGCGCAATCACCCGAGGGAGGGGACGCTTCTTGACCGCTGAGTTGTGGGGGAGTTCACCCAAGGACGACGACGAGGTGACCTCCCCTTGGGGGAGCGCTCCTGAATCCTCGTGATCCTGATCGACGGGTTCGTGATCCTGATCGACGGGTTCGTGATCCTGATCGACGGGTTCGTGATCCTGATCGACGGGTTCGTGATCCTGATCGACGGGTTCGTGATCCTGATCGACGGGTTCGTGATCCTCTACAGATGGCG
>Ga0105047_10003093_pt1 | contig 29482 bp, 19 predicted proteins | sample MAT04_FD_78384 | JGI IMG/M metagenome (GOLD analysis project Ga0105047, IMG submission 78384) | Freshwater microbial communities from Lake Fryxell liftoff mats and glacier meltwater in Antarctica - MAT-04 (megahit assembly) | ecosystem: Environmental > Aquatic > Freshwater > Ice > Liftoff... | reverse complement strand
TGCTCTTGCCCTCGTTGACGCTCACCTCGCGTCGACCGACGCCACACCGCCAACGACGCTGACCCACCTCACCGTCGATCTGCTGAACGAGCTCGGGATCGTGGGAAAGTTCGCGGGGTGGTTCGACGAGGCCGACGCCGCCTACGTCCGAGCCATGGCCATGGAGTGGGGGAGCGGTGCTCCGAGGCCGGCCAAGGTGGCGTCGCTGCGGCACAACCTCGCCGGCTTGGCTCACGCCCGAGGTCGGTTCGCCGAAGCCGAGCAGTTCGCCCGCTCGGGCCTGTCGATGCGAGAAGCGCTCATCCCGGCCGACCCCGTGGGCATGGCCTGCGATGAGATTGCCCTCGCCGGCATCCTGGTGAGCCTCGGGTCAGCCGAGTCGTTGGAGGAGGCACTGCACCTCACCGACACGGCGAGGCCGGCCGACGCTGGAGTCGCTGGGGGCCACATGCCCTCGCGGCTGCTCACCGATTCCCTCGGACCTGACCATCCCGAGGTGCTGGTGGCGATGAGCATCCGGGCCGCCGCCCTGCACCGCCGTGGCCACCCTGATGACCTGGTGGAAGCGGAGCACCTCTATCGGTTGGTCATCGTCGCCAAGGAGCGGGTGCTCGGTGCGCACCACCCGGATCTCGTGCCCACGTTGGTCAATCACGCAACGCTCCTCGTCGACCATCCGATCGCGAACGCCCAGGTCGCCGAGGCCCGGGTCAGCGAAGCCCAGAACCAGTACCGGCGAGCGCAGGCGATCCTTGCCGACGCCGGTCTTCCCGATCACCCCACGAATCACCACATCGGTGCCGCGCTCGCCGTCCTGGATGGGATTCGGCCCGAATTCGGGCGGAACCCCACCCAGAACCCTGCGAACGGGAACCCTGCGAACGGGAACGCGGAATAGCGGCGGGGGGCCGGGCGCTGCGGTGGGGTCCCGAGCGCTGCGGTGGGGTCCCGAGCGCTGCGGCCGAACCCGCTACTGGTACCAGCCGACCACGTCGGCGATCACGTGCACGTTGCCGGAGTTGTTGAAGACGTTGATCGTCCCGCCGGACCCCACCTTCACCACTACGAGGTTGGGCACGGTCTGACCCGTCTCCCAGTTGAGGTTCGACGCCGTGGGTTTCGCCGCACCGCCCGGCCACACGGTGAGGTGCGAGCCAGCGGTGGCCGAGGTGACGGTCACGTTGAGCACCACCGCGGTGGCGAGAAACGAAACCCCGGCTCGCCCGGTCACCTTCACGCTCTTGGTAACTCCCGGTCCCACCACCCCGCTCACGCCCCCCGTGCCATCACGAGTATCGAGCGTGCGGTACGGGGTCATCGTGAAGAACTGATCGCCGGCGGTCGAGTAGTAGCCCACCACGTCGGCGATCACGTGGGCCGTGCCGGCATTGTTGAACATCGCCACCTTGCCGTTGGAGCCGATCTTCACCGTCACGAGGTTCGGGCGGGTCGCTCCGGACGGCCAGTTGAGGTTCGAGGCCACGGGCTTGGTGGTGCCGGCGGACCACACCGTGAGATGTGATGCGGCCGTGGTGTTGGTGACCGTCACGTTCATCACCACTGCGGTCGCGGCCTCGGGTACGCCACCCTCACCCTTGATCGTCACCGACCGCGTGGCCGCCGGACCCCACGGGGTGGAGTAGCTGCCCGTACCATCACGTGAATCGAGCACACGAGCCGGGGTCAGAGCTGTGAACGAGTCGCCCTGCGCGGAGTAGGCGTTGTCGAACCACCCCACCACGTCGGCGATCACGTGCACGTTCCCCGAGTTGTTGAACACCGACACCTTGCCGGCGTCGCCCAGCTTCACCGTCACCAGGTTGGGACGGGTATCGCCAGCAGGCCAGTTGAGGTTCGATGCCAGTGGTTGTGGTGCGCCTTTTGGCCATACCGTGAGGTGCGACCCTGCGGTGCCACCCGCAACCGTGATGTTCAGGACGACCGACGTCACGCTCGTGGCCGGCACCCCACCCACGCCGGCAACCGTGACGTGGCGGGTTGTGCCGGCGTTCCAGGGTGTGGCGTAGCCGCCGGTGCCGTCACGAGAGTCGAGGATCCGGGAGGGAGTGAGCGCGTGGTACGTGGCCCCGGTCGTGCCCAATCCGTTGATGCGCCGGATGCGGGCGGCGTTGTAGTCGGCGACGGCTAGGTCCCCCGCGGGGCTCAACGCCACCGACCAGATGGTGGTGAACTTGGCGTTGACCGCCAAGCCCCCATCGCCACTGAAGCCGGTTGCGCCCGTCCCCGCTTTGAGCGAAATGAGTCCGAACGGATTGATCATGCGTACCTTCGAATAGGCGCCGACGAAGAGGTTGCCAACGGCGTCGAGGGCCAGCCCGCGGGGGCTGTCCAGCCCGGCATCCGTCGCGAAGCCGCCGTCTCCCGAGTTGGACGTGGTGCCGATGCCGGCGATCGTGACGACCACGCCATCGGGGAGGATCCGACGTACGCGGTTGTTCTGCGTGTCGGCCACGATCAATCCGCCTCGGCCATCCACGAGCATGTCGGCCGGGTGATCAAACGAGGCGGCGACCGCGCTGCCGCCGTCGCCGCCGAACGCCTCGGTGCCATTGCCGGCCACCGTGGAGATCGTCCCGCCCGGCGTCACTCGACGAATGCGATTGTTGGCACTGTCGGCGATGTACAACGTGCCATCGGTGTCCACCTCGATGCCCCGGGGACCGGAGAGCTTCGCGCTGGTGGCAGGTCCGCCGTCTCCGGAGAATCCGTACTCTCCGGTACCGGCCACCACCGTCACGAGGCCCGTCGTGGCGTTCCACCGGCGGATGCGATGGGATCCATGCTCGGCGATGAAGATGTTGCCTGCGCGGTCCATGGCGAGATCGTTGGGAAAGCCCAGGAACGCGTCGAGCGCGGGCACCGCTCCTTCTATCTGGAGACCGCCGCCGACCACCGTGGTCACCAACCCTGTGGTGGCGCGCCGGCGCACCCGACCGTTCCACGTGTCGGCGAAGTAGAGGTCACCGTTCGGCGCGTACACCAGGCCTGAAACCCCTTCGGTTTGGGCCGCCGTGGCTTGACCTCCGTCACCGGAGAATTGCTCGTAGCCGTTGCCGGCGATGGTGTCGATCACCCCACCCGACACCTTGCGAATCGTGTGCGTCACGGTGTCGCCGATGTAGAGCACCCCGCTCTCCCGGTCCACCGCCGACGGACGCGGGAGCCCCGCCATGGTTGGCGGCCCGCCGTCCCCAGCGCTCGCCGATGCCCCACTTCCGGCGATCGTGGAGATGGTGCCGCCCGCCGTCACCTTGCGGATGCGACGGTTGCCGGTGTCGGCGATCAGAAGCTCGTTGGCGTCAAAGGCGATGTCGCCGGGCGTGTCGAGCTGGGCGGCGGTCGCGGCGGCGCCGTCCCCGACAAATCCTTTGGTGCCCGTGCCGGCGACGGCGGCCATCTGATTGGCGCCGTTGATCTTGCGTACCCGATGGTTCCCGGCGTCGAGGATCACCACCTCGTTGCTGGCGTTGAGCACGACATCTGTCGGCCCGTTCAACGTTGCCGACGTGGCACTGCCGGCGTCACCGTTGTTGCCGGCGATGCCGGTGCCGGCGATGGTGTGGATGTCGCCAGTGGTGTCGACGTAGCGGATCCGGTGGTTGGTGGTGTCGGCGATGTACACACGCCCGTCCGCCGCCACCGCCACACCCGAAGGTCCGTGAAGCTTGGCGGCGACTGCCGGTCCGCCGTCGCCGGTCGACCCGAATGAACCCGTGCCGGCAAACGTGGAGATGATGCCGGTGCCGGCATCGACCCGGCGCACCTTGCTGGCGATCGCGTCGGCGATGTACAGGTCGCCGTCGGGGCCGACCGCCGTGCCCATCGGCCGGTAGAGCTCGCTGGTCGTCGCCGCCACCCCGTCGCTCCCCGAAGTGATGCCACCGTTGCCAGCGGCCACCGCCAACACGTTGGTAGTGGTGGCGAGCCGACGCACCACCCGCGCTCCATCGTCCGAGATGTAGGCCGACGTGCCTTGCACGCTGATCCGAATCGGGTCCAACGCCGTGGTGGCCGGATTCGGACCACCGAGGCTGCCCACGATCGTGGTCACATCACCGACTGCTGCTGACGCCGGGTTGTTCGGCAGGGCAAGTGTTGCGACCACGATGGTGGAGGCCACTGCGGCCAACGACATCACGCGGACGAGGGTGCGCGCCGGAGCGCGGTCTCGGAGCGGGCGGCCTGGGAGCGGGCGGCCTGGGAGCGGGCGGCCTGGGAGCGGGCGGGCTTGGAGCGGGCGGGCAGAGTTGCGGATCATGCCCTGATCGTCGGTCCCCGAACGGGGATTGCCATGAGCAAGGATTGCTCAGCGGCCATGCGGTACCCGGCCGCGGCGGCCGCAGGTGTGACGCCTTTCATATGGACCGACGGATAGGGTCGGCTCTTATGTCTCGATCGCGCTCCGCTCTTTCGCACTCGCTGCCGGTTTCGCTGGCTCCCCGGCGGGCGTCCCTGCACCGCACTATCGGTGCCGCCCTCGCCGCCACCGTGCTGATTGCCGGATGCAGCGACAACAAGCCGGCGGTGGCGCCGGTGGGTACGAACGAGATCAAGCCGGTCGACGTCACCAGTCCCGATGGCAAACAGAGCTTCACCGTCACCCCCGGTGTGGAGCAGGTGACCGTCACCAAGGCCAAGCCGCGTGCCGAGCTCACGTTGGTCGACAACGCCGGCAAACGACTGCTCACCTTGGTGGCCGATGAGCTCGGACAGGCCACGTTCGCCTACGTGCCGAGCGAGCACCTGCGAGCGGAGACGGGCAAGGGAAACGTGCCGCCGACCAACCAAGGTGGCGTCCTTCGTCCGGCGAAGGGCTACACGATCGTGAACGAGGTGGCCACGCCGAAGGAGTCCAGCGCTCCGTTCGACGTGCTCGGCCGAGACGATCATCCACCGGTATCGCTCTACCAGGACCAGTCGCTCAAGGGTGTGCCGTGGGCGGCGCTCACCGGCGCCCCGGCCCCCGACCACTCCGTCGAAGAGGGGGTCAACTACATCAAGATGCGAGACGGCGTCACCCTCTCGGCGATGGTGCGTTTCCCCGACAAGGTGCTGTACGGCGACGGGCCCTACCCCACGTTGGTGGAGTACTCCGGCTACGACCCCAGCAATCCCAAGGACCCGCAACCAGGCACGCGCATCGCCCAAGCGCTCGGGTTCGCCACCGTCGGTGTGAACATGCGCGGAAGTGGTTGCAGCGGTGGCGTGTTCGACGTGTTCAACCCCGCCCAGCAGGCCGACGGCTACGACGTGATCGAGACCGTCGCCCGCCAACCGTGGGTGCTCCACAAGAAGGTGGGAATGGTCGGCCTGTCCTACAGCGGGGTCACCCAGCTCTACACCGCATCCACGAGGCCGCCCAGCTTGGCCGCCGTAGCGCCGATGAGTGTGATCGAAGACGCGTGGAAGATGGCGTGGCCGGGCGGCATCTACAACGACGGATTCACCAAACAATGGCTCGAAGAGCGCGATCGCCAGGCCAAGGCCGATGGGCAAGGCTGGGCCGCCAGTCGGGCACGAGATGGCGACAAGCAGTGCGCCGACAATCAGTTGCTCCGGAGCCAGAACATCGATTTCAAGGCGTTCACGCAGTCCCTCGAGTTTCGCCCACCAGACTCCGACAATCGGGACCTTTCGAAGCTCGTGTCCAGCATCGACGTGCCGGTGTTCCTCACTGGCGCCTGGCAGGACGAGCAGACCGGCCCTCGTTTCGCCACCATGCTCGACAAGTTCACCGGCACCGACAAGAAACATTTCCAGCTCTACAACGGTCACCACCCCGATGGCTACACGCCGTTCAACCTGTCCACCTGGTTCGAGTTCCAAAGCATCTACGTGGCCCGGCGTGTGCCCAAAATGAACGCGCTCGTGCGGGCCGGGATCCAACCCGAGCTCGGGAAGAACTTTGGCGCACCCACTCTCACGTTTGAGCCCGAACGATTCGGCGACCTCGGCGACGATCAACTCGACGAGGCCCGCAAACGCTTCGAGGCCGACCCCGCGGTGAAGGTGCTCCTGGAGTGGGGCACGGGCGTCGAAGGTATCCCCGGCGGCCCGCGGCCGGGAGCCGTCGCCACGTTCGACTCGTGGCCCCCGCCCACGATGCAGCCGTGGGCGTCGTATCTCGACGCCGATGGAGCATTGGCGGAGGGTGTACCAGCGGCGGCGGGATTCGACAGCTATCAGTTCGATCCGGAAGCCGGCCCGATCGGCTATGCGTCGGCCGGCGCCTACGACTTTCAGGCCCCCACCATCACCACGGATTGGACGAACGCCCCATCCGGCAAAGGTCTTTCCTACCTCACTCCGCCGCTTGCCGACGACAAAGTGATCGCCGGACCGGGGTACGCCCAACTCTGGTTCCGTGCCGATACTCCCGACGCCGACATCGAGGTGGTCCTTTCGGAGGTGACCCCTGACGGCACGGAGTTCCGGATCCAGAACGGACTGCTTCGAGCCGGGCATCGGAAGGTCGACCCGGCGAGGTCCACGGAGTTCCTTGTGCAGCAGACGTACGCCCAAGCCGACTACCAGCCGCTCGTCAAGGGGGAAGTCACCGAAGTACGGGTGCCGATCTTCCCGGTGGCGCATCCACTACGGAAGGGCTCGCGGCTGCGCCTGCAGATCAACACGCCTGGCCGCGATCTCCCGTTGTGGTTCTTCACGACGAAGGACTTCGGCGATCCCGCAGCGCGGTATGGCGTGAGCCGTGGCGGAGCCCAAGCTTCGGCGTTGGTGCTTCCCGTGCTCCCGGCCGGCGCGGTGACCATCCCCGAAGCGCGTCCCCCGTGCCCGTCGCTCCGCGGCCAGGTGTGCCGGCCCTACACGCCACTCACCAACCAGCCCGGCTGATCCGCCTGCTCAGCCTGTCCCCGTTCGCCTGCTGCCGTTCGCACCGTCACCGCCGCGTTTGATCACCGTCACCGTCACCGTCACCGTCACCGCTGGGGCCACCGCGTGGGTCACGCCCGCAATCGTACGGAACGGATCACGCCGCTGCGGCGTTGCCTAACGTGACTCTGATTTGAGCGCACCAAAGGACGACACCATGGGACTGTTCGGCTTCAAGAAATCGGCAATGCCATCACCGGAGGATGCCCTCCCTGGCCGGGCGACCGCCATGGTGGTGCCCGCCACCCACTTCGTGAACGGCGCCCCACTCCAGCCCCCCTACCCGGAAGGGAGCGAGGTGGCGGTGTTTGGCATGGGCTGCTTCTGGGGAGCCGAGCGGATCTTTTGGCAGACCGATGGCGTCGTGTCCACCGCCGTGGGGTACACGGGCGGCTTCACCCCGAACCCCACGTATGAGGAGGTTTGCAGTGGCCGCACGGGCCACAACGAGGTCGTGCAAGTGGTGTTCGACCCCTCCCGCATCAGTTTCGAGCAACTGCTGAAGGTGTTCTGGGAGGGCCACAATCCCACGCAGGGCTTCCGTCAGGGCAACGATGCCGGCACGCAGTACCGGTCCGGGATCTACGCCCAGTCGCCGGCACAGCGTGTTGCGGCCGAGACGACCCGCGACACCTTCGCGCCCTTGCTGGTGGCGAAGGGTCACCACGAGATCACCACCGAGATCGTTGATGCCGACGTCTTCTACTACGCCGAGGGGTATCACCAGCAGTACCTCGGCAAGAATCCGGCCGGTTATTGCGGGATCGGCGGCACCGGTGTGAGCTGCCCCATCCCCGCCGCCCCCCTCGGCGCCTGACCCCCGCCCGCCCGCCCTGCCCGCCCCTCGCCCGCCCGCCCCACGCCCGCCCCTCGAACCAGGTGCCCGGCCGAACCATGCGGCAACGGTCCCCCTTGTAGGGGGATCGTTGCCGCATGGTTCTCGAAACTGTCCGTCTGGGCGGGCTCGTCGAGCGTTTCGCCGGGAGCAGTGGCGGGCGTCGGTCTGTCGGGCCGGTTCGGGGACGGTTTCGGCCCGATGGGCCATGTGAAAACAGTCACAAGGCGGCGCTCAGGGTTCCGTTCAAATGCGAGAGATAGTTCGCACGCGCTCGCGCGTGAATACGCAGGTCAGCATCACAAAACGGCCGACCGTGAACCACCGGTGTGGAACTCCGGACGTGTCGTTTTGCCGACGACGGTGGGCCAATACCGTCGAATAGGTTGCAGAAACTTTGCATTTCTATGACGAAGTGCTCCTATCGTCCTCCCCGTCGACGGGCCACACCCCCGGCCCGCCCTTCGAGGAGCAACGATGCCCAACCCCCGTTACGAACCGCAGCACGCTCGCCGAGCCGCTGCGCCGGCCGCTCGCCCAGCCGGTGCCCCAGCCGCCGAGGCTCCCCGCGCTCAGGCCATCGATGCCGATGGTGCGGTCGACCTTCCTGCCCGTCGCATCGCGACGCCGATGCGGGCCGCGATGAGCCTCGGCGCGATCGCTGCCTGCGCCGCCCTGGCCATCCCAGCTCTGGCCGACGTTGGTGCCGGCAGCACGGAGGACGCCGGAGCATCGGTTTCGTCCGCCCTCATCAGCGACATTGCCGACGTTTCGTCGTCGGCCCGGGTGGTGGCCGACGCCGCCGGCACCGAGGTCGCACGGACGGCGGCGAACCCGGCCGATCTGTGGACCACCGATCGCGCCACCTGGACGCCCGAGCAAGAGTTGGCGTTCAAGCTTTTTGTTGCTTCCCCGGAGGAGCGGGTGGCGTGGGAGCAGTTCGTGACCCCCCCGCCTCCGCCACCCCCGCCCACCACGGCGCCCCCAACCACTGCGCCCCCAGCCACGGTGGCCCGTAAGGCGACGGCCACCGGCAGTGCACCAGGCGGGTTTCTCGCCTGTGTGCGCCAGCGCGAATCGCGCGGCAACTACGGCGTCGTGAACGGGAGTTCGGGCGCGGGCGGCGCCTATCAGTTCCTTCCGGGCACGTGGAACAACGTGGCTCGGCACATCGGACGCTCCGATCTCATCGGGGTGCACCCAAGCCAGGCCAGCGGTGCCGACCAGGATTCGATGGCGCAGGCGCTGTACGCGTGGCAGGGCGGCGCCCCGTGGGCTGGCCCGGGCTGCTGACGCTGGTGGAACCGTGCGGCCGGGCATGCCGCATTCGACGGCCGACCGGCTAGCCTGCCGACGATTCGCCCGCCCGTACGCACGGAGTAACCCATGCCCTTCGAACTTCCCGCTTTGCCCTACGCCATCGACGCCCTGGCTCCCCACATCAGCCAAGAGACGCTCGAATACCACCACGGCAAGCACCACAACACCTACGTCACCAACCTCAACAATCTCATCGCCGGCACCGACGATGAGAACGCGCCGTTGGAAGACATCATCATGAAGGCCGAAGCGGGCTTGTTCAACAACTCCGCCCAGGTGTGGAACCACACGTTCTACTGGAGTTCGATGAAGCCGGGTGGCGGTGGTGCTCCCGAGGGTGCGGTGGCCGACGCCGTCAACAGCGCGTTTGGCTCGTACGACAATTTCCGCACCAAGTTCGCCGAAGCCGCTACCACGCAGTTCGGCTCGGGTTGGGCCTGGCTCGTCGACGCCGGCAATGGCCTCGAGATCGTGAAGACGGCCAACGCCGACCTCCCGATGAAGCACAGCCAGAAGGCGCTCCTCACGATCGATGTGTGGGAGCACGCCTACTACATCGACTTCCGCAACGCTCGTCCCAACTACATCACCACCTACCTCGACAGCCTCCTGAACTGGGATTTCGTCGCCGAGAACATGGCCTGATCTCGTTCTTGGTTCCGCGATGCCCGCTCGCCCCGTGAGCGGGCATCGTCGCGTTCGGAGAACGATCGAAATCCGTGGCTCCGGTGGCTCCGTGGCTTCGTGGGTGTCGGGGTTCAGGGGCCGGCGACGATGGTTCCTTCGGGGGCGTCGCTCAACCGTCCGCGCCACACGTAGATGCCCGGCCGCACCTGCGGACCGGAAGATGACGTCACAGCCGTTGTGGTGGTGCTGCTTGGGGTCGGGGTGAAGGGTGGTTCGACGCTGAACCGCACGACGGCAAGCAGGAGCTCGGGCTCGGTGTTGGCCGCTGGATCGCCGCCGACGTTGGCGCCGCCACCCGCACCGCCGGAGACGAACGGGATGAGTGAGGCCGTGGGGCCGACGGTGACCTGCCGGACCGGGGCCGTGGTGGTGGGCGCCGTCGAGGTGGCCGTGGTGGTAGGGCCACCGGCTGCGACGCTGGGAGACGTTGTGCTGGCAGCAGCGGCGGAAGCCGAGGTGGTGGTGGAGCCGGGCGTCACCGGAGCGGACCCGGGCAAGGTGAGATCGGGGCACCGGTCGGGGTTGACGGTTCCGTCGGCGGACTGGCTGGCCAGCGCGACGGCACAGGGTCGGCCATCGCCCCCCACGACCGCCCGCGCCCGAGTGCCGGCGCTGCCGCCGATGCCCACCGAGCTGAGCGCCGCTTCCGCCTGGGCGAGTTCGGTTGCGGCCTCGACGGGTGCGGTGCCGGCGGGGGCCGCCCCGCTCCACGTCGTGAGCCAGTGCCCCGGTCGTTCGGTGCCCGCGGTCACGAACGTCACCACGGGTCGCATCGATGCCAGTGCGGAGGCGGCCGCGGCCCGTTTGCCCGCGTCCGTCGGCTCGCCGTTGGCTCCTGCCGCACCGGGCTCGGTCGCCGCATCGGGCTCGCTCACGGCATCGGGCTCGCCAGCCCGCCCGCCCACACCAGGTTCACCGGCCCCGGCACCGGCACCGGCCCCGGCCCCGGCCCCGGCCCCGGCACCGGCCCCGCTGGCCTTGTCCGGGCTGGGGGCCACCAGCGGTGTGACGCGGAGGAGCGCGGGGAGGTTCGCCGGCCGGCGCCCAACAAGCAGCGGTACGGCGGAATAGCTCCAGCCGTCGTCGTCGATGGGCGTGTCTGAGGCCGCCACGGTGATCCCCACCGGGTCGCGAAATGCCAACCACACCGCGCCTCCGTACAGGGCCACTTGCGGCATCGATGCCGTCCGATCGAACGACCGGCGGTCCCAGTTGGCGCCGTTGTCGTCGGTCCACGCCAACTCAGCGCCGGTGGACGCACCGTTGGCATCCTGGCGTTCCCACACGATCGCGACACGTCCGGTGATCGGGTCGGTGGTCGCGCGCAATGTGGTTCCGCTCAGCGGTCGGATCTGCGTGCCGCGGAGTATTTCGGTGGGTGTCGTCCAGGCGGCGGTGGCGGGGTTCCAGCGCGTGGCCGACACCCGCACATCGTCGACCGACGGGTCGGCCAGCGTGGTGAAGAACAGCCAGGCGCTGCCATCCCTGGTGGTGGCCAGCGCCAATTGTTCGCCGATCCACCACTCGCGACGTTGTGCCACCAGCTCTGCCGGCATGGTGGCAGCCAACGTGGCTCCTGTTGGAAGCGGTCTTCCGGGACGCGATCCGGGCGTCACCGGCACCGTGCCACCTGGCCCAGGCGTGACCGGTTGACCCGGGGTCGATGTGGTGGGCGAACTGTTCGTTTGGCCGCCGGAACTGTCGCCTGAGCACGCCAGGCCCACGAGGCCGAGCGCAGTTACCGCGGCGATGGAGACGACCGCCCGTGCTCGCCAACCCGCCCTATCGACCGTCCTTGTCACGGCACTAGCATGCCTGCTCCGATGCCCTGCGATGCAGTCAGGCCCCGCCCTAGGCCCGGGTCCCCTCGGTGGTCGATTCTGGTGATGGTTCTCGTGGTGGCGACGGCCGCGTTGTTCGGTGCGTGCACCACCGTCCCGGCCGTCCCAACAGGCCCTGGCGCTTCGCCCGCCGGACCCGTCGGCGCCGTGGATCCGGTGCCTTGGTTCCTGGCCCGATCGGGCGGTCAAACCACCACCTTTCGGGAGGGAACGGAGGTGTTTGCATTGCCCGCCCGAAACCTCGGCACCTACGAGTCGATCACCTTTGCGGAGGGCAAGGCCATGTTCAACGAGCCGCTCGCGGGCCGCGGCCTCGGCCCGCTGCTCAATGCGGAGTCCTGCCTGGCCTGCCACCGTGGTCACGGTTCGGGGACAGTTCCCGGGTTCGACACTGCCGATGTGCTTGGCGGCACGGTCGTTGAGCCGGGCCTGCTCGTCCGATTGTCTGTAGGGAGTGCCGACATCCACGGCGCACCTACGCCCGAACCGGTCTACGGCGACCAGATCCAGGATCGGGCGATGGCCAACGAGGGGACTCCCGACGCCCGCGTGGAGGTTTCCTACCGGCTCGTGACCGGCACCTTCGCTGATGGCACCACCTACACGCTGCGTGCGCCCACGATCAGCCTGGTGGATCTGCGTGAGGGGCCACTCGCGGCCGGAACGATGTTGTCGGCACGAATTGCCCCGCCCGTGATCGGCCTCGGGCTGCTCGAAGCCATTCCGGCATCGGTGATCGAGGGTGCCGCCGACCCTGATGATCGCGACGGCGACGGCATCAGTGGTCGGCCGAACCGCGTGTGGGATCGAGGTCGGGAGCAGGTCGCCCTTGGTCGGTTCGGATGGAAGGCGGGCCAGCCCGACGTGGACCAACAGACGGCGGCGGCCCTGCACGGCGATCTCGGGATCACCTCCCAGTTGTATCCCGACGGCTCGTCGTCACCCACTGAGCTGTCGATCACCGAGAGCTACCCGCTCACCTTCTACACCCGCGCCCTGGCTGTTCCCGCGGCCCGCAACGTTTCGGCCCCCGAGGTTCGGCGAGGGGCGGAGTTGTTCACGAGCGCTGGGTGTTCGTCGTGCCACACCACGAGCTTCACCACTGGTCCGGTGGCCACGGGCGCCTTCGCTACACAGGTCATCCGCCCCTACACGGATCTGCTGCTTCACGACATGGGGTCTGCGCTTGCCGACGGCCGCCCCGAGTTCGAAGCCACCGGATCGGAATGGCGAACACCGCCGCTCTGGGGGCTGGGGCGGCGAAAGGAGGTGAGTGGTGTGCTGGTGCTGCTCCACGACGGCCGAGCCCGAACGGTGAGCGAGGCCATCCTCTGGCATGGCGGCGAGGCTGAAGCGGCCAAGGAGCGATTCCGTACGATGTCCGACGTCGAGCGCACCCGCCTCGTCCGATTCCTGGAGTCACTGTGACCCGCTCCGTCTTGCTCGCTCTCGAGTTCAACGTGTCGATCGACGAACTGCAGTACCGCGCCATCAAGATCGTCCTCATTCTCGGCGCGGCGTTTCTCACGAGCCGTCTGCTCTACGCGTTGGTGAAACGGGTGCTCACCCGCTCCCTCGAAGAGGGAGGCGAGAACTTCCGGCGGCGCCTCCGCAAAGCCACGCCCAACGTGTTTCTCCACACCTCGGAGAACCGACTTCGCACGCAGGCCCGAGTGCAGACGTTGATCTCCGTGGCCAAGTCCGTGATCGCTGTGGTGGTGTGGCTCACGGCATTCGTGGCGGTGCTCGGTGTCGTCGGTCTCAACGTGGGCACGCTGCTCACTTCGGCGGGCATCCTCGGTGTGGCGCTCGGCTTCGGTGCCCAGAACATCGTGCGCGACTTCCTGGCCGGGTTTTTCGTGGTCACCGAAGATCAGTACGGCGTGGGCGACGTGGTGGACCTCGGACCCGACGTGCGCGGCACCGTAGAGCGGATTTCGTTGCGGTCCACCAGCCTTCGCGACGTGCACGGGGTGGTGTGGCACATCCCGAACGGTCAGATCCAACGAGTGGGCAACAAGAGCCAACTGTGGGCGCGGGCGGTGCTCGATGTCGAGGTGGCCTACGACACCGACATCGATCTCGCGGAAGGGGTGATCCGCACGGTGGCCGAAGCCCTCGCCGCCGATCCGGAGTATTTGGCCGACATTCTCGAAGCGCCCGAGGTGTGGGGCGTGGAGAACTACACCGTGTACGGGATGGCCATCCGCGTGGTGGTCAAGACCGAGCCAGCCAGCCAGTTCGGCATTCTGCGAGAGTTGCGCGGTCGCATTGCCGATGCCTTCCACGAAGCCGGGATCGACTTTGGTCCGAGCCGTTTCGAAGGCAAAGGCTCCTAGCCCCTAGCCCCCACCCACCCCCACCCAGTTGGGTTTTGGTCTCCCATACGCATCAAAACTGACGCGTATGGGAGACCAAAACGCGAGGGGTGGCGGGGCTATTGGGGGGCGAGGGTGACGGTGACCGAGGGCTCGTCGCCCACCACCAGTTCGAGAGAGGTGACGATCCCGGCTTCGACAAGATCGAGCCGGGCGGCATCGAGCGCCGCGATCGTCGCCTCGTCGGCGACGATGACGCATTCAGCCACAGGGGTCTTCAATGACGTCTTCGCCTCGGTCTTGGCTTTCCGGATCTCGCCCAGTGCGTTGGCGGCGGCAGAGAGGCTTGCCCGCTCGGGTTCGGTGATCTCGGCCACTACGCCGCCGATCGCACTCTGGTTGGGCCATTCGGCCCGATGGACCGAACCCTCTCGCCACCATGACCACACCTCTTCGGTCACGTAGGGAAGGAACGGTGCGAAGAGTCGCAGGATCGTGGCCAGGGTGATCTGGAGGGTGGCGTGGACGGATGCGGCGGCCCGTTCACCCTGGGCGTTGTAGGCCCGCCCCTTCACCAGTTCGAGGTACTGGTCGCAGAACCGCCAGAAAAACGCCTCGGTGCGTTCGAGGGCGCGGGCATAGTCGTAGCTCTCGAAGGCAACCGTGGCGTCGGTGATGAGCGCCGACAGATCGGCCAACAACGCCTTGTCGAGGGGCTCGTTGATGATCCCCGGATTGGCCACGGCGAAAAGCCCGATGGTGTCGGTGCCGGGGCCGAGGGCGAACTTCGACGCATTGAGGATCTTGATGGCGAGCCGTCGGCCGATCTTCATCTGCCCTTCGTCGAACGCGGTGTCGGTTCCGGGACGGCCACTCGCCGCCCAGTAGCGCACGGCATCGGCGCCGTAGGTGACGATGTGGTCGATCGGCGTGACCACGTTGCCCTTGCTCTTGCTCATCTTTTTGCGGTCAGGATCGAGCACCCAGCCGCTGATGCTGGCGTGCGCCCACGGGAGGGCGTCGTGTTCGAGGTGGGCGCGCACGGTGGTAGAGAACAGCCAGGTGCGGATGATCTCGTGGGCCTGGGGACGGAGGTCCATCGGAAACGTGCGGGCGAAGAGATCGGGGTCTTCTTCCCATTGACAGGCGATCTGGGGGGTGAGCGATGACGTGGCCCACGTGTCCATGATGTCGGGGTCGCCCACGAAACCGCCCGGTTGGCCACGCTGGCTCTCATCGAACCCGGGTGGGATGTCGGTGGACGGATCGATGGGGAGCCGATCCTCAGATGGGCTGATCGGGTTGTCGTAGTCGAACGAGCCGTCGGTCATGACGGGGTACCACAGGGGGATCGGCACGCCGAAGTAACGCTGGCGCGAAACAAGCCAGTCGCCGTTGAGGCCGTTCACCCAGTTGTCGTAGCGGACGGCCATGTGGCTGGGGTGCCACTGCAACTCTTTGCCTCGACGGAGCAGTGCCTCGCGGAGATCGTCGCCGTTGGCGTCGGTGAACGCTCGACCACCGTTTCGGAGGTACCACTGCCGACTGGTGATGATCTCCAGCGGACGGTCGCCCTTCTCGAAGAACTTCACGGGATGCACGATCTTGCGAGGCTCGCCGTCGAGGGCGTCGGCGGCCACCAGCAGTTCCACGATCCGCTGCTGCGCGCCGGCGATCTTCTTCCCGGCGAGTTCTGCATACGCCGATTGACCGGCGGGGGAGCTGATCCATTCGGGCGTGTCGGTGGCGATCCGGCCGTTCGGCGTGACCACCGATCGGGTGGGAAGGTCGAGTTCGCGCCACCAGATGACGTCGGTGAGGTCGCCGAAGGTGCAGATCATCGCGATGCCGGAGCCCTTCTCGGGATCGGCCAGCTCATGCGCCCGCACCGGGATCTCGACGTCGAACAAGGGGGTGCGAACCGTGGTGTCGAACAACGCCTGGTAACGCTCGTCGGTGGGGTGAGCAACAAGGGCGACGCAGGCGGGGAGCAGTTCGGGCCGCGTGGTCTCGATGTAGATCGGCTCGCCGGTGTCGGTACGGGCGAACGGGATCCGGTGGTAGGCGCCGGGGCGATCGCGGTCTTCGAGTTCGGCTTGAGCCACCGCGCAGGTGAAGTCGACGTCCCACAGGACAGGGGCTTCGTTCTGGTACGCCTCCCCCCGGGCCAGGTTGCGGATGAACGCTCGCTGGGCCACCCGTTGGCTATGCGGGTCGATGGTGGCGTAGGTCATCGACCAGTCGACCGAGAGGCCGAGGGTGCGCCACAGTTGCTCGAACACCACCTCGTCGGCGGCGGTGAGTTGCGCGCACAGCTCCACGAAGTTCCGTCGGCTGATGGCCACCGGCATCAGCTTCTGCTGGTCCTTTGGGCGTTCCGCGACAGGCGTGGGGGTGGTGAACGACGGGTCGTACGGGAGGGAGGTGTCGCAGGCCACGCCGTAGTAGTTCTGCACCCGACGCTCGGTGGGGAGGCCGTTGTCGTCCCACCCCATCGGGTAGAACACCTCCTTGCCGCGCATGCGTTGAAAGCGCGCGATCGTGTCGGTGTGGGTGTAGGAGAACACGTGGCCAACGTGGAGTGAGCCGCTCACGGTGGGGGGCGGCGTGTCGATGGAGAACACGTCTTCACGTGGATGATCGCGGTCGAAACGGTAGGTGCCTTGTTCCTCCCAACGCGGTCCCCATACGCCTTCGAGCCCTTCCAACGTGGGTTTTTCGGGGACGTTTCGGGTGCTCTCGCCGTCGTTCATAGTGGCCGTGAGGGTAGTGGTGGTTCTGGTGACGCCCGAAAAGGCTTCGTCCTTGGATCTGACGCCCGACGGGTCTCCCTGGCCATCGCTCCACACGGCGTCCTCGTCCTCGCCGCACGACAGCACGGGCCCTTCGCACGTGCGTCCTTGTCTGGCGGGCGCCAGGTCGCCGCGCGTCTGGACCGACATCTCGGACACCACGTGCGAACCGGATCGAGACGCAAACAGAGGAACCGGTAGGGTCGGGGCCATGTTGCGCTTGTTCGATACCGCCCGAGCGAAGGTCGTGACCTTCGAACCCCGTGATCCGGGCAAGGTGTCGATGTATGTCTGCGGGCCAACGGTCTATGGGCCGGCCCATCTCGGTCATGGCCGGTTCTCGTTGGTGTTCGACGTGATCCGGCGCTACTTCGAGTGGCTTGGCAACGAGGTCACCTATGTCAGCAACATCACCGACATCGACGACAAGATCATCGAACGGGCCCGGGCCCAGGGTGTCACCACCGAGGAAGTGGTGGCCGAGAACGAGAAGCTCTGGTGGGAGGTGATGGACGCCCTCAGCGTGAAACGTCCCACCCATGATCCGCACGCCACCGCCTACGTGGGCGAGATGGTGGCACTGATCGAGCGATTGGTGGCGGCGGGCCACGCGTACGAAACGTCCGACGGTGTGTACTTCACGCCTCAGGTTGTGGCCGACTACGGCCTCCTCGCCCGGCAATCCATCGAATCGTTGCAAGCGGGCGCCCGCGTCGCGGCCAACGACGAGAAGCGTTCGCCGATCGATTTTGTGTTGTGGAAGAAGAGCAAACCGGGCGAACCGACATGGCCGTCACCGTGGGGCGACGGCCGCCCCGGTTGGCATACCGAATGCGTGGTGATGAGCCTCGACCTCCTCGGCGATGGATTCGACATCCACGGTGGTGGCCAGGACCTCGCCTTCCCGCACCATGAGAACGAGCGGGCCCAGGCCGTGGCCGAGGGCCACACCTTTGCTCGGCACTGGATGCACAACGGGTTCGTGGAGGTCGACGGCGAGAAGATGGCCAAGTCCTCGGGAAACTTCACCAACCTGGTCGACCTCATCGAATCCACCGACCCACGCGCCTACCGGTTGCTCGTGCTGCAAAGCCACTACCGCACGCCAGTCGAAGTCACCCACGACACCACCGACGATGCCTCGGCGGCGCTCGCTCGCCTCGATTCCTTTTCTCGTCGCTCCGCCATCCTCGATCTCGAGGCCGAGCCCGACGAAACCGTCCTGGTGGAGTTTCAGAGCCACATGGACGACGACTTCGACACCCCCGGTGCCGTCGCGGTGCTGTTCATGACCGTCACCGAGGCCAACCGTGCCATCGACGACAAGGACCTCACCCGAGCGGCCGGGTTGGCGGCGGCGGTGCGGGAGATCTGCGGGGCGGTCGGCCTGGAGTTGCGGGCCCCCACCGACGACGAGCCCATCCCGGTGGAGGATCTGGCCCTGGCTTCGCAACGCGACGAAGCTCGAAAGGCCAAGGACTGGTCCACCGCCGACGCGATCCGCAACGAACTCGACGCCAACGGATACATCGTGGAAGACAGCCCCGACGGCACCCGGATCCGCCGCGCCTGACCCCACGGAGAATCCGTGTGTCCACGGGTGTGAGAAACCTCCGGAGTTCATCCCGTTCACGGCAACGGACGACGTCCAGTCCACTGATTCCCAGCTCACGAACTGGGTGGATCACGGCTCCTACACCTCGACCCACCGTCGGGCGGGTGCGTCACCCATAACCGACACCAGATTCGGCAACGCGTCGGCAGATCTGCGGGCCCTCCCTGTGCTCGCTCGGGCAACGGCGGGAGCACGCTGATCGCGCCGGCAAGTAGGGTCACCCCACCGACTGAGGGCCGGGTTGGCCCAGAGGGAGAGCACGACCATGCCCCGTCTCCACACCGTGCGTGTTGGCACCGCCCTCACCTTGTTGGCATCCTCCACCGCGCTCGCCGTTGGTGCACTCCTTTCGCCGGCGGCCGGGGTCACCGCCCCCGCGCCCGGCACGATCGACACGATCGCCGGTGGGCTCGGTGGATCGGTCGCCGCCAACGTTGCCGTGAATCCGGCCGCCGTTGCGTTTGCCAGCCCGACCGTGATGATCGTGGCGGATCCGGTGAATCATGTCGTTCGACGGGTCGACACCGCGGCCGGTACGTCCACCGTGATCGCCGGCACCGGGGGCGCCCCCCGCACCAGTTACAGCAGTTGCTGCTACGGCCCGCCCGTCGACGCTGTTCCGGCGCTTACCGCCACGCTCTACGACCCTTCGGCCGTCGCCGTCGGTCCGGCGGGTGACATCTACATCGCCACGCCGGGGAGCCACCGGGTGTGGCGTCTCGATGGCTCGGGCATGCTCCACCTCTTTGCCGGCACGGGGCAACAGAACACGTCTCCCTCGGGAGGCGACGGCGGTCTGGCGATCAACGCCAACATCTCCACGCCGGGCGGGCTCGCAGTCGACACGTCTGGCCGCGTGATCATCGCCGAGACCGGCTACGCCAAAGTGCGTCGCGTGGCCGCCGACGGCACGATCTCCACGATCGCCGGCACCGGCACCTCGGGGTACAGCGGCGACAACGGGCCAGCCGGCGCAGCATTGCTGAGCACACCCACCGGGGTAGCGGTCGACCCGTCGAACAACGTGTACATCGCCGATATGGCGAACCACCGGGTACGCAAGATCACCGGCGGCACGATCTCTACGGTGGTGGGCAACGGCACACCCGGGTTCGGTGGCGATGGCGGTGCGGCCACCGCGGCCCAACTCTTCGGCCCCCGTGGCGTGGCCGCCGATGGGTCCGGCAACGTGTACGTGACCGACAACGGAAACCATCGGGTACGCAAGCTCACGGCGGGCACCGTCTCCACCGTGGCCGGCACCGGAGCGCCGGGCATCGCCGGGGTTCTTGGTGACGGTGGCCAGGCCACCAATTCCGCGCTCAACTCACCCGATGGCATCGCCGCTACCGGCAACGGCATCGTGGCCCTGGCCGATCGTTTCAACAATCGGGTGCGCATGTTCAACGTGGGCTCCACGATCGGTTCCGTGCTCGGCAACGGCCACTCGTCCTTCTCGGGCGACGCCGGCCCGGCAGTTGCTGCCCAACTGGGTGCGCCCAGTGGCGTGGCCGCCGACGCCAACGGAAACGTGTTCGTTGCCGATACCGCCAACCATCGGATACGCAAGATCGACAGTGTCGGGGGAATCACCACCATCGCCGGAACCGGAGCGGCCGGAAGCGGTGGCGACGGTGGACCGGCGATCGCGGCACAGTTCAGCTTTCCCACGTCGCTCGTGCTCGAAGGCAACGACCTCTACATATCCGACACCGGGAACAACACGGTGCGCAAGATCAGCGGTGGCACGATCACCCGGGTTGCGGGCACCGGTAGCGCCGGATTCGCGGGCGACGGTGGCCCCGCCGTCGGCGCGGCCCTGTATTACCCCGGTGCCCTCGCCACTCATGGCGGATCGCTTTTCATCGCCGACACGGGCAACCGCCGAGTTCGAAAGGTCACGGCCGGCACGATCGTCACCGTGGTGGGTAACGGCACCGAACCGTCGGGTTCGTCGTACAGCGCGACACCCGTGGGCGACGGCGGTCCTGCCACGGCCGTCGGCTTCTTCACCGTCGGCGCCATTGCGATCGACGCCACCGGCAGTCTGTTCTTCGTGGATGCGTACCGGGTTCGCAAGGTCGACTCGGTCGGTGTGCTGTCCACCACGGTGGGACGTTCGCTCGGGAGCAGTTGTTGCTACTCGTCGAACCCGGCGGCGATCCCGGCCGACAACTACACCGTGAGCGGGGGAGCGGCGCTGGCCTTCGACGCCAGCGGCGCCATGCTCATCGCCGAAGGGAATTCGGGTGTCGCGCGCCTTTCCTCCGGTGTGGTTTCCCGCGTCGGCGGCAATGGCAACAGTGGGTTCAAAGGCGACGGTTGGCTGGCCACCCAAGCGGAGATGAGCCGTCCCGCGGGGCTGGCGGTCGACGGCTCGGGCACCGTGTTCGTGGCGGACTCCGGCAACAACCGGGTGAGGGCCCTTCGTCCCGGTTCGGCCGATGGGTTCGGGTTCCACGGCGTCACTCCCGTTCGCATCCTCGATACCCGCGACGGCACCGGCGGGATCACCGGTCCCGTCGGCACGTGTACCACCAAGAACCTCACGGTGAGCGGGGCCAACGGTGTGCCCGCGGGTGCCACTGCGGTGGTGCTGAATCTCACGATCACCGCCACTACCGCCGACAGCTTCCTCGCCGTGAATCCCAAGGGCACGTCGTCGTCGTATTACGGGACGATTGGCACGTCGGTCGGTTTCCCCACCACCGCGGTCGGAGTGTCGACCACGTTCACGACGGGTAACACCGTGCCGCCGTCGTTCTGTTACTCGTCCGGTGCGAACACCTCCACGATGAACTGGTCGGCCGGATCCACCTTGGCGCACCAGACCATCTCGCGTATCGGTGACGATGGGCAGGTGTCGATCTACAACAACTCGGGCAACGTGCAGATCATCGCCGACCTTGTGGGTTGGTACGACAGCGGCGCGGAAGGCGGGGACCATTACAACGCTTTGCCCCCGGCGCGCATCCTCGACTCCCGCAACGGCACTGGCGGGTTCTCCACCCCGTGGGGTACCGGTGTGTCTCGCGATGTTGGGGTCACCGGCGTGGGTGGGGTGCCGGTCGGCGCCACCGCCGCGGTGGTGAACCTCACGGTCACGCAACCATCAGCCGGCAGCCACCTCACCTTGTGGCCCACGGGTCAGGCCAAGCCCACCGCCTCGAACATCAACTTCGGCAACGGGCAGACCCTCGCCAACCTCGCGGTGGTGAAGCTTGGTGCCGGCGGCAAGATGAGCGTGTTCAACAACAGCGGCAGTGTGCACGTGATCCTCGATGTTGTGGGGTACTTCAGTACAAACGCGGCCGATACGTTGTTCATCCCCGTCACGCCCGAGCGTTGGGTCGACACGCGAAGCAACTACCCCTTCAACATGAACTTCCCCATGGGGCCGGGAGCGACGTCCTCGGTGAGGTTCGCCGGTGCCCGCTCGCCGCTCAACGGGTCCGACTACCCCGGAGCTATCCCCACGATTCCGGCCGACGCGAAGTCGGTCGCGGTCAACGTGACCGTCACCGGTCCCACCGCATCCGGCTTCCTCACGCTGTGGCCCACCGGCTCCGCCCGCCCAACGGCGTCGAACATCAACTTCGTGGCCGGACAGACCATTGCCAACCTCGCCATCGTGAAGGTGAGCCCCGACGGGCGCGTCGACACCTTCAATGCGTCGGGTTCCACTCACGTGATCATCGATGTGGTCGGCTACTTCGTGTAGCTGGCGACGGGACGCAGAGCGGGATCGAGGTTTCACTTGTTGACACCCCAGATCGTGGTCTACCGTTTCCCTGGTGTTACCCGTCGGTAACTTGCGACTCGGCAAGTACCGAACCATCTCTCCCAAGGAGTAGCGATGCCCGACTTCTCGCTTGCCCTCAACGAGGACCAGCTTCAGCTCCAGAAATGGGTGCACGACTTCGCCGAGAGCGTCGTCCGCCCCGTTGCGGAGGAATGGGATGAGCGGGAGGAGTTCCCGTGGCCCGTCGTGCAGGAGGCGGCCAAGATCGGTCTCTACGGCTTCGACTTCATGGCGCAAGCGATGATGGGCGATCCCACCGGCCTGACCCTGCCGGTGGCGCTCGAAGAGCTCTTCTGGGGCGACGCCGGCATTGGCCTCGCCATTTTCGGCTCCGGCCTAGCCGCCGCCGGCATCGCTGGCGCCGGTACGCCGGAGCAGACATTCGAGTGGGTGCCGCAGTGCTACGGCACCGCCGACGACGTGAAGCTGGGCGCGTTCTGCGTGAGCGAACCCGACGCCGGCTCCGACGTGAGCTCGCTGCGCACCAAGGCGGTCTACGACGAAGCCAAGGACGAGTGGGTACTCAACGGCACCAAGGCATGGATCACCAACGGTGGCATCGCCGACATCCACGTGGTTGTGGCCACCGTCGACCCCGAGCTCAAGGGGCGTGGTCAGGCCAGCTTCATCGTGCCGCCGAACACGCCCGGCCTGAGCATGGGCCAGAAGTACAGGAAGCTCGGCATCCGCGCCTCGCACACCGCCGAGGTGGTGCTCGACGACGTCCGCATCCCCGGAGCCTGCCTGCTTGGCGGCAAGGAGAAGCTCGACGAGAAGTTGGCTCGTGCCCGTGAGCGGTTGAACAACCCGAACTCCGGGGTCCACTCCGGCCCGCAGCCGGCCATGGCCACCTTTGAGGCCACCCGCCCCGCGGTTGCCGCTCAGGCCATCGGTGTGGCGCGCGCCGCCTACGAGTACTCACTGGACTACGCCAAGGAGCGCAAAGCGTTCGGCAAGCCGATCATCATGAACCAGAGCATCGCCTTCATGCTGGCCGACATGATCACCGAGATCGATGCCGCCCGCCTCCTGGTGCACCGCGCCGCATGGCTCAGCCGGAACGGCCAGTACAAGAACGCCGAAGGGTCGCAGAGCAAGCTCAAGGCCGGCCGCGTTGCGGTGTGGGTCACCGAGCGGGCGATTCAAATCCTCGGTGGCTACGGCTACGTCAAGGAGTACCCCGTGGAGCGCTGGCACCGCGACTCGAAGATCTACGACATCTTCGAGGGCACCGAGCAGATCCAGCAGCTCGTGATCGCCCGTGCGATCAGCGGGCTCAGGATTGAGTAGCTGACCTGCGGTTTCGCGATCTCCGAGGCCCGCCTTCACCGGCGGGCCTCGTCGCGTCCGGTCGGCGCTTTGGGAACATCCCTGCTTTTATCCCTCCTTTTCGCGCACTCTGCACGGCATGGCAACGGTGCGGCAGCGTTCGAGGGGCGTGGGAGGTGCGCGTGTTCCTCGGTCGCGATGAGAACGGCCGTCCGGTGCAGGTCAGCCAAACGGTTCATGGCGGAAAGAAAGAAGCCGTGAGGGTGGCTGACGAGATCGCCAGTCGGTCAGTGCCGCCCAAGGCTTCCCGCCGCACCGTCACCGATGTGCTCGAAGCATGGCGTGTACACAAGGAACCCACCTGGGCGGTCTACACGAGGCGCGATCAAGCGACGCGTACCCGCGCCATCGGCGAAGATCGCCTGGGGAAGATCTCGCTTACCAAGCTGACCGTCGCCGATGTCGATGCGTGGGTCACCCGGATGCGCAAAGCCGGGGTCGGGGAGAGCGCGATCCGCAACCGGTTGCAGGCGCTGCGTGCCGCGCTGACCCAAGCCGAGGGGTGGGGTTGGATCTCGAAGAATCCGGCCGCGCCGGCGTCGGCCCGACGACCCAAGACCACCACGCGTGGAGTGATGGCGATCGAGGACGTTCAGCAGGTGATCGACGTGGCTCCCGACGTGCATGAGCTGGCGCCACTGATGGTGCGCCTGGCGGCGGTGACAGGTGCTCGCCGCGGAGAGCTCGCCGCGCTGAAGTGGGACGACCTACACGGGAACGTTTTGGTGATCGATTCGGCGATCACGGTGGATCGTGAGGTGGGCCGCGGTGGCGCGACCGTCACAACCTTCCTCGACCAGCCCACCAAGGGCGGCGATCAGCGCCGGATCACCCTCGACGAGTCGACGGTGGCGCTGGTCCACGAGCCCTAAAAGGTGCGGGGGGTTCTGGGACCTTGGATGTTCAGCGACGGTGAGGAGGTGCCCCACCCAGTTCGCCTCGGTTGGATGTGGAAGCGGGTCCGGGAGCTGTCCGGTATCGACAAGGCGTGGCGGCTGCACGACCTGAGGCATTGGTCTGCCACGGTGGCTCTATCCCAGGGCTACGACCTGGCCACCGTGGCGAGCCGGCTCGGCCACACCGACGGTTCCACCACACTGCGTGTCTATGCCCACGCAATGTCTCAGCGAGGCTCAGCGCTGTCCGACTCGCTCGCCGACGCCCTTCGGCCGAAATAGCACGACAGGTTGGTGCCGCTCCTTTGACGCCGCGGAAGCTCGTTGTCCGTCCGCCCGTGTAACGCAGCGAGCGATGTGAGGTGGCGAGCCGAAGGGCTACGCGGCGAGATCGCCGTACACGATCCAGTTGGTGGTATCGAGTTTGCGGAGCGTCGCTACGGAGTACCTTGCGCGGAGCTTCAGCCCTGGAGTGCCCAGCGGTGTGGCGCTTCCCGCTCGCACGATGGTCACCTGTCCGGTTCCGAGTTGGCAAAGAGTCAGCATGCTGCCGACCGGGAGTGTGGACGTGTCGGGGATGGTGAGCGTGATAGCCGACGAGTTGGTGAGGGTCACCATTCTGTCGCGATCGGTGGCGGTCAGGGTGTACGTCGTCCCGGTCTGTGGATTGAGGCCTGAGTCGAGCACGACGATGGCCTCGTCGCTATTCGTCCCAGTCTTGACCTTCAGACGTTCATCCTTCGAGTAGAGGATGGTGGGCCCACTGCCTAGCGCGGCTGGGGCGGTGCCGACGTCCTTGAAGCCGACATTTCCGTCCTTGTCGACCCTGAGGAGGGGTATCCCACCCGAGTTCTGCGCTTGGATCAGGTCGGCGGTCTGAGAAGGGAACCCCTGCACGACGAGCGGTACCTTCGCAACGTCGTCGACACTCAGCATCACCACTGCCGTGGCCTCAACCGTCGTGGGGCCGAACACCCTCAGGCGCTCGGCCTCGCCAATTCCGCTCTCCGTTGGTTCGTTCGCCAGTTGAAGCGTGCCGTTGGCCGACACGGTGAGGGCGTGCCGGGGGAACATGGAGTCGATCGGTACCATATACATCCGAAAACGGGTGCCGTGCGCCGACGTCGTGAAGTTCTGCGCAGCAAGGAATTCGATCTATCCGCCGAATACATGTCCGGTGCCGTCGTGCCCGTGGCCTTCGAAAGACGTGATGAAGTCGTCAGCGAGGAGCGCGGTCTGGGAAGTTACCGTGCCCCGTGAGCGGGCCCCGATGAAGAGTGATCCGGCCTCCTCTCCGCCCGTGCTGAGGACATCGACAGCAACCAGCCGTTCCATTTTTGGTGCTAGGACAAGGGCGCGGCCCGTGGTCACCGCAAACCTGAACAGTATGAGGTCCTCGGCCGAGGCGCCGCCGCCAAACAAGAGGTCCCCGGCACCCAGAACGGAGAGGCGCGGATGTGTCTCGGACCCGACGGTGACTTCCAGTGCAACGTCTGATGGAGCTGCCACGTTTTCGGTGATCATGACTCCAAGATTGGCATCAATCCGGTCCCCCTGTCTCTAGACCTCCTGACCTACTTCGACAGCTCTTCCCGTACCATTCGATATCAGATGGCCGCTCGCTTCTCCTTGTCGCTGGGACGTGGGTTGACATACGTAGGACTCTTGAGTCGAACTACCACTCACTCTCGTGGAGGCTGCCATGTTGAAACCAGAAGCCCTTGCCCGCGTCGGGCGTCGGGCCGGTGCACCTTGAGATTCCGGTGCGTTTCTGCGGCGGTGGTCGTCGTTGCCGTGTGGGGCTTGACAGGGTGTGTGGTACCGCCACCTCCGCCACCGGATCCGGTCGGGACCGTCACCGTGTTCACGGACGTGAGTCTTGGACAGCCCCGCGACATCGCGTTGGGTGGCGACGGGAACCTCTGGTTCACCAACTACAGCGGGTACTCGATCGGACGAGTGACACCAACCGGAGTAGTCACGTCCTTCCGAGTGCCGGAGGTCCCGTTGCCGAACGGAATTGCCGCGGGGCTCAACGGAGACCTGTGGTTTACCACGGGGGCGGCGTTTCCCACGCACTCGACCAGGGTTGGCCGGATCACCTCAAACGGTGTAATCACGCTGTTCTCCGGCGTCGGCATCAGTTCTCCCCTAGGGATAACGCTCGGGCCGGATGGAAACATGTGGTTTGCCAACTGGGGGAGCAAGAGCCTCGGATCGATCACCCCGGACGGTGTGGTGTCGAACTTTCCGGCCGGGAACACCACGCCCCGCGGAATCACCACCGGCCCGGACGGCAACCTTTGGTTCACCAGTTCCGGGAGTGGAGATGGGAATACCGTGGGCCGAATGATGCCGGAAGGTCAGTATGTCCTCTTCTCGGACCCGAGCATCAACACCCCATTCGACATTGCGGCTGGCCCTGATGGCAACCTTTGGTTTACCAACATGATTGGCAATTCGATCGGGAGAATTACCCCCGCAGGAGTATTGACGACGTTTCAAGATGCCACAATGTCAGGGCCGTACGGAACCGCGGCTGGCCCCGACGGCAACCTCTGGTTCACCAATAGCAACACCGACACCATAGGCAGAATATCTCCGACGGGTGATGTCGTCGCATTCGATCAAGAAGGTAGGACGCCGAAGGGCATCGCCGCGGGTCCCGATGGTGCCATGTGGTTCGCCAACGGGAACTACGTCCGCTGGTCCGTGGGCCGAATCGTTGCCGTCTGAGGCGGCTGCCCAATCTCTTGGCCGAATTCGTGGCGAGCGCACAATCCGTGGAGAGCGACGGCCGACCTTGACAGATCGCATCGCGTGCGCGTGTGTCAAGACGGGAGCGGTTTCGTGAGCCCGACGTGGCGCGGAGTTCTGCGGCGGTTGGTGCCGCGTTCTGCTGGGAGTGCGCTCGCTATGGAAGCCGTGGTGGTGGTTGCCGTGTGTGCGCCGCGTCGGTCTCTGGTGAGGGAGGCGCACTGGCGTCGCCGGTGGGGACGATCACGCTGTATCAGCAGGGTGCTGCGACGTATGCCCCCTATGACGTGGCGGCTTGTCCCGATGGGAACATGTGGTTCACGAAGTTGGTCCAAAACGAAGTTGGGCGGCTCACGCCGGAGGGTGCGGTCACCTCTTTTACGGTTGCCGACACCGGGAGGGGTATCGCTGCGGGCCCGGACGGCAACATGTGGTTTGCGTTGCAGTCGTCGATTGGGCGGATCACGATGGATGGTGTGGTGTCGATGTTCGGTCCGACCGCTTCCGGGCCCGCTGGGATCGGAGCCGGCCCAGACGGTGGGATGTGGTTCGCGAACGTGAACACGTCGAACTCGGGGATTGGCCGGGTGACGGCGGTGTTGGTGCCGGACGCACCGTCGGGGGGGTGGGTGTGGCTGGGGATGGCCGGGCGTCGGTTTCCTGGGCGGCGCCGCCGCCGAATGGGACCGGTGACCGGGTATGTGGTGAAAGCCTCGCCGGGCGGTCAGTCGTGCGTGTGGTCGTCGGGCCCGTTGGGGTGCACCGTCACGGGACTGTCGAATGGGGTGAGCTACACGTTTTCGGTGAAGGCGTCCAGTGCGGGCGGGACAGGCCCCGCGTCGCCGTCGTCGGCACCGGTGCTCGTTGGTTCCCCGAATCTCTTTGTGACCAACGGTGGCCCGGGGGTGGCGATCGGGAGGTCGGTGGCGCCGTTGGCTGATGGTGGAGCGGTGGTGGCCGGCCAGTTCCAAGGTGACGTGTCGTTCGGCGGAACTGTTCTCACCCCGCAGGGTGGCGGGTTCAACGGGTTCGTGGCGAAGTTCTCGGCGACGGGGGAGGCAGGGTGGGCCCGGTCGATCGTCAGCGTCAATGATGTGGTGCCGGTTGGCGCCGCAGTTGACCCTGTGTCCGGTGATGTGTCCGTGACAGGGACGTTCTCGGGGACCGCGACACTGGACGGGACAGCAGTGGTTTCGGCGGGTGGGGTTGACGGACTGGTCGCCCGATACAGCCCAACGGGGGCGCTGTTGTGGGCAAGGCAGTTCGGCGGGTCGGGCAACGACACCGCTACCGGCGTTGCGGGGCTCGTGTCTGGCGGGGTGGCGGTCGCCGCCAACGCCGGCTCCGCGCCGACCCAGTTCGACGAAACGCACGAAGTGACCCCGTTGGCGATATCCACCGGCGTGGTTGCCGCGTACAACGCTGCCGGCGACGTTTCCTACGTTGATCCAGTGGGCGGACAGTCGATCTCGCAGATCAGCGGCGTGACCGCTGGCGCAGATGGGACGATCACCGCGACTGGATGGTTCATCTTCAACGCGCAGTTCGGTCCCGGGGGCCCAACGTTCCAGCCGCCCTTGGTGTCGAGCATCTCCACCGCGTTGACGATCAGGACGTGGTCATGCGGGCACGGATCTCCCGCCCTACTGGTCGCATGGCGTGTGACCGCGTACACCAGCCCCGACGTCGGCATCGATCGAACCGCCTTGCCGCGTCGGCCGCCGACCGACTGCTTGAGCGCGTCGAGGTACGCAAGGGTGCCTTCTCGTTCGGCGTCGATGATCTGATGCATCTCCGATGCCCACCCGATCACCCCCAGCTCTGCTACCGACTTATGGGGCGACACCACGAGTTCCATTCCCGGCCGTTTCGTGGCCGCCAACCGTGTCCCAGTAATCGGGTCACGGGCACCACCCTCGCCGAACAAAGCCTCGTAGTGCTCGTCGTTGACGTGACCCTCCAGGCCGAGGCGGACGGCACCATCCCCACCCCACACCAACGGCGTCTCACCACGCTCCGCGTAGTACGCCAGTGCAAGCCCCTGGTAATCATCGCCGCGTTCGAGCACCGTCTCGCGGTGGTACTCGACGGAGGACCCGCCCATCATCCTCATCCACGCCATGCGGCGCCCGCCGTTCTCGAGAATCCGGGCGAGGCATGGGCCGTGATCCCGACCACAGCCCGGCGGCGTGCCGTGGGGGGCGCCTCCATGTCGACCGGCAGCAACGGCCGCCCTGGCATCGGCCCGGCGAGAGATGGGCCATCGGGCTGACGGCGCCCCTGCTCACGGGCCGTCTCGGTTGCCGGCCCGGCCCCAACCCCCGGGGGGTTGCAATCGTGTTCTCCCTAGTTTGGGGTGTCGCTCTTCTCGTTTCCTT